>Ga0172379_10002744_pt1 | contig 30190 bp, 23 predicted proteins | sample GrowelOW334metaG_FD_119756 | JGI IMG/M metagenome (GOLD analysis project Ga0172379, IMG submission 119756) | Groundwater microbial communities from an aquifer near a municipal landfill in Southern Ontario, Canada - Groundwater well OW334 metaG | ecosystem: Environmental > Aquatic > Deep...
TCTTAACTGCTAAAAGCTGGTCGTTGATGAAGTGTTCACTATCGATCAATTGAAATTGTTTGATCACATCGATCCCTTCGAACCACTCTTTTTCGTAGTCGTTAAGCGCCTGTTTGTAATCGAAATTGTAGAATTTTGTCAGCAATTCTATGTGCTGAGCAACTCTTTGATCGTATTTTTCTTGAAAGTTGTTAAGTATGTCGCCGATGCGCAATCCGTCTCTGCCAATTTTATCCCGGTAGGTGGGACCAATCCCTTTGAGTGTAGATCCGATTTTAGAGGCGCCTTTTGCAGTCTCAGATGCCGCGTCAAGCAGGCGGTGGGTTGGCAGGATCAGGTGGGCTTTTTTCGAGATGTAGAGCGTTTTGGTAAGGTCGAATCCAATGTTTTTCAGCGATTGGATCTCTTTTTTGAAGATAGAGGGGTCGATGACGACTCCATTGCCGATCACATTGATCTTATCTCCGCGAAAAATGCCGGAAGGTATGGTATGCAGGACATGTTTGATGTTGTTAAACTCCAGCGTGTGGCCTGCATTCGGTCCCCCCTGGAAGCGCGTGATCACATCGTAACGCGGCGTCAATACATCCACTACTTTCCCTTTCCCTTCGTCTCCCCATTGAAGACCCAACAATACGTCAACTTGCATTTGATTTTTATTTACTGATTAGACAAAAACATGCAAAATTAAGCCAAATTTGGCAGAAATGAGCATGGTTTTGAATTTGCTGCAAGGAATAATTCACAATCGTTGGTTCATTACTTTCCTTACCTTCGGAAATTAAAAAACCTCCCGGTAGGAGGCTTTTTAATTCAAAATTTTTTGTTGCTTATTTCAACTCATCAGACTCTCCGTAGAGATAAAGCGAGTGGTGCGATAATTTGAAGTTGTGCAGCGCACAGGCATCTTCTATGATTTCCCGGATACGCTCATCATGAAATTCAGTAACTTTTCCCGTCCGGATATCGATCAGGTGGTCGTGCTGGGTGGTTGCCAACGTTTTCTCAAATTGGGCAATGTTTTTGCCGAACTGATGTTTGACCACCAATTTGCAATCAAGCAAAATCTCTATCGTGTTGTAAAGGGTTGCCCTGCTGACGCGGTAGTTTTTATTCTTCATCGAGATATATAAGGTCTCGATATCGAAATGGCCATCCCGCGAATAAATCTCATCAAGAATGGCATATCGTTCAGGGGTTTTGCGATGCCCGTTTCTCTCCAGGTACTCCGTGAAGATGTTCTTTACAGTTTCTTTGTTTTTTTGTATGCTATTCATACTTAAACTAAGTTAAAATAGAGTGTAAAGATAATTTTTTTTTAATGATTGATACTAATTTTCAAAAAACTTTGTGCGCTATTTCTTCATGGTCTCCTTTTCCACCAATTCACCCATGCGCGAATATTGATCATACAAGTTTTTGTATTTCAGTGCATTGATAGTATTCGGCTTGTATTCGGTCTCGAAGCCGTTTCCCATAGCCTGTTGGGCATCGGTGATAGTAGGATAAATTCCGCCCACAACTGCAGCTGCCATGGCTGAGCCCAGGGCGCAGGCCTGTTCGCTTCTTGCAACCAGGATGGGTTTGTTGATGACATCAGCAACGACCTGCATCACAAAAGGTGATTTTTTGGCAACTCCGCCCAAAGCGATGATCCCTTCGATGGGAATTCCTTCTTCTGCAAAACGATCGATAATCTTTTTGGAGCCGAAAGCGGTGGCCTCCACCAAGGCCCTGAAAATTCCCGGAGCCTCTGATCCCAGGTTTAGTCCAAAGATTGCTCCTTTCAGCAACTGGTTCGCATCCGGTGTGCGGCGGCCATTGAGCCAGTCAAGGGCAACAATTCCGGTCTCTCCGATGGCGATTCTTTCAGCCTCCAATGTTAACCAGGGAATCATGCTGTCGGCCAGTTCCTCTACCAATGCAGCTTTCGTGTTTGCATCCAATTTGGAAGAGCGGTTGATCAGTTGTTCTGCAGGTCCGAGCAACAGGTTTTTGAACCAGGCGTAGACATCGCCAAAAGCCGATTGTCCGGCTTCCAGTCCCAGCATCCCGGGGAGTACGGAACCATCGACTTGTCCGCAAATCCCTTTCACAAATTTATTTCCAACCTCCTCCGATGGGGCGATCAGGATATCACATGTGGAAGTTCCCATAATTTTACTCAGGTAGTAAGGCTTGATCTCTCCCCCCAATGCGCCAATGTGTGCGTCAAATGATCCGACACCAACTGCGACATTTTCGTTTAGCCCAAGACGTTTGGCCCATTCGGGACTAAGGTTGCCGGCTTTGACCTCACAGGTAAAGGTCTCTTTGTAGAGTCTTGACCGCAAACCTGCAAGCAGGGGATCCAATTTTTGAAGAAAATCTTCAGCCGGCAAACCATCAAACTCAGCATGCCACATGGCTTTATGCCCTGCGGCGCACCGGCTTCTTTTTATCTTCAGCGGATCGGTATTTCCAGTAAGCAAGGCAGGGATCCAGTCGCAATGTTCCACCCAGGAATAGGCTGCCTTGCATACTGCCGCATCTTCCCGCAAAACATGAAGGATCTTGGCCCAGAACCACTCGGAAGAGTAGATTCCACCCTCAAATTTGGTGAAATCTACTCCGCCCCAACTTCTGGCCACCGCATTGATCTCTGCTGCTTCCGCAGTGGCGGTATGGTCTTTCCAAAGTACAAACATGGCATTGGGATTCTCCGCAAATTCCGGATTTAGCGCCAATGGTGTTCCGTTTTTATCGACGGCAACAGGGGTCGAACCGGTGGTATCAACCGATATGGCAACCACATTTTGCGCGGTGCCTGCGGGGGCCTTTTGGATCACATCCCTGATTGTTTTTTCGAGTCCTTCCAGATAATCCAGCGGGTGTTGGCGAAACCTGTTGTTGGCAGGATCACAATATTTCCCCGCTTTCCACCTGGGATAATGAAAGACACTGTGAGAAATTTCGTTTCCGTTTGAGGCATCCACAAGGAGTGTCCGAACCGAGTCGGTGCCATAATCAACGCCTAAAGTATACTTAGTCATTACACGAAATATTTGAAATTGTTATTTTCTAGTTGTTCTGATCACCCCCCTGAAGTAGCCGATATCCTCGGCAATACCCATAAACGGATCATTCATGTTTATTTCATGTTCCAGGCTGCAAACACCGCTGTATTTCACTTTGCGGAGCATCTTAACAAAAGCAGGAAAATCAATGATGCCGCGGCCTACTTCCAAAGAATACCCCAGTTTGGTTTTTCCTGTTACATCTTTGATATGGATGTCGAATACGCGGGAAATGTATCTCTTCAAGTCGGCAACCGGATCTTTGCCATTTCTGGTATCGTGACCAATATCCAGGCACATGCCGATGCGCGGATCGAGATCTTTGACGTGGTTCCAAACATCTTCGGCGTCGGGATAGGTGGCGATGTCAGGACCGTGCAGGTGAATGGCATAATTGAATCCATACTCCTTCACCTTTTTGTCGACATAAGGTAACAGATCATAATTGGGAACCCCGATGATCATTTTTACACCAACTCTTTTGGCATATTCAAAGGCTTTGTCGATCTCGGTCTCCGATTTCATGTAGATCGGGCCAACGGCATAACCGGTCACCCCTTTTTCTTTCAGCTTGGCATGAAAGGCTGCAATCTGTTCATCCGTACTATTGAGCGGGAGATGAAAATCTTTGATACAGAGATAATGGACATCAACCTTTTGCATGGTCGCAAGGGTCTTGTCGAGGTCAAATTTGGCAAAGGTATAACCCGCCATTCCAATCCTGAATTTTTCACTCGTTTCAGCAGCCGGCTGAGGTCCGGGACGGGTTGGAGCCTGCGAAAATGCGTCATGCGATGAAATTGCTGCAAGGACAACCATCAAAAAAAACCATACTTTCTTCATGTTTGTATCTGTAATTATGTTTGAAACTGTTTAGTTGTATGTAGTATCTTCAGAAACGGGTCATCCTTTGAAAAATAAAACAAAACGGTGAAGAAAAGAAAGATGAACCGAAGCAAATTTAGTTGAAAGAAAATCAAATTCTGGTAAAAGGGGATAAATTAATCTGATGATACGCATCTTTCACAAACACAGTTGTGGAAACGAATCTGATTTTGGAATCTACTGCCTTATATACTTAACCCGATTAATTGTAGTTTTGTCAGATACTAGCTCCCATTTAAGAGAGCGATTCCTATTATTCACTTTAACCCAGGTAAGAATTTATGAAGACTTCAACTTTCAATTTGACCTTTTGTATGTTCCTGATTTTTGTCTGTTTTACTCCTTTTCTGCAAGCTCAAAACACTCAACCAACAGGTACTGCACCAGTAAAGACAATCGAACAGCTGCAAAAAGAGAACGAGCAATTGTCATGGATTAAAAATGACTGGCCAAACTTCAAGCGCTATAGGGAAGCAAATGAAAAACTGGGTTTACCTGCCGCAAACGAAGAGCGGGTCGTCTTTATGGGTAACTCTATCACAGATGGTTGGATAAGGATCTCCCCTGAATTCTTTGAAGGGAAATCCTATGTTGACAGGGGAATTAGCGGACAAACCACGCCACAGATGCTGGTGCGTTTCAGGGCAGACGTCATCAACCTTAAACCTAAAGTAGTACTGATCCTTGGTGGAACCAATGATATTGCCGGAAACACCGGACCTTCCTCCCTCGAAATGATCGAAGACAACCTCGCTTCCATGGCCGAATTGGCAAAAGCCAGCGGAATAAAAGTGATTCTTTGCTCAATATTGCCGGTATACGATTACCCATGGAAACCAGGAATCGAACCTGCTGAGAAAATTGTAACCGTTAACAACTGGATCCAAGCGTATGCAGCCAAAAACGGATTCGATTACCTTGATTATTTCTCCTCTGTCGTAGATAGCAGGAAGGGAATGAAAGCTGAGTTTTCAAAAGATGGCGTACATCCCAACAAGGAGGGATACAAGGTGATGGAGGTGCTGGCTGAGGAGGCAATTAATAAGGCACTTAAACACAAGAAGAAATAGACTGTGGATTGCTTCAATTCATTCGCAATGATAGATTTTATATTTTGATGATTATCAACAGATTGCTTCGTCGTACCTCGTAATGACGATTACCGCAGAGGGCGTTGGATGAGGCGAGGGGTGGGTCAGCGAGTATGATTTGTTGTTAATTTTCACCCACCCCTCGCCTCTTCCAACTGAACAACTAACGACCGTCATTGCGACCGCGAGGCACGAGCGGGAAGCAATCTGTCGCCTTTTCACCCCTCACAATACAGCAATCACCATCATTGTAATCAGCGAGGCACGAGCGGGAAGCAATCCGTTGTCTAACTCCTAACGCGGACGGATCTTCTATTTCAAATTAAGGATAACCTTTACTCCTGCCGATCTGAAATCGCCATCTTCAAATCCTGCAATTACCTCTGCGGAAAGGAAAAGGAAGAGGTTAGTAAAGCCATAACCCGCTTCGACATAGTTTTTCAACTCCGGAGTGGTGAGATAATTGACAAATAATTTCTCGGATATTGAACTGTTTTTAATAATCGGCAATCGTTTTAGAATCATTTTGTTTGTTTGGAAATTGGCATGTGCTTCGGCATATTGGCTACCCGTTGAATATTGATAAAATGGCAGTAACCTGAAACTGTTTTCAGTAGAAGAGAAAAGATACCGGGTGGATTGCGCATTGAAATGTTGAAAATCTTCAAAATAGAGTTTGTTGCGATTAAGAAACTTGCCTGCATTGATCTGGTAGGAAAAATGGTTATCAAATCCATAATCAATTTTTTGCCTGATCCCCAGCCTCAGCATATCAAAACGGGAGTCACTGCCTGAAAAGGATGAAAAAGCTCTTTTGTATCCCAACGAAAACGTGGGGTATTTGCTTCCGGCGTACATCTTTTTGTGGTCGACAATGCGGTAACGGTTTTGGGGTGTATATTCAAGCTGCAATCTGAAGATGAGGGACTGATGGTCGTCCAACTGTCCGACAACAAGCGTTGAATTTTCAGGAATATTCGGACGGAACTCCTTGTTTTTGTTGTCGATAAAAGTAAATGATGAATGATTGCTGAGCGAACTGTTGTCACTATAATCCAGGGTTATACCAGAATTCAACCCGTTGGCAATATCCCTGCTAAAAGATAACTGTAGAAAATCACGCCGAAAGAATCTTTTGTAATTTTCTTCCCAAAAGAGGGTATAGAATTCGTTGGTAAGGGTCGAAATTCCGCTATTCCTGTTGTAATCATCTGTTGTACTTCCCAGCGATACACTTAACCAACTGTTGGCTAATCCTCTGAATCTCTGACTGTAATTAATTGTGGCATCCACTTTGTGGCGAAGAGATGCGTAGGCAAAATTGGGATTCAACCGCAATGACCTTCCTGTGCTGTCAGCTTTATAGTAACTGAAAGGCAACTCCAGCCGCAGCCCGTCAACGGTATTGAATGAAAATGCTGTGGGATTGAGAAGGGTTGGGATGGTGAAGAATTCAAATTGCCGGATAGAGTCGGTGGAGTAGTTGTAATTCTTCCCAAAAAGCAGGTGTTTCATTTTGAACTTCTGCCGCGAGTCCCTTATAGAATCCTTGTACCTTGGAGTAGCTGATTTTCGAATGAAAGAGTCTTTCCTGACAAAGCTTCTGTTTTCACTCAGCGTCAGTGGTATGGGTCTTTGGGTTGCCCAGAAAGACGAGTCGTTGTTCACCTTTTTTTGGCTTACTTGCATGCTGGATTTTATCTCCAGCGGCTCCGGCGAACTGTTCCGTTTGATCTCCTTTTCCATCAGTTTGTTCAGTTTGGAACTCTCACGATTGGTAAGTTCGGGCTTCTGCATCAGCTTTGTAATGTTTTTTTGTTGTGATGACTTTGCTTTGACCTGTTCAGAGGCGCCCTTTTTCTCTTCATTGATCCGCTGAACAAATTGCTGTTCTTCCAGTTGCTGGTTTTTGATTTTTTCCAGAAAAGTGTGATCCAGGGATGGATTTAAAGTTGTCTTGTAGTCGCTGATGGATGCCACATATCGGTATTTCATCTTAAACCCAAAACCCGAAAAGTTCATGTCAAAATCCAGACTGACAGGCATCCAGGTATTTTTGTTCACCTCAGCATAGACCTGGTGAACACTTACATCAACCATCGGAATGTGTAGTTTTAGATCTGACGAATGGATGTTCCAGTAATCCCTGGCTATGAAGATATATCCAGTAAAGACATTGTTTCCCTTGGCTTTTGGGGTGACCTTAATTTTATTGATGGTTCTTCCCTGGTCTACAAAAACGCCTTCCAGTTTGAAATCATATATTTTCAGGGCGGTTCTGCCTACAGGAGTGGCAACGCCATATTTATCGGCATCATACAGATTGTGTGTTATCATCCCCATTGGCGAGGTGTTGTTTTGCTGGCCTGATGAGTGCATGGCCAATACCTGCTGGCTTGACTTATCCGGAAGTTCGAAATCGATTTTGCTGAGGGTTTCCATCACGAATGGTTCATTCTCTTTCAATCCCCCTTTTTTCATTTGCTTCCCCAGGAGAAAGGGAATTTTTTCGAACACTCCGGTCCCTTTCAGGTAAACTTTGCAGGAATATTTCGATACCTGTTTCTGGTAATAGGGAGCCATGGCGATGGCTTTCCGCATGATGTAATAGGCAGGGTCCTCCTTTGTGGCAAGTACCTCTATCTCAGGTATGACATAACTTTGAGCCGAAAGCGTAACATTAATTTTCTGAACGGATCTGTCCACTGTTACCTCTTGTGTGACAGTTTGGTAGCCAAGATATTGAAATAATATGGTCCATTTCCCTTCCGGAATTTTAAGTTCGTAATTTCCTTCCAGGTTGGAAGTTGTTCCTGTTGAGAGTTTTGGGACATAGATGCTTGCAAAGGAAATAGGTTCACCATTGGAATTGTTGATATGACCTTTGATGCCCTGGGCTGAAGAATAAAAAGAAGCTGCAAAGATCATTAGGATGAACAGTGCTATTTTTTCTGTCATATTTAGGTTTTAAAGAGCGAATAAAAATAGATCAATTTGTTTAATATCAAAATATTATTATGTTAAAGTTGGTTAAGTTGGTTTGTCTTTTGCCCGGCAGGGCATTAAGCTTCATAAAAGATGATATTGCCGGAATCCATTTTTCCCGGTAGGGAATAAACAAAATCCTATTTTTCAAGTGAATAAATTTCCATAGTGCTGTTTATCCCCTCCGGGGAAACATCAAAATCATACACTTCTTTCTATTAAGCTTAATGCCCTGTCGGGCAAGACGTAAATAACAATATTTGATTATTTTTGAGATAAATCCAATTATCTCCATACTATGAAAAACTATGTTATAGTCCCTCTTTTATACTGTACAATAGCTTTCTTATTGGCGCAGCAGTCTGTTCAGGCACAGATTGGCAAACGTTTTCCTTCCGAAAAGAAAATCGTTACCGATCCGGTAACCGGGATAAAACTCACCTTTTTGACCAGTACTCCGGCGGGTGACGGAAAAATTTACCAGACACATAACCAGTGGACTTCAGATGGTAAGTGGGTTATCTTCAGGTCGGACAGAGTGAAAGGAGAGGCGATGGCCGTCAATGAAAAATCAGGAGAAATCGTTCAGGTCACTGAAGGCGGCTATACAGGAATGTTGAACGTGGCCCGAAAATCCATGAAACTATACTTCATGCGTAAGAATGCCAGTGAATCCGTAAGAAATGTATTGGAGATTGTAGAAGTTGATTTGGCCAAACTTTTTGCCGACAGCAAGGCTGGAACACTGAAAGATGCATCTGTTTATAAGCGGATATGCGGAAAGACATCTCCATCCCTGGAAGCTGGAGGAGATATGGCTCTTGATGGTGGTGAGGATTGGGTCTGGTTCCGTGCCGGTAAACTGGAAGCGCAAAACCATCTGCCCGAAGGGACCAAAATTGAAGGAACATACGGTCCCCGAAACATGGGTGCCGGGCCAGCTGGCATTGCCGGTATGAACGTTCGAACCGGGGAAATTAAATATGTCATTTCGGTACCTTTTCAGATTGGTCACATACAAAGCAATCCCTGGGTGCCCGGACAAATTATTTTTTGTTGGGAAACAGGAGGTAAAGCGCCCCAACGTACCTGGATCGTGAACGCTGATGGCATGGGTTTACGTCCGCTTTATCCTGAAGCACCCTATGAATGGGTCACACACGAGGCGGTCATCAGCAGGGATGAGGTGGCTTTTGCCATCATGGGACATCGGAAAATTGCCAATTCAACAGGTGAAACGGTAACCGTGACAGGCACCAAGATTGCAGACCCCGGTCTCGATCCGGCATGGGGAGGCTGCGGAACGCGAGAGAAACCTTCCGGACTTGGAATTGTCAATATCAATACCAGGGAGATGACCATTGCCGGACAAATACCCACTGGAAGTGGCTTCTGGCATGTGAGTGGTTCTTCCGACGGTCGGTTTGTTGCAGGTGATTGTTTTGACAGGGAACTTTACCTCATCGACAGAAAAAGTCATGAGATGATACTTCTCACCGCGGGTCACAAAACTACAGCCGCAGATCACCTTCATCCCACCTTCAGTCCCGATGGTACCCGCATTGAAATTCAGTCTGCCTTGCTCTCGGCCGATAACAAGTCGATGAATATATGCATCGTTCCACTTCCCAATAAGTGGTTGAAAAAAAAATAAAGTAGTAACCTTTATTTATCCTGACGTGTCACAGAATCAATGCCCTTCAATTTTTGCAGTTTGGTGATGAGTGTGTTGAGGTTGTCAGTGTTGTGGATGTAGAGGTAGAGGTGCCCTTCAAAAATACCATCGTGCGCATCCAGGTTGATCGAACGCATATTGATGCCATATTCGTTTGAGATGATGTTGGTGATCATGTTGGCCATTCCCTGTCGGTCGAATCCGCGAACGTACAAATGGGTCAGGTAGGAGAGAACTTTGAATTTATTCCAGGTGGCCTGTACAATGTCTTCGCCCCGGCTCGACATCAGTTTGATGGCTTCCGGGCAGGTCTTTCGGTGAATCATGATCTGCTCTCCGTCTGATACGAAACCAACCACATTGTCGCCGGGAATGGGATTACAACACGAAGCCAGATTGTAGTTTGATTGTTTGGAATCTTCTGTGAGTAGAAATGGCTTTTTCTTGTCAATTTTTTCCTCCTTTTTGTCTGAGGAGAAGGTGAGGTTCCAAAATTTTACAAATCTGTTCTCCGATTTCGTTTGAAGTACCTCCTCCAGGTTATCCAAAGAGACAAGTCCCATTCCTATCTCCGCGTACAACTGTTCTTTGGTATGAAATCCATAATGGTTAAGGAGTTTTTTAAAGGTGTTGGAGGAAGGCTTGACACTCAATTTCTCAAACTGATAGGTGAGTTTCCTTAATCCTGCCTCGATGTGTTTTTTCTGCTCTTGCTTGAAAGAATCTTTGATCTTGGTCTTGGCCCGGGCAGTCACCGCGATATTCATCCACTCCGCTTTTGGCGATTGCTTCTCGGAGGTGAGTATCTCAACCTGGTCGCCACTCTTGAGTACATAGCTCATAGGTACCAGCGCATGATTTACTTTAGCCCCGATGCAATGGTTTCCCAAGGCCGAGTGAATGTCGTATGCGCAATCCAGGACAGTGGAGTCTTTCGGCAACATTTTCATCTCACCTTTCGGGGTAAAGACGACAATTTCTCGACTGAAAAGGTTTAGTTTAAACTCGTCAAGAAAATCGAGGGCATCCGATTCGGGATTGGCCAGCAGCTCCCTGATCTTATGCAACCATTTGTCCAACTCACTTTCCGATGCGCTGTCCCCTTTGTATTTGTAATGAGCTGCAAAACCTCGCTCGTCGATCTCATCCATCCGCTCACTTCGAATCTGTACTTCAACCCATTGTCCTTTCGGTCCCATTACCGTAGTGTGAAGTGCTTCATATCCGTTGGCTTTAGGAATGGTAATCCAATCCCTGATCCGGTCTGGTTTTGGTGTATAAATATCTGTGACAAGTGATAATATATCAAAACACTGTCGTTTTTCAGAGATGTTTTCATTGGGTTTAAAAACGATTCGAACAGCAAGCAAATCATAAATCTCTTCGAAAGTGATGTTCTTGGTTTGCATCTTCTGGTAGATCGAATAGATCGATTTTGTCCTGCCGCTTACTGTAAAATCAAAATCTTCTTCGTACAGTTTTGCCTGAATGGGCCTGATAAAATCATGCACAAGGTAACTAATCCGCTCTTCCTCGCTGTGAAGGCTAAGTTCGATCTGCCGATAGGTTTCAGGGTCTTTGAATTTCAGACTGAGATCCTCAAGTTCGCATTTGATGGCGTAGAGTCCGAGCCGGTGAGCCAAAGGGGCAAATATGTATAGTGTTTCAGAGGAGATTTTCAACTGTTTGTTGAGGGGCATTGAATCCAGGGTCCGCATGTTGTGAAGCCGGTCAGCAAGTTTGATCAAAATGACCCTCACATCGTCCGAAAGGGTCATCAGCATTTTGCGGAAATTGGTGGCTTGCCTGGAATCGTAAGTCCCCGACAATTTTGTGAGCCCATCCACCAGCATTGCTATCTTCGCACCAAACATCTTCTCAATATCCTTTACCGTATATTCCGTATCCTCCACAACATCATGAAGGATAGCTGCTACCGCAGATTTGGTTCCCAACCCTATCTCGCTTACAACAATCTTTGCAACAGAAAGAGGATGTACAATGTAAGGTTCTCCCGAACGTCGCCTGACACCCAGATGGGCCGAAGATGCAAATTGATAGGCTTTTTGAATCAATTGCACGTTTTCGGGTGTCAGCGGTCGGGTAAAAGATTTTAGCAACTCTTCGAAAAGGTCTTCAATCTCCCTCTTTTCTATTTCTGTCTGCAAATCCATTTTTTAACCAAAATATTCTTTAGTGGGTTCCCTGAAATCGGAACGAAACATCATCCAGACTTCACCGTCCCAAATTAACCTATTTTTTACTATTCCATCAGTATAAAATTTGTTTTTCAATGGTCTGATGGAATACCCATATATTCATTTTCGGTTGGTGTGATCATTTTCTCATGGCTATTTCATTATCCAGTTTATCAATCGTTTCAACCATTATCTCCCAGGTAAAACGCCTCTTTTCAATGCGCATATTTGCCACGAACGCTTCTTCACGATCATGTTCCAGGAAATCAACAATCGCTTCCGATATTGCCTCAGGATTTGGTTCTACTGCATAACCGACTTTTCCGTGAGGCACTGTTTCGCCCAATCCCCCTACATTGGTAACCAGTATAGGCCTTTCGTAATGGTAGGCAATCTGTGTGACACCACTCTGCGTGGCATCCTTATAAGGTTGTACAACAAGATCGGCAACGCCGAAGTAGGAAGGTACCATGTTATCGGCTATAAAGTTCGTATGTAATACAACCAGATCTTCCAAATGATAATTTTTGATTATTTGATCATATCTCACTGATTTGGTATAATATTCCCCTGCTACCAGCAACTTGACCTTAAATTTTCGCAAAACAGGATTGGCAAATGCCGTCAGCAACCAATCGAGCCCTTTGTATTCGCGGATGAACCCGAAGAAAAGCAAGTACTTATAACCAGGATCCAAATTAAGGTTTAACAAGGCCTCCTCCCGTGATATTGCTTTGCCAAAATTATCGTAAAGTGGGTGAGGTGTATAGAGGACAGGGACTGATGGCCGGATCTTCTTCAGATCATCCATAACTTTGTGGGATAAGGTGACAAATCCATCGACGCTTTCAACAAAATAACTGGTAAGTTGCTCGTCACCTGCACGTTTTTCATGAGGGATAATATTGTCGGCCAGCGAGATTACGCGGGTATGACGGTTTTTTCTCACTATACGCGCAATGGTTCCCAGGGCCGGGGCCATCATGGGAATCCAGAACCGCATGATCAGCAGGTCAGGGGACAGCTTCTTTATCTCCCTGCCAACCGAGATCCAGTTGAAAGGATTGACCGAGTTGACCCTGATGCGGATTTCCAGATCTCCAGGTTGTGGCTGATCCGAATATTGGGATTTTCCCGGGAATAAAAAATTGGGATATTGTAGTGAAAAGGTATAGATAATCACCTCATGCCCTTCGGCGATAAGCGCCCTGGCCAGTCTTTCGTTAAAAGTGGCGATGCCGCCTGGACGGAAAGGCCAGGTCGTTCCCAAAAGGATGATGCGCTTTTTTATATCAGCCATACAAATGCAAATGTACCTATTTAACCAATATTTCCGTCTGAACGATTATCTTTGGGCAAAATATTGATAAAATGGAAGAACGGCCTTTAATATTGATATCCAATGATGACGGGGTTTTTGCCAAGGGACTGAACGAGCTTATTGAAGTGATGAAACTCTTTGGCAACATCGTAGTAGTTGCCCCGGATGCCCCGCATTCAGGGATGTCACATGCTATAACTGTTGAAAAACCATTGAGAATCAATAAATTGCAAGAAGAAGAGGGGTTGTCCATTTATTCTTGTTCCGGCACGCCGGTTGATTGTGTCAAACTTGCTTGTAGTAAAATACTCGATAAGCTTCCCGATTTTGTGATTTCCGGGATCAACCATGGCGCCAATACCTCCATTTCGGTTCTATATTCGGGAACAATGGGCGCAGCGATCGAAGGCTGTATCCATGGCATTCCCTCCATCGGTTTTTCGCTGGATGATTATACCCTGGAGGCTGATTTCACGAAGGCTAAAAAAGTGGTAGCCCGAATATTCCAGAAAGTAGCAGAATTTGGTCTGCCTGACGGAGTTTGCCTGAACGTAAACATTCCCAAAGGAGAGGTCAAAGGGATCAATTTTTCACGACAGACACGCGGAAAATGGATGGAGGAGTTCGAAAAACGTACCGATCCTCATGGGCGGGATTACTATTGGATGACCGGTTATTTCAACGATGCCGAGAATGAGGCGCGCGACACCGATACATTCGCCCTGCTCAACGGATTTGTCTCTGTAGTGCCTGTGACAACTGATCTTACGGCCTACACCGCTTTTCATTTCATGCAAAAATGGAAATTCTGATGTTATGAGCCCAGTTTATTATGAACCTTCCGGACTGAACAAATTCTGGCTTGGCCTTCTGCTTGGCCTTGTTTTCCCATTGGTATTTTTTATGCTCTATTTCCTTTTTCGGTTCAGGGATCTTTCTTTTATCGAATATTTCCAATTTCTCATGCATACCGGCAAATATGTGCACGTTATCAGTTTGGCAGTTTTCTCCAATTTGATCCCGTTCATGTTTTTTGTCAGGACCAACCGGTTCAAGTCGGGGAGAGGGGTAATGGCCATAACTATTCTGTTTGTTCTGGCTGTCTTTGTCATGAAGTTCACCATGTAATTTACCTTAAAACCAACAGGATGAGATATTTTATCATTGCTGGAGAGGCTTCCGGTGATCTGCACACCTCCCACCTGATGGCAGGCATCAAAAGGAAAGATCCGGAGGCTGTTTTTTGGTTTCTTGGCGGCGATTTGATGGCCGAACAGGGAGGGGTCTTGCTAAAACACTACCGTGACATGGCTTTTATGGGCTTTTTCACGGTTTTGATGAACCTCAAACAGATCAAAATCAATTTTAAAATGGCAGAGGAAAAGCTCCTCGAATTTCAGCCCGATGTGTTGATTTTGGTGGATTATCCCGGATTCAATTTTAGAATGGCCAGGTTCGCCAAAGTGCACAATATCAAGACGTTTTACTACATATCACCAAAAATATGGGCCTGGCGACCGGGTCGTGTCAAGTGGATACTAAAATATGTGGACGAACTGTTTACCATCTTTCCTTTTGAGAAAGCTTTTTACGACAAGTTCAACTACAAAATTCGTTATGTAGGAAACCCCACCATCGATGAGTTGGCATTACGCCCCAACATGGATCAGACCTACCGGCAATTTATAGATGAAAACAACCTGGAAGATCGGCCCATCGTGGCCCTGCTGGCCGGAAGCCGGAAACAGGAGATCAATCTGATATTGCCTGTCCTGACCGAGGTGGCTGATCATTTCCCAGACTATCAGTTTGTGATAGCCGGAGCTCCATCCCTGCCGATCAGTTTGTACCAGGAACACCTGAAAAATCGCAGGATTCCTATTCTGTTCGGCAAAACCTATGAACTTTTGCAGCAATCCAGGGCAGCGGTTGTCGCTTCCGGGACTGCAACCCTCGAAACCGCCGTAATCAATGTCCCGCAGGTGGTCTGTTACATCATGGAGTTGGGAAGGTTTACATCACTTCTGAAGAAACTCTTCCTGAACATCCAATGGTTTTCGCTGGTCAATCTGGTGATGGACAAGGAGATTGTCAGGGAATTTTTCCAGGAACACTGTAAGCCTGAAGCGGTGGCAGCCGAACTCCGAAAAATATTGGAAGATGTCACCTACCGGGATGAGATGCTGAAAAATTACAAGCTGATGCTGGCCAAACTTGGACCTCCGGGATGTGCGGATAGGGCAGCGGAAGAGATGGTGGGGTTGCTGAGGAGATGTTAATCAATCGTTTATCTGCCAATGCATTTGTTGAAAACTAGCAAAAGAAAAAATGCTAAATTGGTAATTTTGCTGTAAAAAGATAAGAAGTGGGCAAAATGAAGACTCTCAAAACAGCATATTTGCTAACAAGACCAACCAACGCAAGATCAATATTTGCATGATAACTGTTTTCATTCCAATCTCAAAAATTGTTTAAAAAGATTTTGATTTTAAATACAGATTGTTTATATTTGTCATATTTGGGTCAAGTCAAATTTGATAAAATTTAAAAATGACAAGTTTTAGTTGCTTTATTAGAACAGAAAGAGAAAAACGAAGTTGGACTCAAACAGATTTTGGTGCAAAACTTGGTATTAATTCTACGGCAATAAGTCGTATTGAAAATGACAGCAAACAATTAAGCGCATCAAAACTACCTTTATTGGCAGACATATTTGAAATAAATCTGCTTAAAATCAAAGAGTTATACTATGCAGACAAGTTTGCGCGGGAAGCCTATAAAAACAATTGTCCTGAAAATGTTTTTACTATAGCAGAAAAGGCTATTGCCTATTTAAAAACGAAGAATACAAAACAAAGTGAAATTGAGTTTTAATTGTCAGCCATGCCATACAAGAAACTAATTAAATATCTGGGTTTTGTTCCAAAGGAAAATACTTCTGGGATTTATCAGAAAAAATATGCTGGTTGCAAGGATTATAAAATTGAGGTTGACGCTGAAACTGAAGAAATCAATTATGGTACTTTAATAAATGCGGAAAGTAGCACCACCTTAAATTTTACACAAAACGAAAATTGGGTTGTGCTCGAATGTGTTAACCGTCTGTTAGAAAAAGGGTATCAACCCCAGAACATTGTTCTTGAGAAAACCTGGGCAACAGGGCATGGAACCAGTGGCAGACTTGATATTCTTGTAACCAGAAACGACGGTTCTTCCTATTTGATGATTGAATGCAAGACTTGGGGTGCCGAATTTGACAAAGAACAAAAAAGGACAGAAAAAGATGGGGGACAACTTTTTACCTATTTCCAGCAAGATAAAAATGCTGATGTTTTAATGCTTTATGCCTCTGTTTTTGACAGATCGGAAATAAGCTTTAAAAACGTGATAGTAAAGATTGAAGATGATTACCGTCAAACCGGTAATGTGAAGGATTTTTACGAGCGTTGGAATAAATTACCTAAAACCAACGGAATTTTTGAAAATGGGGTAGCTCCTTATGAATACCAAAGCAAAGCATTAACAAAAAAGGACTTAAGGGTTCTCAGACAAGAAGATAGCAGTTTCATTTTCAACCGTTTTTTAGAAATATTGCGTCACAATGTGGTTTCCGACAAGCCCAATGCTTTCAACAAAATATTCACACTGTTCCTGTGTAAAATTGTTGATGAAAACAGGAATGAGGATGAACAGTTGCACTTCCAATGGATTGAGGGTGAAGATACTCACATCTCTTTTCAAAAACGACTAACTGACCTTTACAACAGGGGAATGTTGGAACTTTTGGAAAAAACGGTTACTGATGTAAGTGACAGCGAATTCGACAAACGCTTTAAGCAGGTTGACGACAAATACAGAGAAGAGTTCAAAAATATCTTAACTGAAATACGTCTCAAAAAGAATAATGAGTTTGCCATTAAAGAGGTGTATGATGATGAATCGTTTTATGATAATGCCAAAGTTGTAAAGGAAATTGTTGAGTTGTTACAAGTTTATCAGCTGCGATACAACTACCGCCAACAGTTTTTGAGCGACTTCTTCGAATTGCTTTTGACCACAGGATTAAAACAGGAATCAGGGCAGTTCTTTACACCAGTTCCGGTTGCCCGTTTTATTCTGAGAAGCATCCCGACAATCGAAATTATTGAACGAAAATTGTTGGAAGGTAACAAAAATGACTTACTGCCAACAATTATTGACTATGCTGCTGGTAGTGGGCATTTTGTGACTGAATCGATGGAAGACATCCAAAAATACATTGATAATATTAACGATGTTAGCAAGTATTCTCCCGATACAAAGAAAATCATAAAAAGCTGGAAAGAATCGCAATTCGACTGGGCTGAAAAATATGTATATGCCATTGAAAAGGATTATCGGCTTGTAAAAACCGCGAAAGTAAGCTGTTATTTGCATGGCGATGGATTAGCTAAGGTTATTCATGGCGATGGCTTAGGCGATTTTGGTTCCAGCAAGGATTTCAAAGATTTACTTAAAATTTCGGACAGGACATACACCCAAGACAATAAACAATTTGACATCGTAGTTTCAAATCCACCTTACTCTGTTTCAGCATTTAAGGGCAATATGATGGACGAAGAAAAAGCAAAAGATGCCTTTGATTTATATTCTAGGTTGACCGACCAAAGCTGTGAAATTGAATGTCTGTTTATTGAAAGGACGAAACAATTGCTAAAAGATGGCGGGATTGCCGGCATCATCCTGCCAAGCAGCATTTTAAGCAATTCTGGTATTTACACTCAATCGCGCGAAATAATTTTCAAGTATTTTGAAATAATTGCTATTACTGAGTTGGGCAACAATACATTTATGGCAACAGGGACCAACACAGTAATCCTGTTTTTAAGACGCAGGAACAATGCCGATTGGGTAAACATTCGTGCCTCGGTTGACAAATTTGCTGTTAATTTACAGGATGTTACCATCAATGGATTTGAAAAGCCTGTAAGTAAGTATGTTTCTCATGTTTGGGAGAATATTGGATTCGACGACTACCTCACCCTTATTCAGAAACAGCCCAACGCTACCATCAAAAAACACGAAATATTCAAAGAGTACGACAATAAAGTAAAAGCCAGAAACCAGCAGGAAAAATTGTACAACATTGTTGCCATTGAACTTGAAAAACTGTTTTACTTCGTTTTGGCATACCCTCAAAAGATTGTTTTGGTAAAATCGGGTGAAAAAGATGCTGAAAAGCAATTTCTGGGTTACGAATTTAGCAACCGCAGGGGTAGCGAGGGAATCCACCCGATACAACGAAGCAAAACAATTGATGAATGCACGATGCTTTACGATGCCAAAATATTTGATAATCCTGAAAAAGCATGCACTTACATATATAAAACCTTCAAGGGCGAACATGATTTTGAAATCCATGACGATTTAAAGAACAATATTTCCCAACTTAATTTGGTTGATCTGCTTTCGTTTGACCGCGTTGAATTTGAAAAGAATATTTCACTGTCGGTTAAAAAAAAAGTTGAGATAAAAAGCAAATTTGAACAAGTCAGATTGGGGAACATAACAACCTTAATAGCTAGGGGTAAGTCTCCTAAATATGGCAAGTCAGATGTTCAGATCATTAAATCTGGACAGGCAAGAGGCTATTATGAATTTGATTTTTCAGAAAAACATTTTGTAAGTGAGGAATTCATCCTCGATGAACGAAAACTTCAAAGGAAAGACTTACTACTTAATTCGTCAGGAGTTGGCACTGCTGGCAGGGTAACCTATTTTGATTTAGAAGGCGATTTTGTTGTTGATGGCCATATCTCTATTTTGCGTTTCAACCAAAATGTGATTATCCCTAAATATGCATTAATTGTATTTGGAGCAATAGGTTTTAAAACTCTTGAAGGTTTGGCTTTAGGTCAAAGTGGGCAAATTGAAATGTCAAATGAAACAATTGTCAATTTTAAAATTCCACTTCCACCAAAGGTCATACAAGAAACAATTGTTTCAGAAATAGAGATTTTAGAAACTCTAGAAAAGAATACTGTAGCGCAAGTTTCAAGCCTACAACTAGAAATTAATAGTATAATCAAGAATACTACAGGACCTCAGATCAAACTTGAAGAAGTTACGATTAAAATAGGAAGTGGTGCTACTCCATTAGGCGGGAAAGGGGTATATGAAAATACCGGCATTAGTTTTGTGAGAAGTCAAAATATTTATGATTCCGGTTTTGTCGAAAATGGCTTAGTGTTTATAAATCAAGAACAAGCCGAGAAATTGAATAATGTTGCTGTCGAAAAAAATGATATTTTATTTAATATCACAGGGGCTTCAATAGCAAGATGTTGTCTTGTGCCGGAAAAATATTTACCAGCAAGGGTCAATCAACATGTCTCCATAATTCGATTAAATGAGAAAGCACTACCTAAATATGTACAATTGATTTTGGTAAGTGACGAGTATAAAAATAAATTGTTAGAAATTGGAGATGGTGCAACTTCAAGAGAAGCGATTACAAAGTCCCAGTTAGAGAATTTCAAGATTCCATTACCAAATTTGGACACCCAAAAACAAATCGTTCAGCAAAGGGAAATGCTTGAAACCCAAATTGCTGATCTGCAAAAACAGATTGATTTGATACCTAAACAAAAAGAACAAATTTTAAAGAAATATTTGGAGTAATGTTTCTATGTTAAGCCTCATCAAAAAAGAACTCCTTCAATTTTTCGGATCATTGATCGCCTACCTGATCCTGGCGGTCTTTGCACTGATTACCGGACTGTTCCTATGGTTCTTCGACGGAAACATGAACATTCTTACGGGAGGATATGCCTCCATCTCCTCCTTTTTTGATCTGGCGCCCTGGTTGTACCTGTTCCTAATTCCGGCCATTACCATGCGGCTTTTTTCGGAGGAGGTGCGTAGCGGTACCATGGAACTGCTGCTGACAAGACCATTGACCGTTTTTCAACTGATTGTTGCTAAATTGCTTGCCGCTTTTTTTGTTGTTTTTCTCACCCTTCTTTTGTCCCTCGTCTATTTCTACACGGTTTACCAGCTTGGAAATCCCGTTGGGGTGGTGGATGTGGCCGCAACCTTTGGAAGCTACTGCGGACTGCTTTTACTTGCACTGATATTTTTGTCGGTTGGATTGTTCACCTCTTCGCTTTCCGAAAACCAGATTGTGGCCTTCGTGCTGGCAGTTCTGCTCTCATTTTTCCTCTTCTCAGGATTTGAACTCCTTTCAGATCTGACAAACGGAGCGACCATATCTTCCTTCCTGCTTTCGATGGGAATCTCCACACATTACGAATCCATCAGCAGGGGGATGGTAGACAGCCGTGATCTCTTCTATTTTTTGACTGTTGCCATTATCTTCCTTATTCTGACTGGTATCGCAATAAATTGGAAAAGAACGCTTATCATCATGCAGCGTAAAAGGATGGTCCCTTATCTGATTATAATTATCGGGTTACTTATCCTTGCCAATATTAGGCTCTTTCGACTGGATTTTACTGCCGAAAAAAGATTTACACTCTCGCCTTCATCCATCAGGGTACTCGAAAAAATAGAGAACCCATTGATGGCCGAAATTTACCTGGAAGGAGAGATGCCGGTCGGATTTCGCAGGTTAAAAACAGCCATCACCGAGAAACTAAATGACCTGCAGCAATACCGAAAAAATTCAATCTACATCCGGAAAGTGGATCCTTACAAAGAGGTCCCTGCCCAGGATCGAAAGGCCTATTTTGATCAGTTGTTTCAGCATGGGATTGTCCCTACAGATCTTAGGATCAAGACAGAACAAGGCGTCACTACAAAACTGGTATTTCCTACGGTCGTTTTGCATTATGGTGAAAGGTCTATGGTGCTGAACCTGCTCAAAAACGATCCGGCACAACCTGCCGAGGAGAATCTGAACCGTTCGATTGAGTTGCTTGAGTATGAGCTCATGAATGCGATCAACACGCTAACCCGGGATAAGCCGATCCACGTGGCCTTTCTGGAGGGTCATCAAGAAGCTGACTCTTTGCAACTCCTCGACTTTACTTCTGCGTTATCTTCAGGTTTTGCCGTTTCCAGGGTTAACACCAACAGGCTCCTGACCAATCCCGACAGTATCAGGGTACTTATCGTGGCCAATCCGCTGTCGAAATTTGAGGAGCGCGACAAATTGGTCCTTGACCAGTACCTGATGAAAGGCGGCAGGATGATCTGGCTCGTCGATCCTGTCAAGGTGAGCCTGGATAGCCTCTCCGAAGGGATGACTACCCTGGCGCTTCCGGTAGATCTTAACCTCAGCGATCAGCTGTATCATTATGGTGTCCGACTGAACAATGACCTGATTCAGGATGCCGAATGTCTGCAAATACGGGTCAATACCGCACCGGTTGGGGCCTCGCCCCACTATTCCATGGCTCCATGGTATTTTTCACCTTTGCTTCATCCATTGCAGTCGCATCCCATCGGGAAAAATGTCAATCCGGTCTCCGCCGAATTCATCAGTTCGATCGATACAGTAGGGGAGAATCCTGATATACACAAGAAGATACTGCTAGGCTCATCCCCCTTTTCCCGAAAGAATGAAGTGCCGGTTCTGGTCAATCTCCGAATGATTGATGTGGTTCCATCCAGAAATTTTTTCAACAAATCAAATCTGATCACAGGGATTTTGCTGGAAGGAAAGTTTAACTCTGTTTTCAAAAACAGGATTGTCGATATGCCCGATCTTCCGGCAGGATTTAAACCGATTGTCGTGAGTAAGCCAACCCGGATGGCGGTTTTTTCGGATGGCGGGCTCATCTCAAACAAGGTTAACCGTGCCACCAATGAGCCTAAAACAGCTCCGCTGGGATACGATCGTGTCTCAAAAATCACCTGGGGAAACCGAGATTTTTTCGTCAACATGGTCCAGTACCTCAGCGACGATGCCTCCCTGATTGAGTTGCGCGGTAAATCGTGGCAACTTAGGCTTCTTGATAAAGTGAAAGTCAATGCTCAAGGCAACTTTTATCGATGGTTCAATCTGACGCTTCCGCTGGCCCTCATTCTGATTTCAGCTGTTTTATTTACCTGGAGAAGAAAGCGGTTGAACGAAAAACCAATTCTGAAAGCTGAAAAGTGAGTGCGAAAAAAATGTTTATCGCGAGGAGAAATCGAGTGAATGTTTGTATATTCGTAACTTTGAGATCTGCCTCTGCCGTAAGGGTCAAATGCCTGGATTACACAGGGGAATAGCGTATTGTCAACAGTAACTAATTTTATAAACATATGAAATTTGTCGTTTCAAGTACCGAGTTGCTGAAGCACCTCAATGCCATCAGCCGGGTGATCAGCAGCAAGAATACACTGCCCATACTGGATAATTTTTTGTTTCGGTTGGAAGGAAAATCCCTTTCCATAACAGCTTCAGACCTGGAAACAACCCTCATAACCACCATGGAGCTGGATCATTCGGAAGATGATGGTTTGGTAGCCCTGCCGGCAAAAATCCTTTTGGACACTTTGAAAGAGTTTCCTGAACAGCCGCTCTCCTTTCAGTTGGATGCGGATACGATGGGTATGAGCATTCTTTCGGCCAATGGGAAATTCGCCATTCCCGGACAAAACGGTGAGGAATTTCCAAATCAGCCTACCCTAAATCCCGAGCACTACGCCATCAATGTTCCGCATGACGTAATGCTGAACGGTATCAACAAAACTCTTTTCGCTACCGCGGATGATGAACTCCGTCCGGTAATGAACGGAATCAACATAGAGATTTCGCCTGTTGAGATGACCTTCGTTGCCTCTGATGCACACAAATTGGTTCGCTACAAACGCACCGATGCCAAATCAGACCATGAAGCATCGTTCATTCTTCCGAAGAAACCTGCATCCCTGCTGAAAAATCTCCTTCCAAAAGAGGATTTTGATGTAGTCCTGGAATTTGACGAGAAGAATGCGATTTTCCAATTGACGGGATTTAGAATGGTTTGCCGGTTGGTGGAAGGGAGATATCCCGCCTACAATTCGGTAATTCCGGTTAACAACCCCAACAAACTGGTGATCGACCGCGTTGAATTTTACAATACACTTCGACGGGTTTCTGTTTTTGCCAACCAGGCCAGTAATTTGGTCCGTTTAAAATTAACCACATCAGAACTGATCGTCTCTGCACAGGATATCGACTTTGCCATTTCCGCGGTAGAAAAGATCAAATGTGATTTTGATGGTCAGGAGATGGAGATTGGTTTCAAATCGACCTTCCTAATTGAAATTCTCTCAAATCTAACCTCAACGGATGTGAAGATGATGCTTTCGGATCCATCCCGTGCAGGTTTGTTGCTGCCTGCCGAGCAGGAGTTTGAGCAGGAGGATGTGTTGATGCTGTTAATGCCAATGATGATAAACGCTTAATTTTACCATAAAAAGTTGAAAAACCTGGCGGAAATCACCTGCCGGGTTTTTTTGTACCGAATACCAGCCACCATGAAGCTAAATTTAAAGAATCCCCTTGTTTTTCTTGACTTGGAAACTACCGGGATCAATGTCGTAACAGACCGGATTGTGGAAATTGCCTTCTTGAAAATTTTCCCGGATGGAAAAGAGGAGGAGAAGTTGCAGCTGATCAATCCAGGTATGCCAATCCCGCCACAATCGACAGCGATACACGGCATTTCAGATGAAGATGTAAAGGATGCCCCCCTCTTCAACGAGGTGGCCAAAATCCTGGCAAATTTCATCGAGGGATGCGATCTGGCAGGTTTCAACTCCAATCGCTTCGATATTCCGTTGCTTACCGAAGAATTTCTGCGGGCTGATGTAGATCTGGACCTCAAACGAAGGAAGTTTATAGATGTCCAGACCATCTTTCACAGAATGGAAAAGCGTACCCTGGCTGCGGCCTATAAATTTTATCTGCAGAAAGAGCTTGAAAATGCCCACAGTGCCATGATCGACACGAAAGCGACATACGAAGTTTTACAGGCCCAGCTGGAAAGATATGAAGGAGCCACCTTCGAGGAAGGGGGCAAAGTTTCTGTCCCAATTGTTAATGAAATCAGTCAGCTTTCGGCCTTCTCCTCCTTCGACCGTAACGTCGATTATGCGGGACGAATTGTCTATGATGATAAGGGTGTTGAGGTCATAAATTTCGGAAAGCATAAGGGTAAACCGGTTGAAAAAGTGCTGGCCGAAGAGCCTTCCTATTACAACTGGATGATGAACGGGGAATTTCCTTTGTACACCAAGAAGGTTTTGACAGGGATCAAACTTCGTGCGCTGAATAGAAAATTGTAAAAGAGTGCCTAAAGTATTTAAAGTGCCTAGAGTGCCTAAAGTTGGGAACTCCATAAATTTGCGCTAAATCTTTTATCCGTGAGAACTTTAGGCACTTTAAATACTTTAGGCACTCTAGGCACTTTATGTAAATTGTACAACTTAACATCATATCAACATGAAAATCATTTGCATCGGCCGCAATTACGTCAAACATGCGCAGGAGCTGAACCATGATGTTCCGACAGAACCGGTTTTTTTTATGAAACCTGATTCCGCTCTTTGCCTCGACAACAAACCTTTTTTTCTGCCCGACTTTTCAAAAGAGATTCACCATGAAATTGAACTGGTGATTAAAATCAACCGGCTTGGGAAAAATATCGAATCCAAATTTGCCCATCGCTATTACGATGAAATAGGTTTGGGCATCGATTTTACTGCGCGGGACCTGCAACGACAACTTATTGAGAAGGGACTGCCATGGGAGAAAGCAAAGGCTTTTGATTCTTCCGCAGTGCTAGGGAAATTCATCTTGAAAGAGGAGTTGGGCGATCTGGGGCATATCCTTTTTTCCCTAAAGAGGAATGGCGAAATTGTTCAATCCGGTGATTCGCAGCTCATGATATTTCCTTTTGATACCATTATCGAACATGTTTCGAAATATGTTACCCTGAAAATTGGTGATCTGATCTACACAGGTACACCTGCCGGCGTTGGCCCTGTTGCCATCGGGGACCGTTTGGAAGGGTTCATCTGGGAGAAGAAGATGTTTGATATTCAGGTAAAATAGTACATGAGAAATTAGCGCGTTCATCCCAGTTAAAAGGTTCACGCAAAGGGCGCAAAGTAAGACGCAAAGGGAGATAAGTCAGTTTTGATGATCTAGGCCCTTTGCGTTTTTTGCGTCTTACTTTGCGCCCTTTGCGTGAAATTTTACTAAAGGTTATTCACAATCCTATGAATGTTATCCTTTATCGTATGACAGTTGAAATTTATGAGGAGAGCCAATTTTAGTCCGGATAGTTTCAGATATGTTAGTGTCTGTGAATAGTGAACAGAAGCGAGAGCTTCAACTGATTTTACTTCTATAATTACGCTATTCTCAACAATCAAATCAATTCGATACCCTACCTCTTGCTTTACATCTTTGTATAAAAATGGCATGGGTACTTGTTGCTTAACCTCGAAACCTTTCAATCGTAATTCATATGCCAGTGCATTTTCATAAGCAGATTCAAGTAATCCGGGTCCAATAGTTTTATGTAGCTCAATAGCAGAACCTACGATCGCGTAAGACAATTCATTTTCTGTCATTTGGAATAAATTTTCTCGCAAAGAAAACGCAAAGGTGTTATATCTAAATTTGACCCCAAACCATTAGGATATCACCAACAAACCGAAAATTGAGCGGGATATGCAGGGATCCTTCCTTTGAAGTGAAAGTTGCTGAAAAAACTCCCTCATTGGTCGTCAGAGGTTGGGCGATGCAGGCGATCTGGCTGGCGAAATCAATGTCGGGAAAGGGCACCATTTTGAATACTGCCTCTTTCGCGCACCAGCGCAGCATGACATCCTTGTTGGAAAGTTGTTCGTCAACCATGCAATCATTCAACTCTTCAGCTGACAAAAATTTTCTGGCAGCCTTCGTTACATTTCTGGTAATCAATTCGATGTCGATGCCTGGCTGCTCTTCAGTATGCAAATAGATTACGACACAATTGGAAGAGTGGGAGATAGAGATGTGTCCCGGCGTATTGACCAGGTATGGCTTTCCGGTAGGGTCATAGTCTATTTTTGAGTCACCAACGACCATTTTTTGCAGAAGCAAACGCACTGCCAGCCACTCTTTTCTACGAAGATTATTTCGAAGCAACAAGTATTTGTCCAATTCTTCGGTTTCCGGATTTAACGTTTCCAGCAACTGCTCTGCCGTCTCCTTTATCTCCCAAAAGCCAAGAAGACCTTTATCAATATGTTCGATAAACTTAATGGCCATGGTTTGCATTCCATTCAGTTGTTTCTATCATTTTAATGACATCCGCAGACAGGAAGCCGATAACAGGCCTTAAACTATCATAATTTGGGATCTCCCTGATGTACAATGCACCTCTGATAAAGTTTTTGACACTGTCGGTCAGATAGAATTGCATGGGTGAGGCTGCATTACCCTTTAATGTGTACACTGTTCCGTACATTTTATGTGTAGGATGGATAAACAATTGCTCATCAATCGAACTCGCTTTTTGATCGTGTTTGAATACCAGGCTCCTGGATTCTTCGATTAGCTTGGACAAATTGCGGTCAATTTTCTTGTAACTGATATGAATCTGGGCATGATTGCCCGGGATTTCGATCGTGATCCAATCCTTTTGTCCCGGATTCAATAAGTCGGGTGTAACGATGGAATAAGTAGGTATGCTGAAATTATAAGGGTATGGCCCATTAAGCAACCTGTATGATTTTTCGGGAAAGGTTATCCGGTAAAATCCCCTCGGTTTTGGCGTTACATCATGTTTACAGGAGGGTAGCAAACCAATGGTAGTGTAACACAAGATGAAAAAGTAGAGACGTCCTGTCATTGGTCTATCTGTTATTTTCAACTGTTGTGTCGATCAGGACTTTGATCTCTTTTATCCTCTTGCGGTCCAAAGCCTCTATCTGGAAGGTGAAATTTTTGCACGGCACTTTTTCGTGAAGTTCGGGGAACTCGCCGGTCAACTCAAGTATCAGCCCTGCCAACGTATCAGCATCACCTTTGATATCTTCGAAAACATTGTCGTCACAATCGACAACTTTATAAAAGTCATTCAAAAGGGTCTTTCCGTCAAACAAGTATTCATTGGTTCCGAGCCGTGTATAGAATTTCTCTTCTACATCAAATTCGTCAGCGATGTCGCCAACAATCTCTTCGAGGATATCTTCCAGTGTGACCAGGCCAGAAGTGCCGCCAAATTCATCGACTACAATGGCAAGATGGACCTTGGACTTCTGAAATTCCTCCAGGAGATCATCGATCTTTTTGGTTTCAGGAATAAAAAACGGGGCCCTAATCAAGGTCTGCCATTTAAAGTTGACTCCTTTGGTCAAATGGGGCAGGAGGTCCTTGATATAGAGTACACCCTTAATCTGATCCAGGGTTCCTGCGTATACAGGAATACGTGAATACCCGGCTGTACGGATGATTTCCAGTACTTCGCTGAAATTTGAACCGAAATCCGCAACAACCATGTCAAGTCGGGAATGCATGATTTCACTGACACTTTTTGACCCAAATTTCACAATGCCTTCCAAAATCTCCTTGTCATCATTTAAATCTTCATGATTGGCCAATTTCAATGCCTTGGAAATCTCGTCGATAGAGAGAACCCGCCTGTGTTTGCTCATTCGCTTGTTGACAAAGGAGGTAGAATGGATCAGAAGATAATTGGCGGGTTTGGTGATCTTGCCCATGATGTCAATGAACGGAGCGATTTTTAAAGCGAAATTTTTAGGATAATGTGCGGCATATACTTTTGGGATAATCTCACCAAAAAGCAGGAGCAGAAAGGTGATGATAACTGTCTGGAAAATAAATTCAAAAGTTTTGGCATCGCCAAAACTTATCAACGAGCTGGAAATATGGGAAGCGAGCAATACAATGGCAATGTTGATGAAATTGTTCCCTACCAGGATGGATGCTAAAAGTTGCTCAGGATCGGAGAGTAGTTTTAAAATCTTTTGTGCCGATCGTTTTTTGTTGGATTTAAGCGCTTCAATGTCTTTGGGCTCAAGTGAAAAAAGAGCTACTTCCGAGCCTGAAACAAGCGCAGAGAGGCCGAGAAGCAGTATCAATACCAGAAGCCCTGAAAGGGCACTGATTGTAAAAGGAAGGAAATCAATGTTCCCAAACAAGGCTCCAACGGAAGTAACGAAGTTTGTTTCCAAATTAAGCAATTAATAGTTCAAAATGGAAGATCATCGGGTGTACTCCCATGATCGGTGTAACCTGAGGTAGCCTGAGGTTCGTTAACGGCTTTTTTTACTTCAGAAACAGGATGCTCGGGTGTGCTGTTGCTTCCGGCTTTCCGGTCCAATAGCCTCACTTCGTCGGCATAAATCTCGTAGGCAGTCTTTTTAACCCCATCTGTGGTGTCATAAGTTCTGGAGCGAATGCGACCTTCAATGTATACCTGGCTTCCCTTACGGATAAATTTTTCTGCAAGGTTGGCCAGATTTCGCCAGCACACGATGTTGTGCCACTCTGTTTGTGTGACCTTTTCACCGGCCTTGTTGTTGTAAACCTCTGAGGTAGCCAGGGAGAAGGAAGCAACTGAAACGTTGCTGTCTAAATGCCGGATTTCAGGATCCTTTCCGACATTCCCGATTAAAATGACTTTGTTTACTGACATAGTTAAAAATATTATATTGTTTGTTGTAAGTTACTGAAAAATTCGGACAATTCAAAATTGATCAAAGATAAAAATTATTTGGGTCCGGATGGATATTGACGTTCAATAGGCAATTTCGGTCAAAAAGCGCTCTATTGGTTTGGGTACAGGGTACTTTTCAATTTCGATCTTTTCAACCTCAATATAATGGACGGGAAGGCCGTTGCCTTTTAGTTTAACTGAAAAGAACCTGATGTGAAGTCGCTGGTGGGTCAATAAATGTATCTTTTCCGGATAGGCATGTTCAATGTCAATGGAACTGTTATTGAAAAGTTCCTCCCATTCCTTGCTTCCTGTAACTCCTTCCGGAGTGCTCGGCCCTATTGTTTCAATGATAGGAAACTGGAATAAATTCCGCCATATATCCCGGTTGCCCCTCTTCTCCAGAAATAGTTTACTTTCATCGTGAAGGTAGATGAAGTTTAGGTAACGCTCCTTCACTTTTGTCTTTTTTGACTTGACCGGAAATTGGTCAACGCTCTGATTTGTATGGGCAATGCATTCAGTAAGGAATGGACATCCCGGACAAAGTGGCCGGGATGGCAAACATTGAATGGCGCCCAATTCCATGAGTGCCTGATTTGAATCGCCCGGTTTCCCGGGATCCAGCAGAAGTTGGGCAAGCCGGTAAAACTCCTGCTTACCTGCATTTGAATCTATGGCTGTGGTGATTCCAAAAAGACGCGAAAGAACCCGGTATACATTTCCATCAACCACGGCATAGGGAAGTCCAAAGGCGATGGATGCTATGGCTGCAGCCGTGTAATCGCCTATTCCTTTCAATTTTTTGATAGAAATATAATCAGCCGGGAATGATCCATTGTAGGTGCTTTGTATCGTTTTTGCCGCATGGTGCATATTCCTTGCACGTGAATAGTAACCCAGTCCTTGCCATGCCTTTAATACCTCCTCTTCAGGTGCGTTTGCCAGTGACCTTACATCAGGAAACAACCGAAGAAAATTGTGATAATATTCTGTTCCCTGTTGCACCCTGGTTTGCTGTAAAATTACCTCAGAAACCCAAATATGGTAGGGCTCGGGACTGTCCCGCCAGGGAAGATCCCTTTTTGCATGGTTGTACCAAACTGTCAATGCTTTACGATATCCCTCCATTTCGAATCGATTTTGTTAAAAAAACAACGAATGAGCAAAAAATATTGGCTAAGATGATATTAGTTAATTCAAAAGCTATATATTTGTGCACCGAAATTTGGGATAAAGTTAAATCAAAAATAAAGTTAAATCATTAAAATTTCTTACAATGACTAAAGCAGATATCGTAAACGAGATTTCTAAAAGCACAGGTATTGAGAA
>Ga0172379_10002745_pt1 | contig 30189 bp, 13 predicted proteins | sample GrowelOW334metaG_FD_119756 | JGI IMG/M metagenome (GOLD analysis project Ga0172379, IMG submission 119756) | Groundwater microbial communities from an aquifer near a municipal landfill in Southern Ontario, Canada - Groundwater well OW334 metaG | ecosystem: Environmental > Aquatic > Deep...
ATCAAACATGGTAATCTTGTTCATGCGAATTCCCTTCTCCTTTTTTAATGCTTTACTACCTTGGGTTAGTTTAACCCAGAGAAGGGTTTTCGCTTCTTAAAAATTCCCCGGACAACAGTGGGTCCTTGCCCGGAATGACAAAGTTGCTGGGATGTGACAAAGCTTTCGCGTTCTAAAATCTTTCTTACAGAACGTCACGCACAAATAGGTTTCGAAAGAGGTCTATTTTCCAGGGTTACTTTGGGTTTCCAGTATACGTTACACCATTAAAATAGGGCCGAAAAAGCCTCAAAATCATAATAATAATTTCTATTTTGAATGATATTGTACTTTTCGCATGCAATGGCTTACAATTTGCGTACGTGTAAATTAACAATTTGATGGGGGAAATTTGTATGATTACTTCTTATTCTCGTTTTTATCGCATAATTTCGATCATAGTGATGCTCACTGGCTTTCATGTATTATGTCGCGGGGCTCTTCGTCCGCAAGCACCAACGCCAGATGTCAATCAACCAATAATGGCGATACCCATAGATCCGGCACGTGCGTTATCGGTGCCTGTAGTGGCAACTGTAATAGCTCCAACTGGAACGATGTTGGCGGATGATGGGAAAACTGATTCACCAGAGCAACCGATCGCTGATATTAACTGGCTTACATATATTTTTACCACTGCATGTGCAGCCCCTAACGCTGAACGCACAGGAGTTAACGCACATCTTATTGCACCGCCACCCCAAAATGTACACAGCGCTTTGTCTTGCTTTTCGCATCGCATGAAAAGAGATTTAATAAACACTCATATAGTGCACACTGAAGCGGAGTGTGACGAGCTTCCCTATGCCCAAAAATTGTTGGTTAATCCAGGCGCCCAGGCGTGTTTTGTCGGTGATATTCACGGCAGCATTGGTGCATTGGTTCGTCTTATGTGGATATGGCGGAATATTGGTCTGCTTGATGCAAATTTTAAAGTTCCTGAAAATAAATATTTTATCTTTTTGGGCGATTATGCCGACTATGGCCGCTATGGGCAATTAGTACTTTATACGCTTCTCAACCTCAAATTACATAACTGGAAAAATGTATTTCTGTTACGCGGTAACCATGAGAGTAGTATCTCTCTAAAATATGGTTTTTATGATGAACTGGAGCACATCTATGGTAAAGACGTAACGTTCAACATGTGGGATGAATGGAACGCATGTTTCTTCAACTTGTTACCCTTTGTTCTTTACCTTGGTATTAATTGGCATCAATCGTTTATTCAGTGTTGTCACGGTGGTATTGAACCTGGGTTCAATCCAAAATCATTTCTCTGTAGTCCTGATATGTATCACGATCTCAGTGGTCATTTTTCGGATTATGAATTTGATGACGGCATAATGAATGCTGTAGAGCCTGATCAATCGCGACAAGAAGCGTTAAGGAAACATTTATTTGATGAGTTGGTACAACGGGGGGTATTTACAACCTTTGGTGAGTCATACGACGTTCATTATAAATATGCAAAAACAACAAACTCGGGATTTTTATGGAGTGACATGATCACTAACGCAGCGTTTGATAGTAATCGTGTGCGTGGATTGGGTTTTGTTGCAAGTGAAGAGATAGTGGACAGGATCAGTGGTGCCTGCAACATATGTGCGTATATGCGTGCACATCAGCATCATGCAGGTGTACGAATTGGTGACATATCGCCCAACGATGATGCAACTAATGGTGCTGCTCGTTGGTACAACGTTATTGGCGTGATGCCTATTCCTCAAGGGGTGCATTCTCAACAATGTGGCATACCCGTAGCAAACAGCGTTTCTTTTAATGGAACACTTACGCTTTCAGTTCCTGATGCCCAAGCGGCTCTTGATACAGCACGTACAACTAATACTCCCGTTGCGTGGCAGGCATTCAAAAATGCGCTTCCATCATTTCCATTAGAACATGACGATTATTTCCCGATTATTACCTTTACGACCGCATCAGAAGCTGGTTCTATTAACAATCAATGGGATAGTTTTGGGCTTTGTACGATTGCACCTGTAGTCAGAAATTCACACATTGCTATCTATGAGGCATGTGCCGCCATGGCTCCCGCTCCCGCCATTGCGCAAGTGGTACAACAGCAACAGCCGCAGGTAAATCCGCGTAAACGCAAAGAGCCGTGTGTATAATTTTGAGGTGTTTCTTGGGGTATGCGTGCATTTTGCTTGAGCCGTGTGGGGTTGAGGATCAAGGTTTCGTGATTACTCTTTTTCTGATGGAGTAAGTGCTTTCCTGATTTCTGCATCCAACTCAGCTCTATTTCCTTTTCCTGTGGTCACAATTCTAATTGCCAGATCAAGTTGGGCGGTTAGCCAGGATTGTATTCCCTTATCTGTTATTTTTGAATTGGCTATTTCTTCGCGCAAGCCTTTGATTATTTTGGGGTCTTGAAGTTGTTTAGATGTAATAGCGCTTGCGATTGAATCACGAATTTCTTCTCGCAGAACATCGTCCGGATTGACCATTAATGCTTTTTGGAGGATGGATTCGAGCTTGTCGAAAAGTTGCCCACCGCTTTGTATTGGAGCGGCTAACTGCTTCTCCTCCTCATCCGATTCTATTGGTAGATCTCCTGTTGATTGTAACGCTTGGACGCGCTGTGCTAGGTCGAATTGATCGCGAAGATACTTTTGTGTTTCCTTGTTCTGGACATTGTTAATTGATTGATTTATGGAGTCTTCTGTTTGGCCCGAGAGATCAGAAAAAATGAGAAATTTTGCGATATCGTTCAGAATTGTCTGTTGAGTTGGTGCGATGTCTGACGATGGTTGAGCTTGTGCGGTTTCCTTTTTTGATTTAGAGGATTCTAGCACTCGCTTAAGTTGCAATGTTTCTGCGGTTGCCTTTTTTGCCTGCGCTTCTTTCTCTACGCGATATTTGTGTGGATAAATTGGTCGCATTTGGATAAGTGCTGAATTCAATAGCTGGTTGGCTTTTTCGATTTGCTCTTTTGGTGGCTTCATGCGTAAAATCTGGTTTTTCTGGTTACCCATGTGAGCAAATAGATGTTCTATGAGCGTGAGCTTCGCTTCAATTTCAGGAACAGTCTTTAAACTAAGAGCTTCTGTGCTTAATTTTGTGACATTTTCTTGTTCTTTTTCCATTTCGGTGAGCAATTTTGCGACCGAGATTGTTGGCACTGATTTTTGTGCTGGGGATGGTTGTCTCTTGCTTTTTCGCGTAGGTGCTTCTGGCGCTCTGGATGAAGGCGGTGTTGAAATCTCTGACGCAGGGGGATAGTGTTCGAATTCTTTGGTAAGTGTATCGGCTAACTTAGTATTTACTCCAGCCACAGCAACCCAAACTTCATGTCTGTGTTGCTCATCAAACGACAAGACTTTTTGAATAAAATCTTTTGTGGCCGCGTCCTTCGCTTCTCGCGGAAGTAATTGTATGTTCTCTGCAATTCTTTTAGCTGGGCTTGTGTATGAACCACTTAGTGGCCCCATAGAGGCAATTTCTTCTCCATAGTTAATAGTAAGTTGCGAAGTTCTGCCCGTGCTTGTTGGTATTGATTTAATCACTGGTTGTTTCGTGAGTGGTGTTAGCTGCCCCGATAATTTCCCCAAAAAAGCACTCTCTGCGCTTTCATCTGGTAGTTTAGAGAGAATGTTGTGAATATTTTTTCTTATCAGATCTTCTTCTTCTCTTATCTGAGCTTCATCTCGTGCGCGTGCAATTTCTCCTTTTTTTTGTGCATTTATTTTCTGTTTTTTAATCGATTCAATTTTTCGAGCAACTTTATTGATTTGTTCGTTAACATCGAGTTTGAAATCCGCAACTTGCAAGCGATTTCTGCAGGTAGCAACAAGTTGTGAAAAGAGTGGTTCTAATTTTTTGTGTCTCAATATTCTTGGCGTAAGCCCAACCATTACATCATCTAGCGCTTGCAATTTTTCCTGGCGCGATAAAAGATCTCTTTTTCGGCGTTCAAAATCATAAGAAGAAGTCGCGTCTTGAGCATCAAAAAACTGCTGCTCAGTTGTTATAATCTTGAGCTGCCTTTCTAGCCGTTGCAATATGTCTCGCAATGCTTGCATCCCTGGGTCTTCCGCTGCTATTTTCACCTTCGAGCCTCCTGGCCCCTGGCTGCCACTACCACTGCTACTGCCGCTACTACTTGGATCATCTTTTGGCACTGGTGGCTGGTCTCCCGCTCCCTGCCCGCCTTTTTCTTCTTCCTTCTTTTCTTCTTTTTCCCCGGTTTTTCCCGCATCTTTTCCCCCTTTTTCAGTATCAGCGGCTGGGGTTACTACTGTTGGCGGCGTGCCCACTCCCTGTGATTGCGGGGCGGATTCGGGCTCATTTTTTTGTAACAATGCAGATAATAATTCTGCTGGCGCTGTTTTGGCATATTGAGGAAATGGCGATGGCGGCAGTTGCTCTGTTTGCGCGGGCGTTAGTTTAGCCTCAAGCGCATCAGAAGCGTTGGCGCCGCGTTTCATAAGATTATCAAACCGTTGTTGATAGTCATCTTTAGTTGCTTTAGGATCGTCTGGCAAAGCATTTATGGCGTTACGTGCTGTTTCTATAAGCGGCCCAGCCTGTTCCATTAATTCGCTTATATTGTCCAACTTTACTTGGGATGGATTATCCAAAAACTGCTGTACAGCATCCTCAATCGTTGCCACCTGCGCCGCGAGCGCCCCAAGCGCATCATTCGCATCGTTGTACATCTTAAGGAAACGTGCGACGTCCGCGTCATACTTTTCTCGTGCCTTTGTCTCTGCCGCAACGCGATCTCGGTATGCCTTGAGTCGTCGTTCGGTTTCTGCTTTTCCCATTTGTACTGAAGCTGGCGTAGCGATCTCGTGCCAGCAACCGGCAAGCATGAGGATGCCGACCAACCATCTAGCGGTACACGTCGTGAACGATGTTTTCATGAAACTCTCCTTTTTTTACCGGCGCGATTATTACCACGACCATACAAAAAAATAGAGGGCGATTGCAAGGGTTGATTGCAGCGTATAATGTCAAATCCGGAATTCAATTCCGTGTTTGACATTGACGATACGGGAAAAGCTGCCTATTCTGATGAAATTAGGGTTAACGTAAAGGGATTTTTTATGATTTTTCGCGATATAACGCCTCATTTGCGCGAAGCAGCACGTCAATTTTCGGCGGTGGCAATTGTTGGCCCCCGACAGTCAGGGAAAACGACATTAGCTCAAACCGTTTTCCCTTCGCATACCTACGTAAGTCTTGAGGATTTTGATAAACGTGAACAGGCCATAGCTGATCCGCGGAGGTTTTTGCATGATTTTTCTAGTGATCATGGGATTATTATTGATGAAATTCAGCATGCACCAAAACTCCTTTCTTACATGCAGACTATTATTGATCGCGAAAAAAAGAAGGGGTTTTTTATCGTTACTGGGTCGCAGAATTTTCTGGTAAATGAGGCGATAACACAAACGCTCGCAGGAAGGATTGCCTTTTTAACCCTTTTCCCTCTCTCAATTAATGAACTGAGGACTGGATCTTTGTTGCCGAAAAGAATCGAAGAAATAGTTTTTCGTGGAATGTATCCGCGTCTCTATAGTGAAGACGTTGCGCCCGTCAAACTCTATGAAAATTATATTCATGGTTACGTAGAACGTGATGTACGGCAGATTAAAAACGTTCTCGATCTCAATCTTTTTCAAAAATTTCTTCAACTCTGTGCTGGGCGTATCGGTCAGATTCTTAACTTGTCATCCCTCGGCAATGATTGTGGCATTGATCAGAAAACGGCACGAGCATGGATATCGTTACTCGAAGCAAGTTATGTTATTTTTCTCTTGCATCCATATTACAAAAATTATGGCAAACGTCTTATTAAGCAACCAAAAATTTATTTTGTTGATACCGGTATAGCCTGCTCATTGCTCAATATCAAAAGTTCGCAAGAATTATCAGAGCATTATTTGCGAGGGGGATTATTTGAGTCCTTTATGATCTCTGATATTTTCAAGCAACATTACAATATAGATCAGAAGCCGGCCTTATCTTTTTGGCGCGATCATCAAGGCAATGAAGTAGATTGTGTTATTGAACAAGCATTGCGTGTCGCCTTGGTGGAGATTAAATCCGGTCAAACGGTTAACACAGATTTTTTCAAGCAATTTGTCTACTTCAACACCATAAAAGAGTTTCCACCTTCCAAAAAATTTATCATCTACGCCGGATCTGATGACCAGTCATGGCCGGAGGCACTGGTAGTTGCATGGCAGCATGCCGGTGGCCTGGTGACCGCTTTTAACCAAACCAAATGAGGCGATGATGGAAGAGCGAAATAGGATAGGGCTTCGAAGAATTTCGCGCGATACACCGGCTTTTACCTGTCCGTCGAAGCTCGTAGAGCGAAGTCAGAAGCCGATGTGCGCTTCATCATCTGGTACGGGTTTTTTTGGATCCCGGGTCCTTGCCCGGGATGACGAAAAAGTGCGTGCGTGACGACAAAAAGTGCGTTCAGGATGGCTATAGGCAAAATATTCTAAACGGCCACTACAACATAGCGTCATACCCGCGAAAGCGGGTATCCAGAGATAGCTCTGGGGGCTAGGTCCCCGCCTGCGCAAGCCTGTCCGTAGGCCTGTCCGCCATAGCCAGTCTCGGCGTCGGTGGAAGCCACGTAGGGCGTAGGAGGGCCTGTCCTTCGGCCTGTCCTCCGAAGCCACCTGGGCGTAGGGGGAAGCCACGAACATCGTGAGGGCGTAGGAGGGATGACGAAAAAGTGCGTCTGGGCCTGTCCTCCGTAGCTAGCTTCAGCGTAGGAGGAATGACAAAAGCCGCGTCCACGATAGCTAGGTTAAACAGGCTTCGGAAGAGGCCTAATGCAGTGGTCTTGGTCTTATGGGGGGAAGAAAAACGGGTTTAAGGGTTTAATTGTCTTTTTCTCATCATCATTGTAAATTGGAAGTGTAAGTTCCAAAATGCAAGGATGATATCATGAAAAGAGCTCTTTTTCTTGAAAAGATCGACTTCCAGTTCGAAATCCATTCCCTGTGCGGCCTCCTCGGCCCCCGCCAGGTTGGCAAAACAACACTCGCGCATCAATTTGCTGAAAAGATACCCAATGCCTACTTTCTTGACCTTGAAAATCCAGCCGACCTTGCGCGTCTTGAAAATCCCATGCTTGCTCTTTCTGCGTTACAAAGTGATCTCATTATTATTGATGAAATTCAACGCCGGCCAGACCTTTTCCCCGTTCTCCGCGTTTTAGTGGATGAGAAGCCACGAAAATTTTTGATCTTAGGAAGCGCTTCGCGTGATTTGCTGCAACAGTCATCTGAAACCTTAGCTGGGCGCATTGGATATGTTGAACTTACTCCGTTCTCACTTACCGAAGTTGATGATCGACAAAAACTGTGGCTTCGTGGTGGCTTCCCGCGTTCATACCTTGCAACGTCAGAGCGCGCAAGTTATGCCTGGAGGCAGTCGTATATTTCAACGTTTATGGAGCGTGATATTCCTAATCTTGGATTTAATATTCCCGCTGCACTGATGAAGCGTTTATGGGTTATGCTCGCGCACAATCATGGCAATATTTTGAACATGAGTGAAATCGGCGCTGCTCTTGGGGTTTCACATCATACGGTGCGCACGTATGTAGATATTTTGGAGGGAACATTTATGGTGCGGCTCCTGCTGCCATGGTTTGAAAATATAGGTAAACGTCAAGTAAAAAGCCCTAAAATATACCTTCGTGATAGTGGGATTCTACACACGTTATTGGGCATTCACGATAACAACGAGCTTCAAGAATATTATCGGCTTGGTGCTGCATGGGAGGGATTTGCGCTCGAAGAAATTATTAAGAAATACCAAGCGCAGCCGGAGGAGTGTTTTTTCTGGTCAACAATGAGTGGGGCAGAGCTTGATCTTTTGATCGTACAAGATGGCAAGCGACTTGGGTTTGAAATAAAATATACCGATGCTCCCAAACTTACTAAATCAATGATGAGTGCGCTTCAGGATCTAAAACTTGATCATCTTTATGTTATTCATCCTCAACATCAAACCTTCCCGCTTGCTGCTAACGTAACTGCACAAGGGTTGTAAAAAGAGAAAAGTGCTGAAAAATGTCGCTATCGAGCGCATATTTTGCCAAAAAATGCACGTGCCGGGTGCAGATTTCATGTCCCAAGACGCCCTTACCCTTTCGCGGCCACTGTAGCTGGAGCAGCAGCGGGGGCTTGTGCTGAAGCCGCCTTCTTCTCTTTTATGCCGATATGCCCGCCCAATTTTATTATTTTTTCGCAAAAAGACTGTGTTTTCGTGTCAGTCGAAAGCTCTTTTATCATCGTTAGGCCGTCTACGTGTTTCTCTGCGAGCAGTCTAATCATTGTATCATCCTTATCTTCGTCATCGTCTTTTATGGCGCGGATAGCTTGTGCCAATTCGGAAACGATTTGAGAGGAAGCTTGTGGCTCTTTTTGTGTTCCATCTATGATGACATCCTGACCGGTAAATTTTATCTTTATGCAAAAATCATGTAAGTACGGATACTTTTCTGCGTCGTGTAACCTATAACTTATCGCAGATAGGATGCTTGCGCCTTGCTGTATGAGCATCTGAATTGTTCCAAGAGAAAAGTCGCTTGCTATACATTGTGCCAAAGCCAGGTTTTTAGTGAGCTCAGCAAGAGGATAGCCTAAAAATGCTGCGGTAAGCTTGGGTTTGTTGTGGGCTATCGCAGAGGAGATTGCCGATACTCCGTTGGAAGCTTGAGAGATGTTTCCTTTTCCATCTTTTTCAAGAAGCATATCAATGCACCGAGCAACTCTAGTAGGATCGAGCTTATCTACTGCTTTTTTAAAATCCTCAACGCTCTCAACATCCTTTTCAGCATTCCCATCCCCCGCTATCATACGAATCTTTTTTGCGAGTTCGAAATCTTCATCAGCTTGCTTTATGGCGGCCTCCACCGATTTTTTCTCTTCTGCCGTCACCGACTTGAGGGCTGCGGCATTTCTCGTTGTAGCAGGCGCCCAGAATGGTGAATCGGCAGGCACCTTGGCCTCATGCACCTTAATTACCCAATCGTCATGGTTGTCCTCGGTGGTATCCAAAATGATAAATGAATCATAGGGTTCATCTAAGCCTTCAGATTCGCTTGCTGTTGAAAGGGTGAAGACAGGGCAGAATACATCTTTAAGTTTTGCATCAGCAAATTTGAATGCTAGCAATTGCGTCGTTGCGTCTAGCGTAGCTTTGCCTTGTAAGCAATCGCGCCAGTTCGTTTCGCCGCCTATTTTAAGGCCAAATCTATCGTGCTGATGGCCTCTAATCCAGCCGAGTATTCCTAATGCATTTGCTACTTTGCCGGCAATATGTGAACCAGTTTTGATGCCAGCGGGAAATTTGACAGTTACGCTAAATTCATCAATTGAGGTCGGAGTTGGGTTGTATTTTGTATCTGTAGTTCCATCATTAAACTCTGACCATATGCAGCCATTATTGAGAGAAGCAACAAGGGGCCCTTGTTGGCTAATCAAAGCGCTACGCATGTGGGTTTGGTACGCTTCAAATATTTTATTATGTTGCCCACCATCTGGCCAAATTTCCCGAAAATTACTAATAGGTTTAAGAGCATCGTTGGCGTTTTTGTAGTTTAGTGTGCCGAATATATTCTCTTTACTATTTTCCGCACTCTTTAAAAATTCCTGCTGCGGCCACGCCGGATCAACACCACCGTGGCAGCATTGCAGGAATTTGCTAGGGGTGCCTGGTATTTCGAAAAATACAACGAGAGTGAGCTTGCTAAAAAAATTCTTGTTAATAAAGTTCCACACAGATGCGTAATTACTTCCATAGATAGTCTCGAGCTCTTCAATGTTGTTGTAGCCCGTGCCAGTCTGTTCCGCAATTGCCGGATCTTCATGATTTCCACGTGTCAAAAAAATTCTTCCTGGATTAGCGGCAATAAGAAGAAGAAGTGTGTAGATCACGCCCATTTTGTGTTTGCCGCGGCTCATGTAATCGCCCGTAAAGACCATGTAGTTTTGGGGCTTGTTTTGTCCCTCTTTGATTTTAAAGTTTGCATCAAGAAAGCCAATGCCCCGAAGCTTCTGCAAGTTGCGGATCAACGCACCAAGGCTTCCGTGAATATCGCCCATGCAACAGATTTGTGCACCTTTTTGTACGTGTATTTTGAGTGCATCGTTACCAAAAGTTGTGGGACTTTTTTGTTGGGCAGCGTCGAGTGCGGCAAAAAGTTGGACGATGCTGGGATCAATAGGGGTTGTTTTATCTACTGTTGCTTGAGCGAGTGCGCGTGCTCGTCCAGGATTATTCGCCCAATCGGCAAGTGATTCATTTTTAACCAAATCATATTGTTTATTGAGGCGGCGCGCTACATTGGCAATGCGAAATGCTGGAATTATTTCGAATTGATCCCCTCCGAGTTGGGCAGTAAAGTATGTTATTATCGATTGTATATCCGCGCCCTTTTCGATAAGAAACGTAATACACTCATCTTGTTGGTCGTTGTTATGATCTCGGCCAGCTGCTTGTTTAAGTATTTCATTTTTGTCTTCCGGGGTTACGGCAGAATCACAGCTTTTGAAAACAAGCTTAATAAATTCAAAATTTACGTTTGCAGCAGCACTTTCTAGTGCAGAAATATTTTTTTCCTTATCTTTTATTTTCAAATACCGTAGAACCTCACTCGGCGGCAATTCACTTGGTTTTTTCCCAAGCACTTCTGTAAACACTGCCTCAAATCCATTAGCGTTTCCGGATCTTGCTATTTTGCGGAGCCATGCACGTATGGTTTCATCTCGCTGAGCCTCAAAAATATTTTTAATAAAATCCGGAGTTGCGGTTTTTGGTGTTTGGCGTTCCGCCTGAGCAACTATTTTTTGTGTGGCGAATAGAATCGTTTTTTGGGCCGGTGAAGAGGGCTGTTTCGGTTGCTGCGCGTGCAGTAGGTGGATGTTGGTGATGGTGAGGGTTGTGGCGATGAGGGGTAAGAGACGACGGTTAATTAGTTTCACGGCGCTCCTTTTTCTTATAACAGTTTACTTTTTCTGTTGAATTCTTTTTCGAATTTCTTCTACCGTCAAAATTGTTTCATCTCCAAAAGTACGCGCGCGTTTTTGTGATGCATCGACAAACTCCTGTATATATCCCTCTCTTTCTTCTGGCTTAAGAGCTGGCTTAAGAGCTTGAAGAAGGTCAACAATATCTTGTTGCATACTGCCAAGATATTGTTCGTCTGGATACTCCTGAAGCTTAGCCTGCAAAGTACGCAAGTTATGTGCATGGATTAACTGGCGATTTTCGATTTCTCTAAGATATCCACATGCTCTTTCAAGCTTATCAAGTCCAATTGTTGCTTGATTTTTTTTAACATATGCAAACGGATTTTGAGAGCCACAGCCTAGTATTTTTCGCAATTCTTCAACAACCCCAGGAGTCTGTCTATATTTTTTTTCTGCCTCTATCAGCTCAGAGAGGTAAGAGTCTCTACTTATTTGTGCAAGTTCCTCTGGGCTTGGCTGTTCGCTTGGCTCGTCTGTTGCTGGCAATGGATTTCCGCAATGATCGCAGGTCTCTCTGTCGGGCGCATTCAAATAGCTACACACATTGCATTTCACTGTAGCTTGCTGCGGCTGTAGCACCTGCGGCGCTTGCCTGCCCGCCGGCCTGTCCGCCATCCTGTCCGCCATAGCTTTAGCGACGGTGGAAGCTTTAGCGGAGGCGGGTTGCTGTTGTTGAGGCGCAGGAGGTAGCGGCCTTGCGGCTTCTGCTTGCTTTGCTATTTTTTGCCGCTTTATGGCTGCATATGGTTCCCAGAATGGAGCGCTTGTTACGGCCTTTTCATACACGTGAACCATGAAATCTTTCACCGTCGTCCTGCCTACCTGTGTGTCAAAAATATGTGTGTCTAAGATGATAAACGAATCGTAGGGTTCAGGGATAAGACTCGGATCAGCGTCGCTCCAAAGGTCTGGGGCCTCGCTTGCAGTTGAAAGTGTAAAGACAGGGCATGGGGCTTCGTTGACCCTTGCGTCAGAGAATCTGAATTGCGCTGCATAAGGATACCCTTCCCTAAGAATCTTACTATAGTACATAGGCTGAATATTACTCATGCGCCAATGCGTCTCGCCGCCTATTTTAAGACCAAATTTTTCATGCTGGTGTCCTCTGATCCATCCTCGGATGCCCAAGGCGTTGGCAACTTGTTGGGCAATTGCAGCGCCTGTGCGTATACCGGCATTGTATTTAGCGGGTCGGCTAAATCCTTGGCCATCGTCAAACTCAGCCCATGGATAACCATTATCAGAAGGCTTGCTCAGAACAGTGTGAGCAAGATCAGCTTTGCATTGATTCCAAGCTGCGCCTAAATCATCAATATTGGCAATTGCCGGATTTGCTTGCGTGTAATTCAATGTTTGAAAGAGATTTTGTGCAAAATCTGCGTCTTCACGCCAAGGCTGCCCTTCGGCCGTCACTGTCTGGCCTAAAAACTTTTGCTGTTGCCACACAGGGTCAACACCACCGTGGCAGCATTGCAACCAGCCAAAGTGGTCGATACCAAGAAAGAGAACGTACGGAAGTTTTTCAAAAAAATGATCTATAAGTCGCTGCCATACGAGTTCGCCATTTTTAGCGCCATAAAGAGACTCGATTTCAGTCTTGTTGCCATATGAGTGTCGCTCAGATAGCCATGGAATTTCGTGATTTCCACGAAGTAAAAAAACTTGTCCGGGATTGGTAGCCGCCAGCAGAAGTAAGGTATACACCACAGCAATTTTATTTTTGCCACGGCTCATGTAATCGCCCGTGAAGACCATGAGATCGTTTTGTTTTTTAATCTTGAAACTTGGATCCAAAAATCCGATATCACGCAGCTTAATTAAATTGCGATAGAGGGCGCCGAAACTACCATGAATATCACCCATGCAACAAATACACGCATTTGGCTGCACAGCTATTTTAAGCGCATCAACGCCATAATATTTCTTGCCGTTATAGTTGCTCAGCACATCAAGGACGCCAGGGATACTTGGTGGATTGAAGCCTTCTGTCGCGCCTTGTGGCACCTTTTCCTGACTGCCAAGAGCTTTTGTGAAATCGTCTAAGGTTAGACCGAAGGCAAAGGTTTCAGGGAATGGTGCCCGTTGTACGAGGCTGAAAATAGAGTCCATCCATTTCTTAAGAGGTTGCAGTTCAGCGAATAGACTTTTCCGCGCTGGTTGTGCCGCTTGCACTGCTAGCTGTGGCGCTTGCATCTCAGGTGCGGGCGCAGGTCGTATGAAAGCTTGGGTTAGCCCCCAAAGAAAACTAGCCTTGGATTGTTTGCCTGCGGCCACAAACAGGTTACAAACTTTAGTTGCACCATCAAGTACACCATTCCCCAGTACTTCAAGCAGATAATTAACCACAAAAATTTGATTGGTATTATCTGCTTGATCTGCGAGCACGGCATTATATAAAACATGTCTTACTTCTTCCAAATACTCATTTTTGTTTTTCGGCATCCAGGACCACGGCATTAAAGACCTAAGGACATCGAGCCTACCTTGAAATGCAATCAGTGCTCGTACCGAATATCCATTATATTCATCTTGAACCAACGTTGTTGTATCGTAACTCAGTCGCAATGAAAGACGATGTGCGATTGTATCATCAGAAATCGTCACTTTATGCGATAGTTCTAAGTCTGACTTTATTGCATTCCAAAATTCACTCGGATCAATCGGATTAAAAGGCTTCAGCGCCCATTCCCTGAGCTTTCGCGCAATTACAAGATCTTGATTTTGTTGTTGCAATACTGCTGGCTGTAGTACTGGCGGTGATTTTGCCGCAGGAGCTACTGGCGAAGCAGCAACGGCTGGTGGTGTTGGGGGGGCTACTGGACCTGGGGCAGGTGGTGGGGCAGCGGCCTCCTTTTTTTGATACAACTGAGCTTCTGGAAGTTTCGTTTGAGATAACAAGCTTTCAAGTATACCGCGCGTAGCCGTATCTTGCTCCGACGCAATTGTTTGCCATAGATCTTCAAAAGTTGGAGCATCATCACGGCCCTCTTCGAAGCGTTTAATTTTTTTTCCAAATGCCGTAACTTTTTCATTCTTTTCTTTCTCTTTTTTTTGTGCATCTTCTTGAGCCGCTGTAGCAAATTCTTGCCAATCAGGCGCGTCGCTTTCCGCTGGTGATGGGGCCAGCGACGACGACAAGCTGGAGGCTGGGGCGGAGGCGGGGGCTGCTGTTTGAGTTGGACCTTCAAGTTGCTTTAGACACGCCGCAACAAGCGAAGCCGGTCCCTCCATATTTTTTCCCCGCAGGTACTCTATCGCGTTGCCAGCAATCGATGAGCGTTTTGGGGGATCAAGAGTCAGAAGAATAGAGTTAATTGCTCGCTCATTGTCTGTTTTTCTTACCGCTGCCCATGCAATCATAAACGTATTTTGTTGATCAGTTAGGTCTGGCACAAGTGTAGGAAGAAGTTGAAGACTTTTTAGTCCTGCATATTCATACAGACAATGGGGCGTTTTAGAACCACCCGTCGCATAGCGCAGGAGAAGACGCCGGGTGACTTCTTCTTTAGTAAGACCTGCTATTGCTTTCGTAAAAGCAGCAACGTTGTCATCTACTATAATCTTATAAAGTTGTTTTGCTATTTCCTGATCTGCTTCCGCGGCCTGCTTTGTTTCCTCCACGCGCACTGGCTTCGCTTCTTCTGGCGACGGTGCTAGTGAAGAAGCCAGACGGGAAGTTTGTTGTGATGGAGTGGGAGCGGGGGCGACCGGTTCTTCTTCCTCGCCGCCGCTTGGCTCTTCGCCTTTTTCTTCTTCGGACTCTTCTTCGCCGCTAGACTCGGACGGTTCTTCTTTTTTTACTTCTTTCTTCTCTTCTCTTTTTACGCCTTTTTTCTCTTCTGCGGCTGGCTGTTTTTTGAGGATGGCTATGTCAATTGGAACACCGAATTCTCGTTGGGTATGCGTAAGCCCTGTCGGAGTAGTCGCCGGCGTTGCTATCTCTTTGCAATAATCTGTCGCAGGCTTATCTTTCTCTACCTGTTGATCAATCCAATACCAGGTTGTTTTTCCATTGATAATCTTTTTTATTACAGCTTCAAAATGTCCTCCGCCAGTTCTTATACCTGTAAGAAGAGGATTGTTTGGCTCGACTACTGGAGGATTGCTCCAATCAGTGAGATCTGGATCGATGTTAAGATCGATGGTGGTAACGTATTTTTGGAGCTGTGGATGTTGTTTAATAAATCCTGTCAAACCATCAAGCGTTTTTTCTCTTGGAGCCTTAACAGACCACCTGAGAATAATTGTTGCAAGTGCACTTCGCATAGCAGGATCTTGTTCAAAAAAAAGTTGTCCAATCTTTCGTTCAATTCGATCCTTACTGATTGAAAGCGCCGTTGCATTTTCTGGGTCAAGTGCTGAGAGAATAAGTTGAAGATTGGCAATGGGACCACATGCATTTCCTGTTCTATTGAAAAAGGGCGAAGGGTTTCCTATAGGTCTTGGTGTGTGACAGTTCAGACAAATATTCGCTCCTACAGGAGTCTTCTTATGACACTGCGTGCAAACCCATTCTGTAAAAAGTTGAGATGCTTGTTTTTCTAAAGGTGTTTCATCTACTCCTTTTTTAAGCCGATAACATAAATCACATTGCTCGGGGTCATTTAATGAACCATTTGTATTGCCACAGTATGTGCAAAGCCAACGCTTGCCGTTGGAGGCTCGCTCAATCTCTTGCGCAAAATGCGCTTTTTGCTGTTGATCGAGGGAAGGGAAAAGCTTGGCTATAGAATCATTAAAATCGGATACTGTTATTCCGCCTTGCGCCGATGGTATATCCAATTTTTTTATATTTTCTATTGCTTCTTGAGCGCCTTTTGGCAATGCAACACGAGGAGGTTTCTCCTCTTCCACTCGTCGCGGTTGAGGAGGAACGCGAGGCGCCACTCGTTGCGCTGCCGGCTGAGGTACAGGAGCAGGTGTGGCCGCCACCGCCGCCGCGGGCTTTGGGGCGGGAGGGGTTACTGGGGGTACTGGGAGTACGGGCTGCTGGATCACCGGTTGCTGTTCTTCTTCTTCTTCTTCTTCAGATCCTTCTTCTACGACGTCCAACTTCTCAAGTTGTGGTATTGGTTTGAGTCGCAGGACTTCTGCTGGTTGTTGTGGCGACAGCACGTTTACCTTTATTGGCAACAAACCAGGGTTATGTATCGCATATAGTTGAAGTAATCTTAGCAGCGTTTTGAGCGTAGGTTCTTGACGTTGTTGAAGAGATTTAATAAATGGCTCCACTAAACTTTTGTTTTCTGCAAATGTGGTTACAAGCCCATTTAAAACAACGCTAAGATATTTTTCGGGTAATCGATCAATGTAATCAAGCAGCGCAGTAATATTTCGATCGCGCGGCTCGAGAGAGACTGTTGCCTTAATTAACCTATTGACAGTGTCAAGAATGTCAGGATCCACGTATGCTTTTACGGCTTTTTGGCTGACGCCGCCGCCGATTTTTTCCACCTTGTCTGTATCACTTTGCGGCTTGTGGAGATCTGTTAGTTTTTTTATAAAAATCTTTTTGAGGTACGTGATTTCTTTGGGTGTAAGATCACCTTCCTGACTGGCGTAGTGAGTTAAATCTTTGAGCGCTTTGACTGTATCGCCGCCGTTTATCAGCCTGGCAACCAACGCTACCGGTGCTTGTTCCCGTAGATTTGTTACTTTGGCCACGATCTCTTTTTCATCTTCAGGCGATAGCACCACAGGTTGCGTCGTGGCCTGAGCAATCGCTGCTTGCACATCTGAGTATAATTTTGCGGTTACCTTACCGATTTGACTATTGAGCAGAAGCTCATCGTGGATGGTATTGGCGTCGTATATACCATTTTTTGCATCAATTGCTACCTGTTTTTGTGCCGCCTTCAATGCAATCTTAAAATCTCTTGATGCAATAGTATCTTTGATGCACCTCTCGCGTATATCAGCAGCTGTTACGCCACCACCAGCCCGCATCGCCTGCGCGGAGGGGAGGTAGAGGGAGGAGATGAGGGTTATTATGAGTGCTGCCCAACAATGGGTGGAGGGGGTAGGGGGCTTCATTACGGGCCTTTCTTTTTCTTCTACTGTGCTTATTTCTTTCTCGACGTTTGAACATTCGCTACCTGATCAGCGAAATATTTCCGCAGAGCAGTTGCGTCTTTTTCATTGTCCGTTAGCTTGTCTGTAATAATTGTAGTTGCGGCGAACTGCGCGATAAACTCTTTAAATGCCTCGGTTCTTTTTGCGGCATCTTTGATTTTTGCAATCTCATCGACAACTTTTGTAGGGTGAGGCGGGTAAGGTTCCAATGTAAAACCACCCAAAAACGTCATACATCTTTCTTTCATAACATCTAAATCATTTAGTATCTCTCTGTCTGTTCTCTCAGTTGTCTGCGGCTGAGCAGGCACTGTTTCTGTTGCTAATCGCTCAAGTTGTCTTGCCCAATAATCAATACCACGAATTTCGTCATATGTGAGACCTGGAATCTCAAGCATTACACCAAAACTTGGGGTTGCCTTAAATTTATGATGAAGTGCGGTTCGTTCTTCTTGTGAACAGTGTTTTGTAAGCAGAGTTTCGAACTCGTTTAAAATGGTGGCATATGGGGCAGCACTTTTAAGATCCGGAAACTGTGCGCCGATTCTCCTAATATTTGCTATAAATTCTTCGGTGCCTTCAGGAAACGAACGTGGTTCTGATTCGCGTGGCGTTGTCTGCTCGACAGAGCTTTGTGGAGTAGTTGTGGTAGGCGCTGAAACTTTCGGTTGCGCCGCCGGTACTGCGGCCTGGGCTGGTACTGGAGTTGGTGTTGGTGAGGGACGTGATGCTGGTACGGGAGTGGGAGTTGGCGCGGGAACCGCTGGTACTGCGGGGGCAGAAGCCTGCGCAACAGCAGTCGCCAATCCAGTTTCTAGAGTTCTGATATTATATTGTTGAGAATCTACAGGTCTCGTAGCTTCTAGCGCCTTCAATAATTTCAATCTTGTCTTAGCATCTTTGATTTGTGCGATAGCTTTCACAATGTCTTGAGGTCGCGGTCCATGAGAGGCGGCTCTACTCAAAAACATTCTGCAGTCATTAATCATGGTTCTTATTTGCGCTTCAAGTTGTTGCTCAGCTGATAGTGCTACTTGTTTTTGCGATGGAGGCAGTGATGGCCTGGCGGCAGGTTGCGGCGCTTGGCGCACCGGTCGCGACTGCTGTTCCCCCGCCATTTCTTTTGCCGCAGATCGTATACAAGCTGCGGCGCCACTATTTCCAGCGAGGGTGAGCTCTTGGGTCACGAACTCAGAATCGGCACCCTCTTGGAGGAGATAGGTAATAAATGTTTTCTGAGCTGTGACTTTAGTCTCGTCTTTCGGCCCCTGTTCAGCGGCAGTACGTAATGCGAATTCTAGCGGGCCAGATCCACCTTGAGGTTTTGCTGGCAAATTTGATTCAATTTTTTTGAATTCGTTAAGATTAAATTCAATTGCTATGGCGGCGAGTTTTTGTCGCAAAGGTTGTTCACCTTCTCTTGAAGTACCGCATACTGCACAAACTTGTGCATCCGGCTCATTCTCAAATGTGCAGACTTTGCACGTCCATTTGGCAGCTTGCTGTTGAGGCGCAGGAGTTTCTTCTTCTTTTTCTTCTTCTTCTTCTTCTTCTTCTTCGACTTCTTTTTCTTCTTCGATTCCCCAATTACGTACGCGGCCCAATTCTTCAGCTATTGTACCGACAGCGCTGCCTGTGTTTTTAGGTTTCTGTAGATATGTTGCGAAGCCCTCTTTGACCCGATTAATTAGGTCTAGCGATTTAATTTTTATTAGGCACTTAATTAAGTTGACGGCGAAGATGGAATACTGAGTTACCTGTGAGTAATCAGCAATGTCCTGAATTAGCGTATTGATACTTTCTGCAGACGTTTCTGTGGTTAATGCTAAAATCCCCAACGCAATCTTACTATACAAAAGTATCTGCTGACCCTGTTCGGAGCTTGTAATTGTTTTTAGAGTCTCATATCGATTTAAAAAATCTTTTCCAAGCGCTGGCACGGCGCTCAGCTTTGCGGCTAAAATTTTAGATATTTCTAACCTCTCTGGTTCGGTATAAGAAACGAAGTCTGCGTTGTGAGTAAATAGCGGTATGAAAAAATCAGGTATCTTGGATTTATCCGTTAAGGCTGTAACTTTCTCATTGATTGTATCAACAGAATCATGCGCAGAGGGAGCCAATGCTACAGGAGGCGCAGGGCGTGGGGTTGGTGTTGGACGTGGAATAATGACTGGAGCGGGGAGTGGTTGAGGAGGCTGTAGCCGCTGCGAAATTTCTTGGATGAAACGCCTGATTTTTTCTTTATGCTGATCGCTCACATTAATAAGTGTAGCTACTTGATCATGTAATATCTCTTGCGTAGCAACGGTGTAATCTTTTCTTGGGGTAAGAAGCTCTGAAATTATTTGTTTTTGCAACTCTTTTTTTGTTGGATCAGTTTCGGCAGCAGCGTTTGTAAAGAATGTTGCTAAATCATTTAAATCAAGATATTGGCGCACTGCTTGTAGAAACTGAAGATTTAAGTTTCGTCCCGCGCTCATTATCGCGGAGACGTTTCCTTGACCACCTTGGAGCCTCAGACAGTTTAAAAAAGCAAGTTTCGTTTCCGCTACTGCTTTCTTTATGGCGTCAAATTCTTGCTCGTTCCAGTTTCTTGCTATGTGACGGAGACGAACTCGTATTATTTCCGGTATTACGCCTTGTTTCCACAAGTCTATTTCGGTTATTGGATGCCGTACTATTTCAGCAGGATTGACCCTGGCAACTCGGGCAATTGTTACCTGATGAGTTTGTACACACCGTTTAAATATTCCCCCACTTAGCACCTCGGCATATGCGTTTTGTGCTGGGGTTGGTTGCCCCATCGCCTGCATCTGCGGTACGCACAACCACGAACACGTAAAAAGCGTTATCAGATTCATCATCACTGCGCTATAAACCTTCATTACGTCCCTTTACTTTTTCAAGGTGTGAAACACAACATTACCAGCAAGCATAGGCGTTGGGTCGCTGCCGGTGCAAAGGTTTTGTAAAAACGTTGGTGATGTGATGAGGAGAAAGAGGGTTTTTTAAAACTCCATGGTCAAAAATCAGGGATACTTCAGCTTCTCCATGGTCGAAATTCAGGGTAACGCAGTCCTCCTACGCCCTACGTGGCTTCCACCGACGCCGAGACTGGCTTCCGTCTACGTCTGCATGACTACGACGGACAGGATGGCGGACAGGACGGAGGACCGGTTAATCGTTAAAAAGTTGGAAAAAATAGCCAAAATCATGTTTTTGGCTTAATATACCCCCATGTTAGAGCCATAAGTTGGTCAAAAGTACCGGGTATAAAGGAGCACAAATGAAGCGTTTGATTGATTTTCATCTTGAACGGTGGAAAACAGATAAATATCGGAAGCCTTTATTATTACGAGGTGCTCGTCAAGTTGGGAAAACTTATTCAGTGCGTGAATTGGGAAAAAGCTTTCCCAACTTTATTGAGTTGAACTTTGAAAATCAGCCTCAATTGGCAGCACTTTTTCAGGAAGATTTGAATCCGAAGCGCATCATCAGAGATCTTGAAGCTACCCTTGTTGATCAGGCTATTATCCCCGGTAAAACATTGCTTTTTTTTGATGAAATTCAGATTGCGCCGCAAGCGATTACGGCACTGCGCTATTTCTATGAAGAAATGCCTGAGCTTCATGTTATTGCAGCCGGATCTTTGCTTAATTTTGCGATTGAATTGGTTGGCGTTCCTGTCGGACGGGTTTCATTTCTTAACATGTACCCACTTTCATTTATTGAGTTTTTGCAGGCATGTGGGCATGCTTTTTTGATCAAAGAAATTATTGAGCATCAGGGCTTTGAGCCAATAAGTGATGTTATTCACGAAAAATTATTGAGTCTATTAAGCCACTATCTTGCAATTGGCGGTATGCCGCAGGTTGTTGATGCGTGGCGGACGGAAAATGATCCACGGTTGGTGGCAACGTTTCATCAGGGACTTATCAGCAGTTACCGACAGGATTTTTATAAGTATGCAAAAAATCTGAATATTAAATATTTGGATGCTTTATTGAGTTCTCTGCCCTATCAGCTCGGAAGAAAATTTAAATATAGTGCGATTGAAGGTGAATTTAAGACACGAGAATTATCGCCTGGACTTAATCTCTTGTGTACTGCTGATATTGTACACAAAATTTTGTATTCAGCGGCGCAAGGAATTCCACTCGGGGCTCAAATTGATCCGAATGATTTTAAGGCATTATGCCTTGACGTTGGTTTGAGTCAGGCAATTTTAGGCCTCACCTTGGGCGAGTGGTTGGTCAATAAGGAGAAAGCGTTTATTAATAAGGGAGAAATAGTTGAAGCTTTTGTGGGGCAAGAGTTATTGGCTTATACCGATCCTGTGTATGATGCACAACTTTATTATTGGCATCGTCACAAAGTTGGCGGAGAGGCGGAAATTGATTATGTGCTTCAGATTGATGAAAATGTTGTTCCAATAGAAGTCAAAAGTGGTGCTGGATCTACGCTTAAAAGTATGCATGTTTTTCTTGAGCAGCATCCGCACTCGCCTTACGGGGTACGTTTTTCGACGCAAAATTATTCATTGTATGAAAAAGTACATTCATACCCGCTCTATGCAGTCGCGGCACTTTTTGTGCATGACGTTGAGCGACGGAAGGCGTTTGAATATTTATTTTCAAAATAAACGGGTCTACCCGCCTTCGCTCGAATCTAGCTTCGGCGCGGCAGGCGTCGGACAAGCCCTCCTACGCCCTCGCCATGCTCATGGCTACAAAGGACAAGCCCCCCGAAGTTGGTTAACCTCGAAGGGCTTGAAATTAGGATAGGCTGAGTTAATTTAGTTATTTGGCTGCCGCTAGTTTCTTCTCTTCTGCGGCAAGCAGTTGCGTCGCCTCGTCGCGTACCTGGATGACGATCTCCATTATTTTCCACAGATCAACTGGTTTTTCCTGAGCTGCTATTGCAATGTTGTCTATGGCCGTGTTTATCTTGTCATCGGGTTTATTGTTCTTGAGACCTTCAACCCTGGTTGCCGGAGGTGTCCCTACCTTGTTCTCGTGGAATTCTGGTGTGAGCAGGAGGTTTTCGGCGTACACGATGAGGTCAGGGACCGCAAACCTTATCGCCTCTTGTGGGGCTTTGCTACTTTCTGGTTGAAGGTTGTCGACGGCCGTAAGGGCATCTTTTTGCCAACCTACCTCTGGGGCTGCGTCAGCAGGGATTGGTTTTCCAGCGGCGGCGTTGATGGCAGCAGTTACGGCTGGGTCGGCCATGTTGTCAGGGGCAAACAATTTTTTCAGCGCTGCTCTGGCGTCACCTTTTTCTTGTGGTGTTGCTTCTTTTTCTACAGATACTGGGGCTGCGGCTGGGGCTACTTTGGCGGCGGCTTGTTGGGCGGCAGCGGCACCGCGGGCGGCGGCACGTTGGGCTCTTACTAACGCTAAAGCTTTTGCAGCAGCAGCATCTTGTGCCTGTTTTAGGATTCCTTCGAACGCTTGTATGTACGCAGGAAGATCATCAATCTTCTTGGGGTCTCTCTTCTCTGCGCGTGCTTGCGTTCTTTCGGTTCTTACTAACGCTAAAGCTTTTGCAGCAGCAGCATCTTGTGCCTGTTTTAGGATTCCTTCGAACGCTTTTATGTACGCAGGATCTTTTTGCACGTCATATGCTACTGGGAGTTTCGGTAAGCAAATTTTGTAAAGGCTACAGCAAGCGAGTAGGTGTACGAATAGAAACATTCCGATTGTGTGTTTGTTGACCCTCATACAATCCCTTTCTTATTAACGACAAACAGGACGACACGAACAAACAACTATAGATAACTGTATATCGATTTTACAAGTTTTGTAAAAAAATAGTGGGCACTGTAATGGTGCCCACTATTTTTTTAGGTATTTGCTAAAAGCGAATTGTTATCGCTTTAGCCCTTGCTTTATTTTGGCCTTAGCATCAAATACAGTTTGCATATCTGCTGCATCATCCTCACTTGCATTGATTGAAGTTTTAAGATAAGTCATAGCAGCTTCTTGATCGGGGACAGGAACCTCGTTGACAATCTTGGTGATTATTTGGCCTGCGGCAGTAACTTTATCCGCTGCTTTCTTTAGACCGTCTGCCTGTGTATCAATTTCAGTCCTCACCGCTTGTAACTCCGGACTCGCTGCTGCTGCTGCTGCCACTGCGGGTACTGCTGGTGCTGGCTGAATCAGTACAGGCTGTGGTGCGGGTGCTTGCGATACCACGGTTGGTACTACCTGTGGTTGCGGTACGTGCTGCTGGATCTCGGCGAGTATCCCTTCTTTGGCGGCTCGTGCAATTTTCAATGCCTCAGGAAAGTATGTTTGCAACTCAGGTGAGACCTGTTGCTGGGCTACGCCTTCATCCATTTGTTCGGTGACAATTTTCATTACTAGGGCGTTAACAGCTTCTGGTGTGTTTGCTATAACGAGTGCTTGCGATTGTGGCTCCTGAAGTTGGACTGCCACTGCCGGAGCTGGATTAACTACAACAGCATGAGGAGTTACTGGCTTGGCGTTCGCCGCGGCTTCTTGCTCGTGCTGCAGATCCTGTTGTTCTTTGTCTAGACGTTCTTGTTGCTGCTTGCGCTGTTCTTCTTTAAGAGCTGCCTCTTTCTGTGTGTTCTCTCTTGCTAAGCGTTCTTGCTCTTGCTGTCTACACAGTTCTTCTTGTTCTTGTTTCTCGCGCTCTATCTTTTCTTCTCGTTCTTGTTTCTCGGCATCCAGGAGCGTTTGTTTTTCTCGCTCTTTTTGGGCTGCTTCTTCTTGTTGCTGACGCTCTAGCTCTTCTTGTTGACGAGCTTGTGCGTCTGCTTCAATCTTGCGAGCGTTTTCTTGTTCTTGGCGTTCTTGCTCTTGCTGTCTACGTAGCTCTTCTTTTTGCGCTGCTTCTTGGTCCGCCGTCCTGTCCGCCGTAGCCTCGGCGGAGGTGGATGGATCATCTTGCGCCTGTTCTTGATCTTGTGGCTCTAGTTGTATTGGATCATCTTGTGGCTGTTCTGCTGGAGAATCGTCTTTGCGTTCTTCTGGCTGAACTGCGCGGTCTGCGTTTTCATTCTCGCAAAGACAGATCACGCATAATGGCGTGTTTTGGGAATGGTTTTTGTAGGAGCACTGCGGACAAATCCATGGCGTTGGGCGTGTCCAGCCTTGTTCTGAAAGACCTTGGTCCTCGAGCGCAGTTTTATAATATTGAGCTCTTATCAGCGCAGGCTCCCATGGTGCAGCGGGATTTTGTAAGCTATTAAGTTGTGCAGCAAAACGTCGGGTATTTTCTAGGTCATGCAGAGCAGCCTGCCACGCGAGTACTTTTTCTACTGCGTTCTCTGCCGTTATAGCCGCAGGATCTGGTTGTGGTGGGAGGTTCTGGCCTCTATCACCTTGAAGTTCTGGTTGTTGTGGAACAGGCGGCTGCTGTTGTGGTGCTACTGGTGCTGAATGAATACTTCTTTTTACGACTCCAATAGCCTTATATAGACCGACCATGAGTGGTGTGCCGATTGCCAATGCGGACAACCCAAGAAGATATTGTGCTCCCGATCTGATGTTGTTAAGGCGGGTTAACTCTGCTTCACAGGCTGAAGCCTCATCTTCTTTGTGGTTACGCCAACAACCAACGGAATTATTTACCCCTTCGCGGTCGTCAAAAATATCTCCCCATGATGCCCCGCTTATCCATGGCGTTGCTGCGAGGGCTAAGCCAAGAGCGGCAGTTATACCTGAGTAGATTATGATTTTTTTTCTATTGCACGGAGACGCATTTGCGGCAGCGGGTGCTGCGGCAGGTTGAGCGGCGGTGACATCTGCTTGAGGAGCGACTGATGCGCAGGCTACCAAGCATGTGATAAGCACAAGTTTCTTCATGATTGTTCTTTCGCAAAAAGCATAAATGAATAAGTGAAATTAATGTGGCTTTTTGTTAAGCCCTGTCCCCCCACGGGACGTACTTGTACCACATTACTTGGTTCTGGGGTGTTCTGCAACCGCATAGTGGCTTGGAGACGCAAATAATGAATAAATGCGATTATTGTGAAATGGTCGTTTCACGGTGAAAATATTTGCAGTGTGAAAATATTGTGAGATTGGTAAGAAAAGAAGAAGGGCGCCGCTGCGGCGCCCTTCTTCTTTTAGGTATTTGCTAAAAGCGAATTGTTATCGCGTTAGCCCTTGCTTTATTTTGGCCTTAGCATTAAATACAGTTTGCATATCTGTTGCATCATCCTCACTTGCATTGATTGAAGTTTTAAGATAAGTCATAGCAGCTTCTTGATCGGGGACAGGAACCTCGTTGACAATCTTGGTGATTATTTGGTCTGCGGCAGTAACTTTATCCGCTGCTTTCTTTAGACCGTCTGCCTGTGTATCAATTTCAGTCCTCACCGCTTGTAACGCCGGACTCGCTGCCGCTGCCGCCACTGCTGGTACCGCTGGTGCTGCTGCTGCTTTCTTGCGCTCTTCTTCTAGCTTGCGTGCGGCTTCTGCTTCTTTGGCCTTCGCGGCTGCTTCAGCTTTTTCTCTGGCTGCTTTTTCTTCTGCTACTTTTGCCAAACGATCTTCTTTATCTTTGGCTGCTTTGGCGTCTTCTTCAGCTTTGCGTTGTTCTGCTACTTTTGCCTGGCGATCTTCTTCAGCTTCGGTGGTTCTTTTTGTCCACAAGTTTGCAAATGTCTTGAGGATGTTGCCGACTTTTCCGCCTATGAAATTGTTAAGTTCGGGAGAGCCTGGGGTAAGTTTTTTGTCTTTAGCTTCTTTTGCGTCGGCTGCTGCAGCTTCCGTAAATGCTTTGCTTGCAATAAACTCAGAAGCCGCCATCGCCGAACACGTGCTGTAAAATCCGCCGAAGGCGAGCAGCGATAGAAATAAAAAAAGTCTGGTTGCGGTGTGTCTCGTGAAATCCATATAACTCCCTTTCCTCTACGTTACGAACTGAACGGTACGTCGATCATCATAGACAACTGCGCAGCGGCTTGACAAGGGTTGTAAAAAAAGAAGAAGGGGCGGCGCTGCGGCGCGCCCCTTCGTGAATAATTGCAAAATAAAGCTGTTGCCATTGTAGTGTTTTCAGTTATTTATCTTGCTGCTTCTTTTTTTTCTTCGGCCGCTGCTTCGGCTGCGCCTTGTTTTATAGCTGTGGCAAGTCCATTTGCAACGATCCATGCCGCGTTAATATATGCGGTTTGGGTTGGGACTTTAGCTCTAAGCTTTCCTAGATAAGTCGTCTGTTGTTGTTGGTCGTCTAGCGTGCTTATCATGGCTAATATTGCATTAATAGAATCAAGGTCTGGCCTTACGTCGTCAATAGCTTTTTCTTCTAATTGTTTTTTCAGTGCCGAATACTTTTTGTTAAACGCTTCTTTTTGCGTAACAAGCCGTGGAGTGTCTGCGGGGACATCATCTTTAATGGCTTGCGCAACGGCTTTGTCAAATGCTGCTTTGCTTGCCGCAAGAGCTATCAAATCTTTGGGTTGATCATCCTTGCGTTGAATCGCAGTAACAAGTGGGATAATGTTTTTATTGATTATGGCATCCACCTCTTTTTCCAGATCTTTTGCTAGCTCTTCTGCCTTAGCTTCAGGCTTTGGTGGGCGTAGTCGCATTCCTGTTGATACGCTTGGTTGCTTTGGTGCGGCTGCTGCTACTACTGCGGGAGCGGGAGCGGGTGCCTCTTGAGCTCTTGGCGCTCCGAAGGCGGCCCCTGCTGCGCCCATCGCTTCCCCAAGAGCTTTCTCTTTGTCAGCAAGTTCTGTTTTTAGCGTAGCAATTGTTGCTTGAAGCTCTTTAAGCTTAGCTACTTGTGTAGTGTCTTTGGAATCTGCGACGGCTGTTTCGGCTAGTGCGAGGTGGCCGCCTTGAACTGATACATTATTAACTTGTAGCCCATCCAAGAGCCGACGAGCCTCGGCGAGGTCTGGGTCGATTCTTTTCTTGCCAAAACCGAATGCAAAAGTTTCCTTTTGCCCCCTAACCGCGATCGTGAGGGCATCGACTTGTTTTTCAAGTTGATCGAGGATGGTTTGGGCGGTTGCCACCTTTGCCGCTGCTGCTGCGTCCGCTAATTTCTTCGTTTTTTCTTTTGCGACGTTAGTTTCTCTTTCTTGTGTAGCTTTTTCTTCAGCTTCTTTTTTCTCAGCTGCTTTTTTTTCTTTAGCCGCTGCGACCATCTTTGCGTTTTCTAACTTCGCCGTGACTTCTGTCAGATTCTTATTCAAGTTCTTAAATCGCTCGATTTGTGTTGTTTTGCCAGAAGCAGCATCAGCTTCGTTCGCAGCTTTTTCGGCTGTCTCAAGCGGCGTAAGCGTTAGTGCAGTTGCGAGTTTAGCCAAAGCATCCGTGCTTTCTTGTAAAGTGAGCTTCTGGACCTCATAACCAAGCGCATGCTTAGCGGCCTTAATAGCTTCTTCTAAATCATCAAGGCGTCTTTTAGCCACAGCGGCCAGTCTTGTTATCTCTTTTTTGTCTACCGGTTGTTTTTCTTCTTCTGCTTGTTCTTCTTTTTCTTTACCTAGTAGTGGTTGGAGCTCACCCGAGCCGCCGATATCAGCTACTGGTGGTTCTGAGACCGATGACGATGGCTGTCGTACGACTGGTACTATTGGCTGTACTGCTGCTGCTGCTGCTGCCCTTGCTTCTTTTTCCCTCTTTTCTTTTTCTTGTTGTTGTCGTTGCTGCAGTTGTGCAGCCGCTTCGCGTATCTCTCGTTCAAGAGCTCGGGCAACTATAAGTGCTTGGTCGAAGTAGTTTCTCCAAGAATCGTGCCCTGCCAAAAGAGTCGTTCTGTTACGCGTCACCTGCGCTTCTCGTTCGTCTTCAGCCATGTCAATAATTGCGAGTACTGATCTATTAATCTTTTTGATCTGTTCGTCACTTATTATTTCTGCTTCTGGCGCCGCTACCCCTGGAGCTGGTGGTTGTGGTCGTACAGATGGGCGACGTTGTGGCTTTGGTTGTTTCCCTTGTTGGCCGCCGATCACTCCCGCTTTTTGTACTACCACAGGAGGTCTGCTTGCCCTCGCACCCTGTTCTTCTTCTGCTTTTTCGAACATCGGCGCAACGCCTCCGAGCCCTTCATCTTCAAGCTGCTGTTCAGCCGCTTGCCGTGCGGCGCGTGCTGCCGCAGATCCTGCGGGGACTTGCTCGTCTTTTGTACGTTCGCGATAAAGCCGCATTTTTTCAGCTGTTTCTTTTTTTGACAGTTTGACTCCTGCGGGTGAGCAGGTATCGAACCAACAAAAGCAGGCGCATAGAAAACCTGCAAGAGCGATAAGGCTTGTGAGCCTACGTATCTTCATCACATTCCCTTTCCTAACGTTACTCTCACCACTACTTCATTGACTACTGCTACGACACTTTTGGAATGGTAGCATATCGCCATCATCCGAGTAAAGAATTCTTTCAACCATTTCAATCACCTGATGCACTGTATTAAGATGGCAATTAGTGGGTGGTCCCAGCGGCGTAATGATCATATAAGGGGAGCGTGCGATGAGGGTGTCAAAATTTTTTTTCTTTGTACTCGGATGGGCGATGTGTAGTACCCACGGTGTTCATGCCATGCAGCTCCCGCCACCGCCACTCGATACCGTGAGTGTTGATAGCAGTATGATTGAAGTGGTTGTAGATCCAAGTGAAACAGGCGTAAGTGATGTTGACCTTTCTGCCCCATGTGCCTTGTGCCAAGCGGTACGAAAATTTGATCGTGTGTCCATCGTCCGTCTTACCGCTCGAAAAAATCTTCATATTGATACCGTATGTACCACCTGTCACATGTCGCCACTCTCATGGGCTATGGACAAGGCGCCCGCAGAATTTGTGGTGTATATTGTTCAGCTCCAGTTTAAAATGCTCACGCCGGGCAATCGCGATGTGCTCTTTGGTACCACGCTTGATACGGCGTTGCGACAAGGTCGAGCGGATGTAACATTTGGTCTGCTGCGATTGGTCAAAAATCAGGATAAAAAAATATTTTTTATGTCTAAGGCACTTCTTACGGCGGCTGAGATTGGGTTTACCACCGTGATCAAAGATATTTTGTATCCCCTTGAATGGGATGGGGCATTTGTTGATGCGGTTGATGCCGATGGCAATACCTCGCTCATGGTTGCAGCCGCTCATGGCCGTTGGCAGTGTGTTGATGTTTTATTGCTGAGTGGGGCGGATGTTAATCACCAAAATAAACAGGGTGATACGGCGCTCATAATGGCGGTTTCTGGTTATCATGTCGACTCCATATTATTACTGCTCAAATCTAATGCGCATCCGTTGATACGTAATCGTGCTGGTCGTACGGCAATTAGTTTGGCGCGGGATCTGGGCTTTTATGACAAATTTGCCGAGAGCTTTGCCACGGTGCTTAATAAGATATCGTTTCCTGATCGTCCTGTTGCAACGGTGCCAGAGGGTTCCATACGGGATATGGATAACAAGGTTACTACAACTGGTGGAGGACCTGCCCACCAGACGAAGCTATAGGTTCTGGGTCCACGCATTCGCGAGCCTGTCCTTCGTAGCCACGTAGGGCGTAGGAGGGCCTGTCCTTCGTAGCCACGTAGGGCGTAGGAGGGCCTGTCCTTCGTAGCCACGTAGGGCGTAGGAGGGCCTGTCCTTCGTAGCCACGTAGGGCGTAGGAGGGCCTGTCCGTAGGCCTGTCCGCCATCCTGTCCGTCGTAGTCATGCAGACGTAGACGGAAGCCACCCCTGGGCGAAGGGGGAAGCTAGCTTCAGCGTAAGAGGAAGCTAGTCTCAGCGAAGACGGATGGAATCGGCTGTTTACACACCTTGTTGCGCCGGTTTGAGAAAAAACATTAGGCCTCTGTCAAAACCTGTTTGACCTAGCTATTTTGGACGCGGTTTTTGTTATCCCTCCTACGCCCTCACGATGTTCGTGGCTTCCACCTACGCCAAGGCTACGGAGGACAGGCCCAGACGCACGTTTTTGTCATCCCGGGCAAGGACCCACTGCTGTCCGGAAAAAAATTTAAACACATAACTCAACGCATTTTTTTTTGCAAAAATAAGACATTTTACAAATATTGCGAGATAAGAAAAGCAGATCTTCAATCGGACGATAAACAACC
>Ga0172379_10002746_pt1 | contig 30188 bp, 29 predicted proteins | sample GrowelOW334metaG_FD_119756 | JGI IMG/M metagenome (GOLD analysis project Ga0172379, IMG submission 119756) | Groundwater microbial communities from an aquifer near a municipal landfill in Southern Ontario, Canada - Groundwater well OW334 metaG | ecosystem: Environmental > Aquatic > Deep...
TGTTGATATTCAAAATGATCCTTTTTATCGTGCGCAAACGGTACGAGCTGAAGCTGAGGAAGAAAAACGTGGTAATGGTGAGGATGAAGATGGTGACATTCAAGTAATAAAAAACCAAAAAAATATTGAGACATCAAAAGTTATTGAAAGTAGTGGAATAAAAACAGTGATTCCGGAAGAGACAAAATCGGTTCTAGCCTCCAATGTTCAGCAACAAAGTGTGTTGCAATCAAGTTTACCACAGACTACTTTGTTGCCATCAGTTTCGACATTAGAAAATCCGGAAGTTCAGTCTGTTGATCAAATGCCAGGTGATGGGTTGGCTTTTATGGAGCCGCCAATCAAAATTGAAAATGCGTCTGCTTTGCCTCTGCAACAACCTATGCAGGAATCTATTGCACAAGGTCAACAAATCCCCCAAGCATCTTTGATGCAACCGGTTGAGATGCAAGCGCAAACACAAAGCGTTTTGCCAAAACCTGTAATTGAACAGGCAAAAAGAGAAGAGTTTAAAAATTTATTAACACAAGAGCCTTTACCTGTTAAACCTACTGGTCCTAACCAAGTTCCACAGGCTAATCCACGAACAGAGTTTAAGCGTGATGAATTTAAGCGTTTTATCTCTCCCGAGATTAAGGTTAATGCGCGACGTTCTCAGGATTTAAATTTTGATATTCAAAAACGAAATAGATTAAAAGAATTTTTATCAAAAAATCCATCTTTGACCAAAAGCCGTGGGCCGGTGGTAGCGGATAAAAAAGAGGCTTTGACATGATAAAAAATATTTTTTTGCCTGAAAAAATTGGGAATAAAAGAATAATTGCACAGCGAATAGTTGGACTTGCTCTTCAGGATGAGACGGTTACGCTTACGCTTGTTTATGCAAAGCGTAGTAAGACAATTATTGAGGAGCTTCTTTCTGAAAAACTATCTTCTGATGTGAATCTGTCATATGCGCAGCGAGCATCTGAAGCAATTAAAAAAATAATGTTACATGTTAAAAATTTTGATCAGATACGCATTGCAATTCCAGCGTCAATTGTAACATTTAAAGAATTACAGGTTCCCTTTGATGATGTTGAAAAAATTCGCATGGTGCTTGATTATGAAATTGAATCAATGCTTCCGTTTTCAATTAGTAATGCAGTTATCGATTTCATAATTACTAAACACAATAAAGAACAAAAATCGACACAGGTTTTGGTTGCTGCCGTTCAAAACCAAGATTTGCAGGCCGAGCTTGATATTTACACGCAAGCAGGAGTTGAACCCAATCATATAACTATCGATCTTTTTGCTACATATGGTTTATACAAACAGATTTCTGATTATGCATCAATTGAAAAGGGCAGTATTTTGGTTGAAGTTGGTGAAACGTCAACAAGAATTGCATTTTTGCAAAATGGAGAACTTCGTTTAACTCGTACAATGCCTCGCGGAATTATATCAATTGTGAAGAATATAAGCGAAGAGTCAGGCATGGATGTCGAAAAAATTAAAGAGCATTTAGATTTAAATGGAGTTAATTCACTTGGCGGTGATGCATTAGCAAAAATTTTTCAAAATCAGTTTATAAATTTTTTCAATGACATTCAATTTACATTGAATTCATTCAGCTTAAAGCTTAATTTTTATGATGAGATAACAAAAATAATTTTTACTCAAAAAGCAAACCAGGTAAAGGGTTTTGTTAAGCTTTGCAGTGATACGTTGCAAATTCCTTGTGAAAGTTTTGATTGGCGCAAAGTTTTTGAAATTAAATCTGTTAAAAAACAGCTTAAGAACATTGACTATGGAGCAGTTGATTTTGTTACCGCGATTGGTACTGCAATACCTTGTTATGAACAAGATCAATTTGACTTGCGAAGAAAGAGTTTTGTCTTAGTCGACTATAAATTGGTTAGCAAGCAAATTATTGCGGTTGTTGTGCTTTTGACAACAATGTTTCTGGCAATTGGAGTTCATGGTTATATGCAGATATCGACGTTGCGTAACACACTTGAAAAAACAGAAAAAACTGAAATTTCTAGATTAAAGGCTATATTTCCCAAAGATCATATGCCTAAAAAACAAACACTGCAGGCATTTGTTCAAGAGGCTCAAAAATTAGTGAGAGAAAAAACTGACTTGTGGTCTGCATTCCGAAAAGAGCGTTTAAATCCACTCGAAATAATGCTTGAACTGACAAATATTGCAGACAAAACGCGAAATAATATTTATTTTACTGATTTGTCGATCAACTCAAAAGATAAGGGAGGAGTCGAGATCGATGTTGATGGATTTTTTAAATCTAAAAAAGGTAGTGGATCACATTTTAATGATTGGATTCCGATTGAATTACGATTTAAAGAATCACTTATATTTACACTGCTTGAGGATCCGATAAGTGCTACTATTATTCCTGATAGTGGTGTAAAATTTTCAGTAAAACTGAAGTTGAAAGAAAAAGAAAAGTAGAGCTATGGAAATTATTCTAAATTTTATAAATTATCTTCAGTCTCTAACTAAAAAGCAGGTACAGCAGTATTTTCTTGTTTTTCTTCTAGGGATGGGTGGTGCTGTTTCCGGTTTAATTTATTTTGTTCATTCAAAAAGTGTGGAATTACTTTTTGAGATAAAGCGGCTAGAATCGCTTGCCAATAAGGCAACAAGTATACTTGAAGAAAATCAAAAAATGGAAATTGAGGAACAACGCATTCAGGCAATGCTTGATGCTGATAGAAATTTTAATATTAAAAGTTATTTTGAAGGATTTTGTCAAACTCAGGGCTTGCCTAGTCAAGGGTGGGGGGATGCCAGAACAGAAGAATTAAATGATAAATTTGATGAGGTATCATTGACGGCATCATTCAAGGGACAGACCACTGAAAAATTGGTACGTATATTGGAAGATTTTTATAAAAAAGAGATAATTTACATCAAGAGTTTAAATGTTAAGCAGGAACCTGATAAAAAAATATCGTTCAATATAACCATTGCTACAAAATCTCTGAAAAGTGGATTTGATGTTAAGGGGTTGTGACAAAAGTAAGCAGGGAGCATGAATTTCATGGCCACAAATTTTCGTAAAAAATTTTTAAAAACAGTTGTTATGATTGTTTTGATATTATCAAATCCAGTAATTTTGTTGTGTCAAAACCAGGCACCCGTCGTACCTCAGGCACCTGTTATTCCTAATGTGTCATTTTCACAAATGCCCGCTAGACAGGATTTAGGCAAAAATCCTGATGTTGCACAGGTTGTAGCGAATCAAATTGCGGCAGAGCAACCCATTTTACAGCAAGTTGTACAAAAAAACGATTCGGGAATTCCAATAGTTTCGTCTCAGGTAGTTTCGCCTCAGGCTATTTTACCTCAAATTTCTTTGCCTGAAATTGCCCAACAACAGTTGCCCGTTTCACAAAGTATGCCAAATGGAGTTACTGAGGCAATTCAAGATCAGTCCGCTGCTCCTGTTGTGTTGGAATCTTCTGCTGTTTCAAAAAATCCTGCCATGGTATCAGTGAACGAAAGTATTGTTGGGGGTGAAGTTTTAAAACCAAAAAATGATAATGAGATTATTGATGCGGGACAAGATGCTGATATTTATCTAAATTTTGATAATGCATCGCTTGGAAGCATTGTTAATTATATTGGTGAGCAAAAAAAAATAAATGTCATTCCTCATAAAGACTTGGCCGCGGCAAATGTGACTATGTCTACTCGTAAGGGCCTTACTCTCAATCGTGCATGGAATGTTGTTTTAACACTGCTTGAGATGAATGGTTTTAGCATGGTTAAAGTTGGAAATGTTTATCGTGTTGTTTCAAACAAAGATAATCGCTATGAACCGCTGCCAATATACTCATCAGGAACGGGTACGGAACCGGAAGATTTACCACAAAGTGATATGGTGGTGCGTTATATTTATTTGTTCAAAAATATAAAGGCGGAGTTAGCCAGAGATATTTTGGGAAGCATGCTTGATAGAGAGGGTATATTGATAAGTGGTGATCTGAATGCATGCATAATAAAAGAAAAATGTTTTAATATTAAAGCTGCCATGAAAATAGTGAAACAGCTTGATATGGGTGGGCTGAGTGAACAAATTAAAATTATTCAGTTGAAAAATGCCAATGCAGAGAATGTTGCAACATTGTTCCAGGAAGTTTTGGGAGTAGCTGCAGGAACAGACAGTAGAGTGATTCGTTTTGCAGATAGGGATTCAAAAAAAGAGCGGGCATATTTCTCGTCGGCAACAAAGATTTTTTCTGAACCGATACAAAATAGATTAATACTTTTGGGGACACAGACAAATTTGGATAAGATTACGGATTTTATTTATAAATACATAGATATACCAATTGGTGGGGCCGAATCAAGACTGCACATAAAAGAAATTCGTTATGCCAAAGCTGAAGAATTAAAGCTTATACTTGATGAGGTCATAAGACCTCCCAAAGGGCAGGGATCAGATAAAAGTGTTTTGGTTGGAGAGTTCAAATTTTTTGAAGACGTTGTTATTGCTGCAGAAAAAGCCTCATCAGGAGATGATACTTCTAGCGCGCGTGGTGGAGGAAACAGGCTTATTATTTCGTGTAATCGCGATGATTGGAAACGCATTGAAAAGTTAATAGCAAAATTGGATAAACCGCAACCGCAAGTTGCGCTTGAAGTGATGATTATCAACGTTGATATTGATCAGGATAAACAGCTTGGCTCACAGATGTACCAACTTTTTGGGCATCGTCCGGGCATGGGGACATATGAGTTTGAGGCTAGAAATTTGAGTTCGGCGGTTGTAAAAAAGGAGGGGACGAATGTTGAAGCCCCAAATTATATTAAGTTGGCAGAAGGGGATTATGCGGGTAAAGGGCATCCTACATTTGTTACCTTGGGAAAAGCTGCAACACAGTTATCTGATTATGAAAATATCTGGTCGATTATAAAAGCAGTTGTAAAGTCTACTAATTCAAATATTGTGGCACAACCTTTCTTGGTGACAAATAATAATCAGCCTTGTAAGGTTGAAGTTATTGAGTCATATAGGTTAGCCGGGGAACTTGATTCGAGAAAAGGTGAAAATTCAAAACAAAAACAAGTTGATGTTCTTGCATCAACGTCAGTTGAGATAACACCTAAAATGAATCTTACGGGTCTTGTCGATTTAGACATAAAAGTTACTGTGGATGAATTTATAAATCCTGCGGTTGGTGATAAAACGAACCGTCTTTTAAAGACGAAAGCAAGTATGCTTGCAGGAGAGGTTTTAGTTTTGGGTGGACTTACCAAGCGAACAGATTCGGAGAATACATATAAGACGCCGATACTTGGAGATATTCCAATTATTGGTCCAATATTTTTTAAGAATAAAACAAAAACGCAAGTGGAAACAAATCTTTATATTTTTATTCGTCCAAGTGTAATAAAACCTAGATTTGAAGGTGCAGCCGATGAGTATACACAGCTTAAACTTGATTATGCAAAATATCAGTTGCTAAAGAATGATACGTTCTTGAAAGAAAAAGATCCAATTCAACGTTGGTTCTTCAGGCCTCCAGACCAATCAATTAAACAAAAACTTTCTGATGTTAAGAATGGTGTTATTAGACCGCTTGATGATTTTGTTTTTGCAAAATCAATGCCTCGAATGGTTAATATAAAAGCCGATTCATACTATAAAGTTTCAGAGGAATTGGCCAAGTATGAGGAAAAGGTTAAGCGGAAAAGAGAAAAAGAACAGATGGAAGAGGTCGTAACAAGTACTGTTACGTTGAATTGAGATGTGACTAAGAGATCTTAGTTTCTGAAGATAAAATACTCAGTAAAGAACATTTTTAAAATCGTAGTCTACCGCTTTGTAGTTTCATCTTGCAGGACAGATTCGCAAAGTTTCTTACTACGAGTGGTTATAATATTTACTGCTTCTTCTACACTATCTGTTATTGAGATGATGTTGGTATCTTCAGGATTTATTAAGTTGTTTTCAAGGGCTCTTGTTCTTATCCACAGTTCAAGTGGTGCCCAGTAATCTTTATGCATCAAAACAATAGGAACTTTTGACATTCTGTTACATTGAATGAGTGTCACAACTTCGAAAAGTTCATCCATTGTTCCAAATCCACCTGGGAAAACTACAAATCCAACAGAATATCTTACCAACAGCCACTTTCTTGCAAAAAAGTGCCCTGTCATGATGTTATCTTGAACATAAGGGTTTGTTCGTTCTTTATTTAACTTGATCAAATTTATTCCGGCAGATATGAAGAGAGGTTTACATATTTGCTCGCCATTTAATTTACATTCTTTTAAGTTTTCTGAAACATATTCAACAGCACCCATGTTTGCAGATTCCATAATTCCGGGACCGCCACCTGTTATAATAGAAAAGCCTTCTCGTGCAAGCATGTATCCAATTTTTCTTGCATCCTGAGCTGCTTTTCCTTCAAGCGGCACTCTTGACCCTCCAAAAACCGTAATGGCAGGTTGAGGTAGTTTTGTGAGCTTCCACATTCCCCACAGGAGTAGGCGGTTGGTTCGCATTAAACTTTTTAGAAATTTGAAATACTCTGACAATCTTCTTTTTAACATTTAGGATCCTTACTATTCTAGCAATTTTTTTGCTGTTTTTACGTCTGAATCATCAAATATTATCGCAGATATTGCGCGTGAGAGTTTTAAAGCAGCATTCAAATCTCGTTGGTGTAAATTGCGTCCAATTGCTGTTCCAATTGCTCCGCCACTATGAATTTGCTGGTGGAGTGTTTCGAGTAAAATTTTAGCATCTTCTTTTGCTCCACCGGAACATATTACGCCAGATTTTCCTGAGGCCAGTGTTGCTTGTTTGAGTAATTTCCCCATAAGTGGAATATTTTCCGCTTCGGGTGGGTTAACTTTTATAAAATCTGCACCTAAGCAAGCCCCAACTCCTGCAGCCCCTGCAATTATTTCTGCAGAGTTTTGTTTTTTTACGTATTTGCCTCGTGGATAAATCCACAATATTGCTAACAGTCCATGCTTATGTGCTTGATAAACGATTTGAGATGCTTGGCTTAGCATTATGGATTCATGTTCGCTACCCAAATAAATTGTGTAACCAACGCCGACAATATTGAGTTTTGAATTTTTTTGGAATTCTACAACTTCGTCAACTGTTGTAAGCATGAGACTGATTGGATCTTTTTGAATAACAGGTATTATATCGGTTTTTGCGTTTAATTTAATAATATATTTAATATCCGGATAATCTTTGCCGTATCTGGCAATTAAACCGAGTTGAGTAGCAAAAACACCAACATTACCTTTGCTTGCTATATCAAACATATGTTTTGGAGTGGCATTTTGAATTGAAATATTTGGTCCATAAAAATCTTGATTAAGATGCTCGATTTTTTGATCACCGGCGAATAAAAAAAGTCGACCGGTATTTTTTGTGGAGGTTAAATAGTTTTGCAGATAATTTTTTTTGTTTTTTTGTGGAACAGTTAGCGGAATATTAATATCTTTTGCATTTAAATTTTTCATGTCACCAGCCTTTCAAACATTAAGGTTAAGAGTGTTTATGATTATTGAGCGTATAAAATATCGTTCGGCTAAACAAGATTTTGTTTTTTTATATGAAATTTATCTACCTCATTTAGATTTTAAATATTTGGGGAGCTGATTAATGTTTGCTTTTTTATATTTAAAGAGTTAGAGTTCTGAACTAAGTTTATAAATAATTTAGTATAAATTTAGAGGAAGCAGATGGTTAATTTAAAGAAAATAGCAACGACATTTTTTTGTGTATTCGTATCAAATTCGTTTTTGATGGGAATGGTAGAAAGAGAGACCTTAAGTCCGAAACGAAACTTTGGACTTATTTCTTCAATTTCAATCAGCCCGACCAGTACTTACTATGCTTTAGTTTTTAATAATGGAAATTTGCAGGTATTTAAGCTTCATTCAAAGCAGCTTGACGGGCCAATTTTGCAGCTTAAAAATGCAAATGGAATAGTAGCATTTAGTCCAGATGCATCAACAGGAACACATCTTGCATATGGGATGCAAGATGGCTCCGTGGAAATAATCAAAGTGGAAGATAAAGAGTGCATACGCAAATTGAAGGTATTTGATAGTCCGGTTGAGATGGTGACATTTGCCTGTACAGGGGACCGGATTGCCGTTGCATCGTCAAATAAAGTATGTATTGCGGGTCTAAATAGTGTGGAGGTTCAACAAGAAATTCTTCCTCTGTCTACGTTTGCTATTTCATCTTTGCAGTGGAGTCCATGTGGAACCTATATTGCATATGGTGCTAGAAACGGGGACGTAATAATAAGGAACGTTCAATTGGGATGTGAGGTTTGTAAAATTAATGGAAATGGGCAGTGCTCTGCTTGTGTTGCATGGAGCTTTGATTCTAGGTATCTTGCTATTGGGTCGAATAATAAAATTGTGATGTGCGAGAAGGGGGAGGATGGTCGATTTGAACATTTCGTGACTTTACAGGAAAATGTAAAAGAAATTAGTGCTATATCCTGGCATCCAAGTGGGAATTTACTTGTAACTGTTGCAGATGGAGTTGCGAGATTGTGGAATACAAAAAATTGTGAATGTCTTAGAAATTTAACTGGGGTTATTTATTCTACAAATGCTGCTGCATTTAGTCCTGATGGTTGCAACCTCGTTATGAATTTTAGCAGAATCCCATCAAATAGGCGTATCTGTGACATTTTGGGAATTGCAAAGTGTACTAAATGTGGTGCTGAACGCGATGATCTTATCGAAAAAGATCGGGATGGTAAGGGCTCCTGTTTGGTATGTCCAAGCTGTAAGGTTATTGGATTATAACGAATCTCTTCGATCAATATTAACATTAAGCTTTATAAAGGATTGACCAATGATAAGCAAATTACGGATTATATTGGGAGTGTTTTTTGTGGGGCTTATTTTTCAATCAAATATGCAATGTATGAATTTTGGATATAGTTATGTTCAGCATGTTATTGGTACGAAGCAAAATGTTAAGGCTTCTGATGCAGAAGCTGCAGATATTTTTCCGAAATTTCCATTAAGCTTAAACATTTCCAGTAATGAGTTTATTTACAGTGGGCAGTATGGTTCAGTTTCGAGTGATGACTGTGGGGCTGTTTTTCTAGAGGTGCGTCATGGTTTGTATACTCTTGAAGTTAGGAATAATACTTTTATAAGAGTTTTGATTTCAATCAAACTTATTCCAGGTGAAAACTCTGCTTTTTATACTTTAAATATTGATAATTATAGAGCAGGTAAGATTTTAAATGCAGCTGTCGTCTTGCCGCAAAAATTAGAGATGGATAGATCATTTACAAGCCTTGTTCTTCCAGTTGAGGAAATAATAGAGCAACTTGAAGAAATTGTGGCTGGTTTCAAGAGAAATAGTTGAGTTAAATTTCAGATTGAATGTTTTTGTGTATTAGGAAGTGTCGTAAAGGCTTTAAAATCTGATCTTTTCATTGTTTATTTATTATGCTAAAGTTAATGCCTTACCATTAATAATGGGGTTTAAAGCGTCTTATCGACTAATTTTGAAGAATGAAAGGTTTAATTGTGATTTCAACTTCGGATTTTAAAAAAGGTTTTACAAAGATACTTTGGAACAATGAACCATGGGTTATTGTTGATTATCAGCTTGTAAAGCCAGGAAAAGGCGGTACATACCTTCGTACCAAAATGAAAAATATGATTTCCGGCAGAATGCTCGAAGAGACATTCAGATCGGCTGAGAAATTTCCAGAACCTGATTTAGAATACAAAGAGATGCAATTTTTGTATGCAGACGGCCAAATGTATCATTTTATGGACAAAGAAACTTACGAGCAAATTGATTTGGATGCCGAACACGTGGTATCTGTAAAAAAATACCTAAAAGATAGCGAAGTATACAATGTCATTAATTTTCAAGGCAGACCAATATTAGTCGAGCCTCCAATTTTTATGGTATTACAAATTAAAGATACAGTTCCGGGAGTTAAGGGCGATACGGCTCAAGGTGGTTCTAAACCCGCTACACTTGAAACCGGTCTTGTAATTCAGGTTCCTCTCTTTTTGAATGAAGGCCAAAAGATTAAGGTCGATACTAGAGAAGATAAATACATTGAAAAAGTTGACTAAGCTTATCTAAGCCTTTTTAAAAAGTGGATGTTTTATGAATGAAAATTTTAAGGCAGATGATCTTAATTCAATTCCAGTCGATGCGGAGTTAGAAAAAGAGCAGTCTGATTTGTTAGAGCAAGAAGAACAGGCTGTTGAGTTTGAAATTGAGGATTATTTAAAACAAATAAATCTTGATTCACGTAAAGACGAACGTGTAGTTTCATTTTTATTGATTTACGCGCTTGATCGCTTTGACTACGATGTTAGCTTAGAATCTGTATCCGATAATTATTTACGTGGATTTAATTTGGTTATTCCAAAAAATTCCTTTGCATTTAAAATGGCGCAGGGTGCTGTTGATAATCGTGATGATCTTGATGCCAAAATGGTTCCATTTCTTAAAAATTGGAAATTAGAACGTCTTGGGTGTTGTACGCGTTTAATATTACGGCTTGCGTTGTGGGAACTTTCGCAGCCTGATCCAATTCCATCAATAGTTATCAATGAGGCAGTAGAGCTTGCAAAAATTTTTGCGGAAAAAGATGCATATAAGTTTGTTAATGGCCTTTTGGATGAATTTTGTAAACAAAATGGGCTAGTAAAACCGGAGTAAAATTATGAGAGAAGAATTTTCATGGCTTAAGGGCCAAATTTCCAACTCAACGCCTTTATTTTTTATTTTAGGGCCCTGTGTTATTGAAGGCGAATATCATACACTTAAAATTGCTGAAATTTTAAAAAAGCTTTCTCTAAAACTTAACTTTAAGTTTGTATTCAAGAGTTCCTACGACAAGGCAAATCGTACCTCATTAAAAAATTATCGTGGCAGTGGAATTGATGATGGCCTTAGAATTTTAGGTAAGGTTCGATCCGAGTTAGATATTCCAGTGATTACGGATGTTCACGAGAGTTGGCAAGTAGAAAAAGCTGCAGAATTTGCGGACGTTTTACAAATTCCGGCATTTCTTTGCAGACAGACTGACCTTTTAATAGCGGCTGGGCAGACTGACAAAGTAATTCATATTAAAAAAGGACAGTTTCTTGCAGCAGAATCGATTGAACATGCCGTTAAAAAAGTTGAATCCGCAGGCAATAAAAATATTTGGATTTGTGAGCGTGGCTACACTTTTGGTTATAACAACTTGGTTGTAGACTATCGTAATTTTTTCATTATGAAGGCTTTGGGTAAACCAATCGTTTTTGATGCAACTCATGCAGTTCAACGACCTGGTGGAATGGGTATGGCTTCCGGTGGAGACAGAATTTTTGTTCCAAGTCTTGCCGCTGCGGCCGTAGTTCAAGGCATTGCGGGACTTTTCTTGGAAGTCCATGACAATCCTGAAGCTGCGCTGAGCGATGGACCAAATATGATTAGGCTTTCTGAACTTGAAGGCTTTTTGACATATCTAATGGAACTTGATGCTTGGGCTAAACAAAAGCCGGTTCCTGTTGTTTCATAAAAATCTAAAAATTTAAAGGGCTGCAAATCGCAGCCCTTTTTAATTAGTTCGAATTTATTTTTTGTAAATTGGCTTTTGCTTACAAATTTTAATGACTTTTTCTTTAACCGATTTTAAAGCACTTTCGTCATTTCTGTTTTTAATCGCAAAATCGATCCACTCAACAATCTGTATAATATCATTTTCTTTAAATCCTCGGGTTGTAACCGCAGGTGTTCCTACGCGTATTCCGCTTGGATTTGTTGGGCTTTGTGTATCGAATGGAATCATGTTTCGATTTAAAATTATATTGCAGTGTTTTTCCAGTAATACTTCAACATCCCGTCCGGAAACTTGGCCGCACAGCTCTTTTTGGCTTTTAATATCAACTAAAAATAGATGGGTGTCTGTTCCGCCGGATATAATTCTATAACCAAGATCTGAAAATGCTTTGGCCATAGTTTTTGCGTTTTTGATTACCTGTTCTTGATAAGTTTTAAACTCAGGTTTTAATGCCTCGTCAAAAGCAACCGCTTTTGCTGCAATAATATGCATAAGCGGTCCACCTTGTATGCCAGGCATAATTGCTTTGTCTATTTGTGTTGCATACTGTTGTTTGCAAAGAATCATTCCGCCACGTGGGCCGCGCAGTGTTTTGTGTGTGGTTGTGCTGACAAAGTCTGAATGTGGGACTGGGCTTGGAATAAGTTTGGCAGCAATTAAACCTGCAATGTGAGCCATGTCGATCAAAAGTTTGGCATTGTGTTTTTTTGCTATATCTTCTAATTTTTTATAATCAATCAGCCTTGAGTAAGCCGATGCGCCTGCGATAATAAGTTTTGGTTTGTGTTGTGTTGCAAGATTATCTATTTCTTCATAATCAAGTTCTTCAGTTTCTTTGTTAACTCCATAACCAATTGCGTTAAAAATAGAGCCTGAGAAATTTATCTTGTGGCCATGGGTTAAGTGTCCGCCTGATGCAAGATTCATTCCCAATATCGTGTCACCCGGTTTTATTTGGCTGAAGTAAACACCAAAATTAGCTGAGGATCCTGAGTGTGGTTGGACGTTAGCATGATCAGCATTAAATATTTTTTTTGCTAAATCTATTGCAATGTTTTCGACTTGATCAATAATTTCGCATCCTCCATAGTAGCGTTTCCCAGGGTATCCTTCGGCATACTTATTAGTTAGAACTGAACCTGCAGCATTTAATACGTCATTACTTGCGTAATTTTCTGATGCAATAAGATTTATTGTTCCTTCTTGGCGTTCTAACTCTTTTTGAATCAATACTTGTATAATATTTTCCATGAAATTCCTTTTTTACTTTGCAAAGAGATGCTTAATTTATAATTATTGACTAATATTTCTACACCCTCGTAATATAAAAGACAAGGGAAACCAAAATTAAACGTGTTTGGGTGGGTTTATGTTGAGGGGGGATTTATGGAAAAGAAAGTTTTGACACTACTTATGGCTTTGGCATTAGTTTCACCTGCAAAATGTGGGCATGAAGGTGGTGCTGTAGCTGTAGGCGCGCTTGGAGGATTGGCAGTAGGAACGATGATTGGCCAGGCATCTGCAAGGTCGGACCGAAGTGATAGAGTAGAAGAAAAGCTTGAGCAAGAGCAGCGCGAGCGTGATCAAGAAAAGGTGAGCCAGTTAGAACGAAAGCTTGAACAAAAAGAATTAGAGCGCAAAATAGAAGAGCAGCGTATCAAGTCTGAGCAACGTGAAAATGAGTACAAAAATATGCTTACATTTATTGTTCTTGGAATTATAGCAGCTTTACTTCTTGCATTGTTTGGAGTGGGTATTGCGGCAATGATCCATAAGAAAAAGGGCAGCTAACTTCCAAAACAAAATTTTTTAAGGGAGTTTTCCATGAAGAAATTTGTATTTTTCGTGTTATTTCTTGTCTTTTGCTTCAGTTCACTTGCATTTTTGGCAAAGACTGGCACTGGAAGAGAGGGGTTTCTAAAGTCATATGCCGCTTACTTGATGCAAAAATGAGTTTTTTCTGGCGATTTAGTATATAAGCGGTGTATAAGTGTAAAAAATTCAGTTATAAAAAAGTCTTATTCAGAAGGCCTTTGTAATTTCACAAGGGCCTTTTTTGCTGGATTCTAAGCGATTTTTATTGAATTTAAGGCATTCTATGCTACCATGATCTGTCCCTATTTTATGGTTAGTTTTTGGGTGGGATGGATTTATGGCGTGCGTTTTAAAGAATAAAAAAGTAAGTTTAAATAATAGACTTCTTCTGAAACCCGGCGCGTCACCCATGGGTGATGGTTCGACAGGCTCAGGACGAGCGCGCATACTTAAATGTGCTCGTCCTGAGCCTGTCGAAGGATGCGAGTGTAAGAAGAGATCTACTTATTATTTTTGGATTGTTTTTTTGTGGGCGAATTTTTCGTCCATATTTCTATTTGCCGCAAATTCTGAATTGGTTGTGCAGTCTCTTGTGCCCGTTGTACAAACTTCTGAACCGGTTGTTCCAAAAGTTTGTTTGGGTAAATACTCAGCAACTGTTCAAAAACATGACCCAAATTTGGATTCCAGATTGGATCATTGTGATAAGCTCTGCGAAAAATATACCAATCCTGAATATTTAGAGCGTTGTTACAAGTTTGGTGAAAAATATGCAGCACCTGAATTTACGGACAAAATTTTTAATCGAGAAAAAAATCGCATCGAGCAACAAGAACAGTTTAATAGCAAAGTTTTTTTTGGCGTAAATTTGCCTATCAATGAAAATGGAATTCAAATAAACGTTTGCAATCGAGATTTGATGTTGCTGCTTGCAGTTTCAAGCCAATGGGCAGCAGATTTTATTTTTTTCAAAATGCTTTGCAACTCTATGCAAGTGTCATTACGTGACGTGTGCATAGAACAATCAAAAGAGTTACTGGAGTTGCTAAAAAAGCTTGATGAATCAATTGAACAAAAAAATGACGAAGAAATTAAGAAAAACGCAGTAGAGATCGATAATATTGTTGGTAAAGTCGTGCGAAACTGTCGAATTAAATATTTTCAGGCAATAGTCTTATTTGCTGCATCAACAAATATCATTTATCGCACACAAAATTATTATCGGCTGAATGCCATGTTTAAGCAAAATTTAATGGATTTTATGATAGCTAATATTGTTTGCAGTAAAAGCAATGAACCAATTGATAACTCACTGATGGAATTTTTAAAAGATAAATCAGTTGCGGGTCTTGATTTTGATTTGGTTCAAACTACCATTTTGGATATGGCAACATCGTTTTTATGCGAACATGAAATCCTTCCTGCATGGGTTATGGGTAATAAATTTGACTTGGCTCGTCGAATTGCTTTTGCAAGCGTCTTTGTTTGGTGGGCGAACAAGAATATTTATAAACCGATACTTTTCAGCTATCTGGTTTCAAACAGAAAGAACTTAATCACTGCTTTAGAAAAATTATCTATCAATGATTTGAAGCAACAAAAAATATCAGAAAAAGAGTTAGAGAATATTCTGCACAGTATGCCGCAATCTTCATTTGCCCTTTGGGAATCTAATAAACGTAAGCATTTTGCACAGTGGCAGGTTATATCAAATCTAGTACTATTAACGCCTGCGTTTATCAAACTTGGGATTTGGATTTATAACATGAGTAAAAACACGGGTAACATGAGCGAAAAGGTAAATTAATGTTTTTGTTTTTAATCTTTTCTTTTTTATTAAATATATTGATATTAAACATGCAAATTTATGCGGGTAACCAATCTGATACAAATGCTTTTAACGTTGGCGGTTTTAATATAAAACTTGATGATGCTGCAAAAATTGCGGTAGAAACGGCAAAAGTTCTTGATGAAATTTCGCGTGATACGCGAGAGGGTTTTGATAGAAAGCGTACTGCACTTGAGCAAGAGAAGATCATGCTGGTAAAGAAAAAGGAGCAGGGTGCAATGACAGATCTTGAATTTCAAGTTCGCATGGAGAATGTTGATACGCGAATGAAAAAGCTTGAAACTGATATTGAAAGAGCTGAAAAAACCGGTGATGCTTGGAATGGCAATATTCAAGAGGCTTTAAAAGGTGGATGGCAGATGATTTTGGCCAAGCAGCAGGAAGAGACAACGAGAAGAACACAGGTTGCAGTAGCTGCCGCTGCTCAGGAAGCTAAGCAGCAAGCTAAAAATCAGGGTGATATGGAACGTCTGCGTTTTTGGTTTGAAAAAGAGAATATGGTACGAGTTGGGGTTTTATTAACGGCTGCTTCAGCTGGTATATTTGCAAGTTATTATGGCCTTGGCTTTGGCTTTAGATATCTGGAATCGATTGTAAGTATCCCTTCGTTGATTCAGGAAACTTCGATTAAAAGTTTGAATGAACAATTAAAATTAAAACTTGGAATTACAAAACTTTCTGCAGAGCATCAATTTACGCTTGATGACGTGATTTTGGCGCCTGATATAAAACAAAAAATAACACGTTTGGCTGATGAAACAAAAAAGACCCACGAGTGGGGAATCCCATACAGACATATGGTTTTGTACGGTCCACCAGGTACAGGTAAAACGATGATTGCACGAATTATTGCGCGTAAAAGTGGCATGAATTATGCGATAATAAAAGGCGCGGGATTGTTACAGTACTCTGAGCAACTTGCGATCCAAAAGTTGCATGAAATTTTTGATTGGGCTGAGAATGGCAAGCGTGGATTAGTTATACTTTTTGATGAAGCAGATTCGTTTTTAAGAAATAGAAAAGGCTTGGATTCATTCAGAATAGCGCTCGTTGATGCATTTCTTTCTCGTACGAATTCCAGCTCAGAAAAATATATGCTAATTTTGGCGACCAATCATCCTGAGGATTTGGATCCTGCTGTTTTAAGCCGAATTGATCAAAAAATAGAGATTCCACTTCCTGGACTTGAGCAACGTGAAGCAATGCTAAAGCTTTATCTTGATAAGTATATTAAGAACGGGACATTTAAGATTAATATAAATGGTAAGGCAAAAGAGCAGGCAATGTCTTTGTCTGACGATATTAATCAAGAGCTAATTAGAAATTTGTCCCAAAAAATTGAAGGCTTTTCCGGAAGAGATATTGAAAAAATGGTTGCAGAGCTTAAAGTTTCAACGATTAGTTCAGGTAAAAATGTAGCGCAATCTGATAATTTTATTAAAATGGTTGATGATAGTGTTGCGCAGCATAAAAAGTGTTCAACTTGGAATCAGAATTAAAATATTTTAGTGATTGCCAAATATAATTCGTTGATTAAACTTTCAGTACGTTTTTATATTTTAGATTGGATTAGTAGTATAAAAGTACGTTAAATGTAAGGGTTATATCATGCAAATGTTTAAGAAAATAATGTTGCTGCTGTTGTTAGCAGGAAGCACAAGCTCAATGGTGTTTGGAATGAAAAAATCCGGACAAGAATCTGCAGATGGAGAGAGTCCTGATGTACAAGTGGTCTGTTGTATTTGTCAAGATGAAATTTATCCAGCTCATGCAATAGCAATAACACCATGCAACCACATTTTTCACGCAAGCTGTTTAAATAAATCGCTATGTCTTCGCAGAACTTGTCCTCTGTGTAGAGCAGATTTAACTGAATTTATGACACCGGAGCATCGAGAGGCGCAGCGTAGATATGAGACTGCATGTAGAGAAGAACAGATTAGTCGGGATCATGAAATAGCAATGCGTGAAGGTGCGGTAGCGCCTAGAGTGCCGGCAGCTTGGCATGATGGTGGTCCTTACCTTGCTTTAAAATATGGGATAGAATGTCTGATAATCTCCCTCAACGAGTTTTTTGCGTTGATACATGGTGAAGATGCGGATCATAGTCCGGTTGACCATACAGGAGAATGAGTTATTTCTGGATTAAAAATTAATTGAAGATAACCAAATTTATGGCCCCGGCAAATAAAAATGCTGGGGTTTTCTTTTTGGTATAAATAGTTTTGTTTTTGAGTTCTAAATTTTATCGAAATTTTTACAATATTGATTTTTTTTGCATTGGCAATATCCTATCACTAGTCATTTATTGATAAACAATTTAACTTTTTGGGAAGTTATACCATGCAAATGTTTAAGAAAATAATGTTACCAATGTTGATAGCATGCAGTGCAAGTTCAGTGGCATTTGGAATGAAGTATTCAATTTTTGCAGAATTTCTATCAGATTTGGATATTGATTTCAATGGTCATACAACATTACATATAGCTGCAATACGTCAAGCTGACGATAAAGATGTAGCAGAAATGGCAAGAGTGTTTCTGGCGACAGTTCCTAAAGAGAAAAGATTTGAATCTGTTATGAGATTTAATAATGATGGGCATACGGTATTGCATGTGGCTGCTATGTATTGTCGTACAGAAATGGCAAAAGTGTTAATTGATTCATTGGAAAACCAAGATCAAAGGGTTGCATTTCTTAGTGCTAAAGTTAGGGAAAGAGAAGGGCTAAGCAGAACAACTCCGCATTTTTTTGAAGAAGATTTAGGCAAAACAGCATTGTATTTTGCTGTGCGAAATGGTCATAAAGAGATCGTAGAAGTCTTGCTTGGATATTATAAACAGCTTGGAATAGAAATTCCGCAAGATTTATTATCAGGATTGAAAGAGCTTGGAATTTTGGAGTAGTTAATTGAATATAACCAAATTTATGGCCCCGGCAAATAAAAATGCTGGGGCTTTTTTGCATATAATTTTAAGCTTTAGTTAGGACATGTTTGGTGATATATGCCATGCGTTTGCTTGTTAATGGATGAGTGCTGAGTAACTCAATTAACGGAGAAATGAAATTTTCTTTTTCTCCTACAAGCTCATCTATTGTGATTTCACAGTTGTAATCAAAATCGTCTTTGGTATTCGAAGTTTTGCTATTTAAGCACTGCAATTTAATAAGAGCAGTAAGTAAATTTAGTGGATCATCAATAATCGCTATTGCCTTCTTGTCCGCCTCGCGTTCTTGTTTGCGCGAGTATGCATGTTTTACCAAATCTTTGGGCGACGGGGTAGGGACAGTTATTCTGCTTATTAGCGATGGGCCTGTCAAAATTAAGTTTAAAACACCGGACTTTATCATGTGACGATATTTTATATGGCACAGCTCGTGAGCGAGAATTGCCTCTATTTCCTGGTCTGTAAACCATCCCTCTTGCCATCTTTTTGTCAGCAAATCACCGAATGCAACTATGGGCTTATCGGTTTTTAGATATGTAGCAAATGCATTATATTCAAGAGTTGGATTTTTTGCATAAAAAATAAAAGCATCAGGAACGTGTATTTGTAGTTTTTTGCTTAATGTATTTGTGTATTCATAAAGCTTTTGATCTCTTATTTCAGCAGAATTTTTTGCACAAATTTTAATCTCAAAAGGCAAATGATATTTTGGGGTTGATAAAGGATTGCGAAGTTTAATTTTCTTAAAAACATTTGCGTTTGCAATATTTGTATTTAGTGTGAGTTGTGATAAAAAAAATAGCAACAAAAAAAGTGTTTTTTTGAAAATACGATTCATTTGCGTTCCCTCCAATTAATTTACCCGTCACAAGTAAAATTTTATCTGTAGCTACTGTTGATTGTCCGTGCTGTACAGTCATACTAATAACTATACATATATTAAAGATTAATTAAATCTTTAATTAACTGAGCCACTCATATTTCATCGTCTATTTGTAATTACTAAGCGCTTGAGTAATTTAATAAAAACGATACAATTAATATTCGAAGTTTAGCGGTATTTATTTTATCCATGGATCCTGAAATAAATGCAGGAAGGTAAAGTTTTAGGAGGTTTTATGGCAGTTTTTCGTCGTCGTGTTAGTTTTTTAATTATGAGTGTTGTTGCGTTGGGTGCTGTTTCCGGGTGTGCTCGTTATTCGGCTCAGCCTCTTAACCGCATTAAAACGGTCAGTCCTCATAAGCAAGATGGATCAGAAAAACCTGAAAAAGCTATTTCGCTTGCATATAACGTTTATGATAAATGGGATTGCAAAAAATATCTCAATCGTGATGTTCTTGCAAAAGGTTATCAGCCTGTTCAAATTACAATAACCAATAACTCAGATCGTTACATTAATTTCTCAAAAGAAAATATTAGCCTTCCAACAGTTCCCGCCGCAGACGTAGCCAAGAGGGTGCATACCTCTACAATGACGCGAGCTGTGAGTTATGGAGTTGCCGGCTTATTTTTATGGCCATTCTTTATTCCTGCCGTTGTTGATGGCGTAAAATCTTCACAGGCAAATCAAAGATTGGACGAAGATTTTGCCAAAAAAGAGTTGGCTGACCAAATAATAAGCCCATATAATACGATAAATGGCTTAATCTTTGTTCCTAAAAATGAATTTAGTCGTGATTTCACAGTTACAGCCGTTGATGTTGAAAAACGCGTTAGATTTGCGCTCAATTCAAATAAACTGTTTTTAAAAATTTAGTGAAATTTTAATCAAAAAAGATTTTTTATTAAGGCCGTAAGTTTTCAGACCAAAAACTTACGGCCTTAATTTTTTAATTTTTCACGCCGGCAGTTTTTTTCTCAATAGGGAATAGCCTTTCTGGCACAGGTTTGCCATTGGGGTCTTCAAAGAAGAATAAGCATAAATATTGGCTAGGCTTAAAGCCTTGAAAACTCATTAAAACTATTTTTTTTACTCCTTGCATTTCTCTATGCGTTTTTATTACTATTAGAATGTACATTGTGTAATTGCTTGGTTTTATAAGGGATAGGGTATGTGTATGAAATTTTCTAGCTTGGGGTGCAAAATTTTTAGATTGTCAGTTCTTTCGATGTGCTTGTTGCTCGCAAGCCAAGCTTCATTGCTTTATGGTATCGAAAAAAAGGAAATTAAAGAGGAGGAGGGTGGTGTTGTTGCTGAATATTGGGGATGTTCATTTGTTGTTGTACAAGGAGATATTGTAAATCAATTTCAGGGATCTCAAGATCCTACTATTAAATCGGCCTTTGTAAATTCTGCAGATTTAAAATTAGAGCCAACCTTTATGAACCGTCGTTCCTATGGGACAGCGCGAGCATCAATTGATGAGGCAATTTTTAGAAAATTTGGTGAAGCTTCGTGGGATCAGCTGAAAGCAGAGCTTGAGGCGGGAAGAATTACTCCGGAAGTAGGGATGGCATATTATACAGAAGTTACTGATCCTAAAACCTCTAAAACTTTTGCCATTATTCATGCTATTACGCCTGAAACGGCAGCGTTACATAGAGGGCTTATTGGAAAAATATTTGGGGATACTTATCGAAATAGCCTTCAAGTTGCTTTAGATCATGGAGTTACACATATCGCTTTTCCTGAGCTAGGAACTGGAGCCCGTGCATGTTCAAGAAATATGACTGTAAGTTTAGCTATTAACGCAGTCATATCTTTCTTAAGAGAATTGAGGGAAAGGCACGGAGGCGATAGGTGTCCTTTCAAAGAAATTCGTTTTGTTATATTAAGAAATCCAGTAGCTGTGGCGATGTACAAAAAGATGATACCGGATGTGCTAAAACAAATTGACTCTCAAATGAAATTGAAAGAATCCGGTGAACCTGTTTTAGCGGAAGATGCGGACACAACTGACGAATGTCCTGTTTGTTTAGGGCATTTTGTTGCAGGCCAGCAAATTATAAGGCACTATTGCAATGGGGGCCATAAATTTGACTTAGGATGCATAAGCGATTGCGTTAGAACAGGTCATCCACTGTGTCCTATGTGCAGACGAGAGCCAAGAGATGCAATCAAAAAGGCGTCTTGGTTCATTCGTGCCAGCAAAGGAGAAGCTGCTCCGGCACCTGCTGCAACTGAAGCTTCAACTTCTACCGCTCGACCAGTTGTGGCTGAACAAGCTCGTACACATACACCTCCAGCACCCGCTGCGGCAGCTCCAGTTGTTAACCGCGAAGAAATATTGCGGGGTGTTGATCCGGAGTTTGTAACTTGGATGAAGAAAACAGGACAGCTTAAAGAATATATTGATGAACCAGACCTTCGAACATTTTTTTATGATCAGTATCTCGAACAATTACAAGCTGCTCCGGCAACTGCTGCAACTGGAACTTCAACTTCCACCGCTCGTCCGGTTGTGGCTGCACAAGCCCGTACACATACACCTCCAGCAGCCGCTGTTGCTCCAGTTGTTAATCGTGAAGAAATATTGCGGGATGTTGATCCGGAGTTTGTACATTGGATGACGAGAACAAGGCGACTTGATCAGTATATTTATGAACCAGGTAGGCGCGGAGCTCTTTATGAACAGTATTTCGAACAATTACAAGGTGCAGCTCCAGCACTTGTACCAGCGCCAACCTTTGTAACAGTACCGACAGCTCCGGCAGCACCTGTTCTTGAGGCTGAATTCCTTGAGCCGGAATTTCAACAATATTTGAGAGGTGCCCATGATGGTGCTGTTGCTGTTCAGTGGAACATGTACCCAGATTTGCGGCAAAAAATATATGATGCATGGCTTAGGAGGACATTGGGGCGATAGTTTTAACGTCTTAGTACACAAAATTATGAGTACAAGCAAAACCCATTTGTATTTAAATACAAATGGGTTTTGCTTGTATATTTCTAGCTTTTAAGTTTGATATTTTTCAGATCTCATGCGTAATATCATCAAAGCTCTGCCATGTGAGCATGTTGCAAACTATAAAAATCGCTGTTAATAACGCTACATAAAAAAATTATTTAAATTAAAGTTATTTGAATATAACGTGCTTCCCATGATTTTTATCAACAAAGTTTGAGATTTCTGCAATTTGTTTTAAGCTATTCTGTAAGTCAGATTTGATTATTTCGGATAAATTTTTACCTTGGAGAGCTATGGATTCCCAAAAACTTTTAAAATATTGGAAAGAGTCGCTTGGAATTTTTGCCTGGGGGCAGTTTAAGCTGATAGCGCTTGCATCGCTAAATAATTTTATTCGTTCAATGAAGTTATTCTTAAAATACTTCTGGTGGCTAGGTCTAATTGAAATTTCAAATCTTTTTATCTCAAATATACAGGTAAATACATACAATTCTCTGCGCATACGTTTAACGCATTGCGTTGTATTTTTTGCCTACATACTTTGCAGCAGAGCATCAACAGAACGTAAGGACATGTTTTATTTCTGGCAGTATTTCAGAGCTATTCCACTGGCGCTTTTACTTTTATTGCCGCACGATTTTATTATTATTGGTACAATTTTTATTATAAGTACATTTTTTTATATGGATTCACGCATTAATTTTATGGGGTTAATGAATTCAATCAAAAATGGATTTTCCTATTTTCTCTACTTTCCTGCAACTGCATTAATTATAGATTTAACGTTGTGGACAGTATCAACTGGCATTGTTTGCATAATTTTTTTTCACAGCTCGGGAATGTTGTTTGACCCGGGAGAGGGAAGGCACATAAGCGCGTTGCAAATTGCGTTAACGTCAACATCAAATTTAATTTTGACCGTTTTACGTTTTATGCAATTATCATTTTTATCGATATTGTACTTAAAATTTAAGCATGCACATCCCGATTTATTTGGAGCTAAGTAAACACATGGTACAACAAGTTTTACATGCATGGAAAGAATCGTTAACAACTTTTTTGCCCAACAGAGTCAAATCCGGATTGGTTAACATAGTAAAAAATTATATAAGCGTCTTGAAAAATTCAGTTGTTACTATGCGTTGGTTTTTTGTTGTAGACCTATTTTTGACAGCAATTTTGGCAGAGGCAATAGAAAAAAAAATAACCTCTGGCGTAGGTCTTAAACTTTTGGTTGAGATTACAAATTTTAATTGGTTTATAATTTATAGCGCCATCATAATTTTAATACGAAAGCGCGAAGATCCGCTGGATGCTAAAACGTATTTAAAAAGCATGTTTTTTAAATACCTAAATGGGTTATTTATTTTCATGATATTACAAATTATATTTTTGGCATTTCTGGTAATTCTTGGGATAACTCAATTTCCTTCAATCCCTTGGATATTTAAAATAATATTCCAAATTTTTGAGATGCTTATAATTTTTTATTGGCTTGACTCAGATGGCAAATTTACAGATTTTATTGCCAGTATAGAAAAGGTCGCAAATTTTATTTTTTACAATGTTCCCGTATTTTTAATATTCTTGGCGTTATTGTTTGGCCTGGATTACTTGCTGAAATTTTTAGCTTGTACAGAGCATGGTACGTATGATTTTTTGATGTTAAATAGCGATTCGTTACAGCTATTACAACCAATGGGTTCAAGATTTGCAGAGTTTAGGCTAATTTTTATAAAATATGTTAAAATTCTGTTGAAAATTTTCTGGTTATGTATTCTGTTTTTGTTTTACGATAAAAATAGAAACATGTTTTATAGCAAGAGTATTTTTGAGCACGAAGAAAATGAAACTGATTAGATCTGTTATTGCTTACACCTTGGGTGCAATAACAATGACGATAACAACTATATTTTGTCTTCCCATTGCAATGTTGCCAGCTAGATATCGTTATGACAGTAGGCTTTATCATAAGTTAATAAGCACATGTTCTAGGCTACTTTTCTTTTTCGGTTCAGTAAAATATGAGATACGTGGGGAAGAGAATTTACTTTATTTTTCGAAGGATCCGGCGATTTACATCATGAACCACACGTCCAGTTTGGATATTCCAATAGTTGAAGTAATTTTAAAAGATCAGCCTAAAATTTGGATTAGCAAGATTTCTTATACAAAAGTTCCATTTTTTGGATTTATTTTAAAAAGAATGCATGTTATTGCCAACCGAGAAAGCTCAATGATGTTAAAAAGAGTTATCTCAGATGTAATAACATTAACCCAAGATAAAAAAAGGCATTTAGTGCTTTTCCCCGAAGGAAGACGCTATGATGATGGACAAATTCACGATTTTTTTCCAGGGGTTACGATTTTTGCAGAAAAATTAAATCGTCCCGTTGTTCCAATTGCAATTTATGGATTCCATAAAATTTTTCCTAAAAATAGGATCTGCCTTGATTATGATTTTGGAGTTGCTAAAATTAGTATAGGCAAACCAATCATGCGTTCATCGTTTGCAACACGTGATGAATTTATTAAGTATGTCCAGGATTGGTTCAGAGTGGAACTTGAAAAATTACAGAAAGAGTAGCCCATGTTTTTAAGATTGGCTTATTTTCAACTAATTTATGTACTTATTCCAATCTTTATCTTAGCAATTTTATATCGATTCAAATTTTATAAATCACCTGTTTACAAATACCCTGCAATTAGAATATTTTTGGGTTCAAATTTCATAAGATCGAATTCTTTTAAAAAAATTCTATTTTTTCTCCGTGTAGTTACACTGGTTGGGCTGTTATTTTTGATTATGCGGCCGCAGTGGGTTGATGAGAGATCAAAAGTTAATGTTGAGGGAGTTGATATTGTTTTGGCAATAGATGTTTCCGGTAGTATGCGACTTATTGATGATTTGTCAGAGCGTAAACCACGAATTGAAGTCGCCAAGACTGAGGCCATCAGATTTGTTGAAAAGCGACCAAATGATCCTATCGGTGTTGTGATGTTTGGAGCGGAGGTCATATCACGTTGTCCTTTGACTCTTGATAAAACGGTTTTAAAAGAAATTATTGGAAATATACAACTTGGAGATATTGATTACCAAGGAACTTGGCTTGGAACAGGGCTTGCAACAGCAATTAACCGCTTGCGTAATTCAAAGTCTAAAACCAAAATTATCATTTTACTGACAGATGGATCTCCGACACCAGAACGAATTGCACCTGATGTTGCCGTAGAGATGGCAAAACAATTTAACATAAAAATTTACACGATTGGGATAGGAAATGAGAATGGTTGTTTTGAAAACAATCCGTTGTTTGGGTTACAGAGGTTTCCTGAATGTGCTTTAAATGTTCAATTGTTAAAAGATATTGCACAAAAAACAGGTGGCAAATTCTTTAGGGCCGGGAATTCAAAAGAGATGCGTTTGGCATATGACACAATTGATAGTCTTGAAAAAACAAAAATTGAAAGTGAACTGTTTCATAACTACTATGAAGCATTTTTGACTTTTATCTGGATTATTTTGGGATTGTTAGGGATAGAGTTTCTATTAAGATTCTTGGTTTGGCGAGGGCTGTGATATGATAAACACTTTTGGTATACACTGGGCAGGAATCGATAAAATTGTTTATTTCCCGATTTTTTTGTTTTTTATTATTCTAGTAATAAGAAATTATTTAAAAGTAAAAGATAAAAGCTTGCAGCTTTATCGCAAGTCGCAAAAGAGTGTAGTTTTCCCAGGATTTTCACAAATTAAATTAAAACTAAAAACATTTTTTTTGTGTGTGGCTATTTTGGCAATATTTTTGGCGATCCTTCAGCCACAATGGGGCAAGAAAGAACAAAATTTAATGCAAGAAGGGCGTGATTTATTAATATTGCTTGATGTCTCGCGCAGTATGCTTGCCAAGGATTTAAAGCCGAATAGATTAGAATTTGCAAAATTGAAAATCAGAGATTTGGTTTCAAAATTAGCTGTTGACCGGGTTGGATTAGTTATTTTTTCCGGAACAGCATTTTTACAGTGCCCTCTAACGATAGACCATGCAGCGTTTTTGACTTATCTGAAAAGTATTGATGTTGAGTCAATTGCCTCCGGGACTACTTCTATTGAATCTGCCTTGCAAAAGGCATTGGATGTTTATACGCAGATTCCGGATCGCAAAAACAAGCTTGTTGCAATCATAACTGATGGTGAAGACTTTTCCACGAACCTTGGTAATGTTAAAACTTTAGCCGCAAGTAATAATATTCGGTTATTTGCACTGGGCGTTGGAACTCCTGAAGGGGCACCAATTCCAATATTTGATAATTTGGGGAGGCAGGCGGGGCACCAGACTGATGAAAGTGGACAAATTGTGACAACAAAGCTTAATGAAGAAAAATTAAGGGAAATTACACAAGCTTTAAATGGTGTGTATATTCGAGCTACATATCAAGATGCCGATGTTGATCAGCTTGTAAAAATAGTAAAAAGCTTTGAAAAAGAAAAGTTTGCAGACAAACAATTTTCTTTGTTTCACGATCAATACCCATGGTTTTTGGGGGTGGCTTGGTTCTTGCTTTTGATGGATTTTGTACTTTAAATATTAGATAATACCAAAATTAAATTTTAAAATTACGTGAGAGCCATTATGAAAACAATGTTTATTACGTTACTGTTTATGCTTTCAATTAATAGGATTTACCCGGGTTTATTTAGTAGTTATGATAAAAAAACACCGGAAGAAGTTATTCGAGATTTGGCAATTGAACAGATAGATAATCCGAATGATCCGTATGTCAACTACAACCTTGGGGTGGCACTGTATCAAACCCGTAAATATGAGGCTGCTAAAAATAACTTTGAACGAGCCGTTAGTAATGCCAAAAATAAGAAATTAAAAGAGCGTTCCTATTTCAATCTTGCTAACAGTTGCTACAAAAATGCGCTGTCTGCACTGCCTGTAAACTGGGAAAATGAAAGTACGAAAATAGAGCAAGATAAGCTTGCTGCTGCTATTGATAATGCAAAGGCATCAGTGAAAAATTACGAAAATCTTTTGGCATCAAATAAAGACAACGGTCCGGCAAAAGTAAATTTAAAAAAAACAAAAGAATTTTTAGAAAAATTAATGAAGAAACAGCCACAGCAAAAGCAGAATCAGCAACAGGATCAAAAACAGGGTGATGGAACAGAGCAAGGTAATCAGCAAGATCAGCAAAAACAAGATGTTTCAAAAGATCAGAAACAAGATCAAGATAAGTCTGGAGTGCAAAAACAAGATGGCCAGCAAGACAAATCTCAAAAAGAATCGTCTGAGCAAGAACAAAAACAGGATCAGACTCAGCCTGGAGAGCAAAAAGAATCACAACAATCAAAAGAGGCTGACCAGCAGTCTCGGGCTCAACAAGCGCAGGAACAGCGAGATTCTCAACAGCAGGCCTTTGACCAAGCCGCTCAAAAAGAATCTGCTGAAGAGAAATCAATGCGATTGATGCTTGAAAATTTACAAGGCGACGAAGACAGTTTACAAAAAGTAATAATTCAACGACAAACCAAAGACCAAAAACCATTGCAATCCGGACAAAAGCCTTGGTAATAAATTAGGGTTTGGGGAAATATGAGGATCTAATTATGAAAATAAAATTAATTCAAACAGTTTTGCTTATCTTTGGTGTGACAACTACTTTGATTTTTGCTGATCCAAGCGTGATTGCAGATGAAAGCTTAAAGAATGGAAGAACTGAACAGGGAGTGGTTTGCGAACTTTTAACTGAACAAAATACGTTTTTTCAAGGTGAACCATTTATTGTTACGCTAAAAATAACAGTTTGTGAGCAAATTTATGACATTTGTCTTAAAGATAAAATGAATTTTTCTGGATTTTCTTTCAAAAATTTTGGACAGCAAAAAAACCATCAAGAGCTTAGAAATAATAAATCCGTTGATATTATTGAGCAAAAATTTGTTTTAGCTTCGTTGCAGTACGGAAATAAGATAATAAATCCCGTAACAGTTGTTTATCAAGTTCAGGTCAAAACAAGGCGGGAATCGAGAAATGCATTTGGATTTGGTTTTTTTGAGCAAGTTCAAATGCAACAGAAAGAATCGCAGAGTAACAGTCTTAAGTTAGATATCAAGCCATTGCCAAAGACAGATGAATTTGTTGACGGAATTGGTGTATTTAAGATATTTGCAATGTCTGTGGATAAAACATCGGCGCTGGTAAATGAGGCAATTGCACTTACTTTAGAAATTAATGGGGCGGGAAATTTTGATCAAATTGATACGCCAAAGCTTGCATTGCCAGACTTTATAAAAAATTATGAATCTAAAAATGACTTTATTCCGGATGATTCTCTGGGTGTTTTTGGTGGAAAAAAGAAATTTGAATATGTTATTCAGGTTTCATCTGCAGGGGAAATAAAAATTCCGGCACAGAAGTTTACATATTTTGATACAAGTTCTAAAGTTTATAAAACATTAAAAACAGACGAGATTACACTGTCCATAAAACAGCCGGCAGGAGAGCCTGTTCAACAAACAATATTCCCGTCAGATAAACAATTAGACCAGCAAATAGATCAACAACAGTCTCTAGAAAAAAAATCTCCAATATCTAAAGACATAGGATTTATTGAGGAAGAGTTCAAATTAAGTAAATTTAATAACATACAAATTCCATTTTGGGTGTATTTGATTTTGCTTTTATTTCCAGCACTTATTGTTTTTGGTCCATACAGAAAGATGATTGCTGTTTGCCGTGACACAAAAGCATTCAAGTTATTTTCTAAAAAAGCAGCTCTTTCAAAATTTCAAAGTGAGTTTGAATTATTAAAGAGTAGCAACAAGTCTGAACAAATTTACGGGCTGTTTTTGAATTTGTTGGCTGCAAAATTCGATATTACAACGCAATTAATTACAGTAGATTTCATAGAACAAAGACTTTTGTCTTCCGGATGGGATATTCAGAAAATTAGTGAGTTTACTGATTATTTAAATGAGTGTGCCAGCTTGCATTTCATTACAACAAAGCAAAAAATTGATGAAGTGCAGTCAAATAATTTATTCAAAAAAGGTCAGTACTGGATTATGTTATTAACAAATAAAGATGCTTAATAATTAAGCTTAAACATTAAGGGTATATCAATGAAAAGTAAGCGGTTAAAGTTTTGCAGTGTTATTATAACGACGATTTTTTTATCACTATTTTTATCTGATTGTTTAAAATCAGAACAAGAACAGGTCAGTTACCAAGTGATTTTTGATAAAGCAAACAGTCTTTACAAAAATGGCCAATATGAATCAGCAATGGAATTCTATAAAAAAATTCAAGATAAAAGTGCTGTTGTAAACTACAATTTGGGAAATTGTTCCTACAAGCTTAATAAGCTTGGATTTGCTCATTTATACTGGCGCAGAGCTGAAAAGTATTGGGGAGTTTCTGATCGCACTGAACTTTTAAACAATATTAAAATGGTTAAAGATAAGCTTAGGGCGCAAAAAAATGGAAAAAGAGATAAAAAAACAGAAATTATATTCAAAAATTTAAAAAATTTAAAAATACAAATAATTTCATTTATTCGCGCAATGCCGCTATTTTTCTTTCAAATTGTATTTTTAATATTATGGATATTTCTTTTCGTGTTCATTCGAAAATTATTTAAGCTGCGAAAGAGGCTTCTGGCGGCCATGCTGTTTACATTTATAGCCGTTTCTGGTTTAATGTTAGTTAGTAAATACAACTTTGAATGCAAGCGGTTTGGGATTGTAACAACTGCTAGCGCAAAGCTTTTATCAGGGCCGGGGGATAACTATCAGGTTTTAAGTTTTGTGACCGAAGCCAAAGAGGTCGTTATTCAGAAGTCCTCAAATGGGTTTTATAAAATTAAAATAAATGGACAGATTGGCTGGATTAGCCAGACAGCAGTGGAGGTTATTTAGTTGATTTAAGTGGGGTTATATTTTAAGTGGGGGTTATAATGGTTATTTTAAAATTTTTGTTCGGTATTAGAAAATTTGTTGTTCTTTTTTTTGTAATTGCGCTTTGTGCGGGATGTAGCAAAGACAGTAAGTCTCTTTTTACTACTGTTTTGGGAACATCAATTGGTAGTACAATTGGTGCCTCCATATCAAAAGACAAGAA
>Ga0172379_10002747_pt1 | contig 30163 bp, 32 predicted proteins | sample GrowelOW334metaG_FD_119756 | JGI IMG/M metagenome (GOLD analysis project Ga0172379, IMG submission 119756) | Groundwater microbial communities from an aquifer near a municipal landfill in Southern Ontario, Canada - Groundwater well OW334 metaG | ecosystem: Environmental > Aquatic > Deep...
TATTGCAACAAAAAGATGCTTTTCGTCACAGGGTGCATAATATGCAAAACGAAACAGAGACACATCACAAACTACCAAAACTAATATTGCATTTTGTTTTAGCGATTATTGTCTTAATTTTTTCTGCGTGGGGACTAATTGAAACGTCCAAATTAATTGCCATTGAACTTTATATACCAATAGCACTAGTTAGCGTGATATTGGTTGCTGTTGGCACATCCTTACCAGAACTAGTCTTTGGAATAAAAGCGGCAACCCTAAAACATGAAGGAATGTGTTTGGGAAACATTATTGGCAGTATCGTAATTAATTCAACGTTTATTTTGGGAATATCGGCAATTATCAGTCCAATTAAAATTGAGAATTTAAACGTTATTGTAGTCGGAGCGGTTTTTATGTTGATAGCGGTTTTATTTTCAAACATATTTTTATCTAGTGGTCGTAAGGTTTCCATAAAAGAAGGATGGATTCTAATCGGATTCTATGTTTTATTTTTAATTGCAGAATTTGTGTTTAGATAGTAGAATTATATTAATGACATATCTTTTGTACATCATAATAATTATTTTAATTGCAGGTATTTTTTATTTGTTTTTCAAGCAAAACAAGAGAGGAGATGCTGATAAAGAATTGAAAGACGAACTGAAAGAGATCAGAAAAGAATTAAGCGAATCAAGAGATAAAAGTTTGGAATCACTACAAAGGCAATTTGAAGAAAGCGGAAGAATCTCCCGAGACGCAAATAGCCGAATTAAGGAAATTACTTCGCAATTGGAAAAAATTCATACCGACAACCAACATGTTGTTGATGTTAAAAATCAATTGGGAAAATTAACTGATATTTTAGCCAATCCCAAACAAAGAGGTAGTTTGGGCGAATATTTTTTGGAAACATTATTGCAAAATGTTTTTGCACCCAATCAATATCAACTACAATATAAATTTAAAAATGGCGATAAAGTTGATGCAGTAATTTTCATTAAAGACAAGATTGTCCCAATTGATTCAAAATTTTCTTTAGAAAATTATAATCGCATTATTGACGAGAAAGATGAAACCAAAAAAGGGGAGTTCGAAAAATTATTTAAACAGGATCTAAAGGTTAGAATTGAAGAAACCGCAAAATATATTCGACCCACAGAGGGGACAATGGATTTTGCGTTTATGTTTATTCCTTCGGAGGGGATTTATTACGATTTATTAATTAACCAGGTTGGTGCAGTTAAGGTTAGCACTTACGACTTGATTGAGTATGCGTTTAAGGAAAAACACGTAATTATTGTCTCGCCAACATCTTTTTATGCCTATCTACAGACCGTTTTACAGGGACTAAGGGCATTAAGCATAGAGGAATCGGCAAAGGAGATTTTGGGCAGAGTTGAGGTTTTAAGGAAGCACCTCTTGAATTATAATGAATTTCTTGCTAAACTGGGTTCACACCTTCAAACTACGGTTAGTACTTATAACAAGGCCTATAAAGAGTTTGCAAAAATTGAAAAAGATACAGCCAAACTTACTAGTGGCAAAGAAAAGGTTGAGGCAATCGAAATTGAAGGACCATTAAACATGGAAGAATAGTAAATAAAATTATGTTAGCAATTATAAAAACCGGAGGTAAACAATATATTGTTTCTCCGAAACAAAAACTCAAAATTGAGAAAATCGAAGGTAAGGTAGGTGAACAAATTGAATTCACCGACGTTTTATTATTCGAAGACGATAAAGTTATCGAAATTGGTAAACCTTTAATTAAAGGTGCAAAGGTTTTGGGGACAGTTTTAAGACAAGACAGGGCAGATAAAGTTATTGTTTTTAAATATAAAGCAAAGAAAAGACAGCAAACAAAAAAAGGCCATCGTCAGGCCTTTACCGAAGTTGAAATTAAAGAAATTATCGCAGCGTAAACTATTTTCTTCCCAACAAAGCATTGGCGAGAGTATCTTCGTCCATATATTCTAACTCTGCGCCAGTAGATAATCCGCGTCCTAGGCGGGTTATTTTTAATTCAGGGTAGGTTTTTTTAAGCTCCTCAAGCTGTCTAGAGGCGTATAGGGCGATTGTTTCGCCTTCGGTGGTTGCATCGGTAGCAATAACAATTTCTTTAAGCTCCTTGTCACTCCTTTTGATTCTGGAAACCAAATCTTTTAGTCGATTTAATTGGATATTTTCGTCTTCAGTTCCGATGACATAATAAATGCCACTGTATCTTTTGGTCTTCTCGATCGATTCAATATCAGTGTCTTTCTCGACGACGCAAATTAAACTTCTGTCGCGATCTTTATTTTTACAAATGGAACAGAGAATTAATTTTTCGTCAGATTCGATTGCGCGGTTGCAAAAATGACAATGTTTGATTTTTTTTATAATGAATAGTTTTTTAGCAAACTTTTCAATATCTTCCTTAGATTCGTTTAATAAATAGAAAACAAAACGTGCCGCCTGTCGTGGGCCAACAGATGGCAGTTTTGCAAATTCGTCAATTAAATTTTGTATGGATCTCGGTAACATTATTCTTCGTATGTTTGCTTAGCAAGATTTTGAAAACTAACTTTATCTTGATCAAAATAAAGTTCTACGCTTCCAGTTGGACCGTTTCTGTGTTTTGCCACAATAACCTCTGCGATGTTTTTCTTTTCAGAATTTTTGTGTGCAAGGTCTTCTCTAAATATTAACAAAACAACATCAGCATCTTGTTCTAGTGATCCGGACTCTCTTAGGTCAGAAAGACGTGGCCTTTTGTCTTCTCTTTGTTCTGATGCACGAGATAACTGAGAAATTGCCAACACTGGAACATCCAATTCACGAGCCAGCGCCTTAAGTGACCTGGAAATTTCTGTCATTTGTTGAACTGGATTATTTTGATTGCCAGTGGGATTAATTAATTGAATGTAATCAATCACAACCAATCCTAATTCATGTTCTGATTGTAATCTTCTCGCCTTGGTTTTAATTTCAAGAACAGTAGAAGACGCGGTGTCGTCGATAAAAATTGGAGCGTCAGAAAGTACTCCCATCGCTTCTTGAATTCTGGTGAAATCATTGTCCTCGCCCTTATCGGAAAGTCGACCCGTTCTTAGCTTCCACAAATCAATATTCGCCTCGGAACAAAGCATGCGATCTACAAGTTGAGCAGAAGACATTTCTAGACTAAATAATCCAACGGCTTTTTTTGTGTTAATAGCAATACTTCTAACCATATCCAGGGCAAGCGTAGTTTTACCAATACTTGGTCTAGCCGCCAAAAGAATGTAATCTGATTTTTGAAGTCCAGCTAAAATATTATCTAGGTCTTTAAATCCCGTTGGTACACCGCGCAATGTTCCGCCCTCGTGCTTGTGAAGTTGATCTATTCTTTCAAATGCCTCCTTAAGTGCGGGTTTTATTGGTAAAAAGTATTGTTTTAATGATTTTTGTGAGACCGCAAAAATATTCTTTTCTGCCTGATCTAAAATGTTTTCAATGTCTTGTGATTCTTCAAAGCTTAACTGTGTAATATCGTAAGCAGCGTCAATTAAATCTCTTAAAAGCTTTTTTCTTTGAACGATTTTTGCATAATGAACGATATTAGAAGCGGTTGGTACAAAATTTACTAAATTTGTAAGATAACTTGAACCACCGATCTTTTCTAGTAATTTTTTAGCATCAAGTCGTGAAGAAACGGTCAAAATATCGATTGGTTCGTTTTTTTCAAAAAGCTCAATCATTGTTTCGTAAATATGTCGGTGGGTATCACGATAAAAATCTTCGGGTCTTAAAATATCAGCAATTCTAATAATTGCTTTTTTATTTAAAAGTAACGAACCCAAAACAGATTGTTCTGCTTCGATGCTTTGTGGTGGAAGCTTGTCGAGTTTTTCTTGATTGTTTTTTGCCATGGTCTAATTTTAACAATCTAAAAGCTCGTCGTCAAACGAGCTTTTGCTAAGAATCTGTTTATATCTAGTGTATTAAATTTTCTTGATTTTTATCAACGTATGTGTTAAATTTTAATTGTAAGTTACCAAGGAGGACAAAATGCTCTTTTACAGATTCTTTACGTGGTTAGGCCTGAAACAGTACAACGATTATAAATTCATGAATCGAATAGGTATGCTTGCCATGTTGACGGCGTTTTTGGGTATCATTACAAGCAAGATTATGATTATGGTCATTTTTCTTTTTGGTGCCGCATTTATGTTGTTTCTCGGTTTCAAGGCCGGAGAATATGACGAGCCCAAGACAAACTATAGAATTACGGAAGAAGTGATTAATGAAAAACAAAAGCGCCTAAAAGAAAAGGCGCAATGACAAGAGGCGTGATAGGGGCCTGAGGTAGCGTTCGACGCTACCTCATTTTTTTATGTTTTTTTGATTTTTTGTCCTTCGGGGGTGTCTTCGACAATGTAACCGAGAGATTTTATTTTGTCACGGAGCTCATCAGATTTTTGCCAGTTTTTTTCTTTTCTCGCACCTTCACGTTCTTTAATCAATTTTTGAATTGATTCCGGGGTTTTAATTTTTTCTTTTTTTAATAAATTTAACCCCAAGACCTTATCCATCTCCTTGATTGTGTTTACTTTTCCTAAGGTTTTCTTGTCTCTGATCATGCCCCATAAAACACTTAAAGCCATCGGCATGTCTAAATTATTATTAATTGCCAGATTAAATTTATTTAAATATTTTCTGTTAATTCTTTTGTCATTTTTAATTTCGGCAATAATATTTTTTAATCGTACATATGCTTCTTGTGCGCTTTGTAATGACTCCAAGGAAAAGTTTAATGGATCACGATAGTGCGTAATGAAAGTTAAATAACGGAAAGAAAGGGGATCGAATCCTTTTTCTTGTAACTCTGAAACAGTGTAAAGTCCTCCGGTACTTTTGGAAACTTTTTCTCCTTTAAACGTTAAGAATTCACCGTGTATCCAGTAATTTACGAATTTTTTACCGGTTGCAGATTCCGATTGCGCAATTTCGTTAGTGTGGTGGATTGATATATGGTCAACTCCGCCAGTGTGAATATCGAAATGTTCACCTAGGTATTTCATTGACATTGCGGAGCATTCGAGATGCCAACCGGGAAATCCGATTCCCCAAGGACTTTCCCATTCCTGTTGTCTTTTCGGCAGTAAAGCGCCTGTAGAATCCATTAGGGGTGAAAATTTCCACAAAGCAAAGTCGGTAATGTTTTTCTTTTCGCCCATTTCAATTCTTTTGCCCGCCTCTAATCCCTTTTTGTTTAGTTTTGCAAGTTTTCCATAATTCTTCAGTTTGGAAGTGTCAAAATAAATTCCGTCAGAGGTTTTATATGTGAATCCCTTTTTCTCAAGTTTTTTTATTAATTCAATTTGTTCCTTAATATGTTCGGTTGCTTTGCACCAAATATTTGGTTCTATAATATTCAGTTTTTTAAAATCATCTTTAAATGCCTGCCAATAAAAATTTGCGATACTCTCCGCTTTTTTGTGTTCACGCAGAGCCGCTTTCTCCATTTTATCTTCTCCTTCGTCGGCGTCAGAAGTTAAGTGCCCAACGTCGGTTATGTTCATTACTTGTTTGACTTTATATTTATTATAAACAAAAACCCTTTTTAAGATATCAGCAAAAATGTAGCTTCTTAAATTTCCAATGTGTTGATACCAATAAACAGTCGGTCCGCAAGTGTAAATTCCAACAAAACCCTTTTTAATGGGTTTAAAAATTTCTTTTTTTCTCGATAGTGTGTTATATAATTTTATAGCCATCTTTTCTTTTTAAACAAGGCAACCATTAACAATGTTCCTGTCCCCATAATTCCTAAAATAATCCAAAAATCGTGTCTCATTCCAACTATTGGCACATAAGTAGTGTTCATACTGAATAACGCCGCAAGTAAGGTGAGCGGAAAAACAATAACCGCAAACAGAGTGATTAGTTTCATAATGCGGTTGGTTTTGTTTGATAAAAGCGAATCGTTTGCTTCTTGGAGGGACTCAATTGTCTCTTTGTGGTTGTCTAACAATTCCCATACCCTTAAATGGTCTCCGATTATATCATCGAAATACGGAGTGGTAATTTGCCCAAAAAAATTAACACCTCTGGTGCGTAATGAGCTAAGGATGGTTTCTTGCGGTTTAAGTGTTCTTCTAAAATCTAAGATATCACGCCTGATAATGGAAATCTCCTCAACCAGTTTTTCTTCATTTTTTGGATTTCGTTCTTTAAAAACTTTTTCTTCTAACGCATCTATCTTCTTTGTAATGTGATCAATTTGTCGAAATGAAAACTTATTCAATTCTTGAAACATGTAATAAAGCAAGGAAGCCGAGGAATAGTTAAATAACACGCTTTCATCGCCAGATTTACATTTTTCCCAGAAATCTTGAAGGGGTTGAATTTTTCCATATCTTACCGTGACTAAGGAATATTTTGTAATTAAAAAATCAATTTCCATTGATTTGCTGGTTTTTTCCCTTGGATGATAAATTGGAAAGTGTAAAACCATGTAAAGATAATTGTCGTATTCTTCTACTTTTGGTCGTAGAGTGGGGGATTGTAGTTCTCTTATAACAACAGGATGAAAGTTTAAAGATTGAAGATAAGCGATATCTTCTTTTTTTGGATCAACAATGTCAACCCAAGTTAAATTTTTGATTTGAATCTTTTCCATATAAACATATTATAACAATTTTTGTTTGCAACAACAACTATTGACACATATAATTTTATGTAATAATATTGAATTAGCACTCGTATTAATAGAGTGCTAAGACACATGATAACCGAAAGACAACAAAAAATATTGGAACTTATCGTTAAAGATTACGTAAAAAATTCTAAACCGGTAAGTTCAAAAATTTTAACTCAAAAAAAACTTGGGTTAAGTTCGGCGACATTACGAAACGAAATGATGGAACTGGAACAAGCCGGATATTTGAATCAACCACATACATCAGCAGGAAGAGTGCCGACGGAAAAAGCGTATCGATTTTTTATAAATTTATCAGAAAACAAAAACGAAGTTTCGACAGAAGCTAACGAACAATCGACAGAAGATATATTCGAACAACATTTTAATTATTTGTTTAAAGAAGTGGGCGAAGAGACAACGCAAGTTTTTATTGGTAAAGACATTCCCATGATTAAAACTAAAAAATATTCATTGATTGTTACTGGCCACAAAGCGCCAAACAAAAAAAATGAAATTTTTGGTTTCTTAACCCCCACTATAACAAATTACGATCACAACATTAATTTAATAAATAAATTGAAAGAATTACTGGAGAATTTTTATGAATAATGAAGAAGATAAAATTAAATACGTAAACGAAGACGACGAGGATGGGGCGGATAAAAAAATAAAGAAAACTAAAGATAAATTACATCTTTGCGAAGGAGAGCGTGCGGAATATTTAGCTGGATGGCAAAGAGCAAAAGCGGATTTGATAAATTACAAGAAAGAACAAGAAGCAAAAATTGGAGAAATTTTTAAATTTGCAAACGAAGGTTTGATTTACGAAATTTTGCCGGTTTTAGATAGTTTTGAATTAGCGATAAAACATGGCACGGATCAGGGAACCCAGCAATTATATAATCAGTTGAAGGGAATTTTGAAAAATCAAGGACTGGAAGAAATAGGATCTATTGGCGAAAAGTTTAATCCCGAACTTCACGAAGCCGTAGGCGAAATCGATGGCGGGGAACAGGGGATTGTCGCCGAAGAGATTCAAAGGGGTTATAAATTTAATAATAAAGTTATAAGAGCAAGTAAAGTTAAAATTAACAAATAAGTAAAAAATAAAAATATATGGCAAAGATATTAGGTATTGATTTGGGCACGACTAATTCAGCGATGGCAATTGTTGAAGGAGGCGAGCCGAGAATAATTGAAAACAAAGAAGGGAACAGAACCACTCCTTCGATTGTTGCGGTTTCAAAGGCAGGCGAACGCCTTGCCGGTCTTTTAGCGAAAAGGCAAGCAGTAACAAATTCGAAAAATACAGTTTATTCCGTAAAAAGATTAATCGGCAGAAGATTTTCTGATGCCGAAGTTCAGCGTGATAAAAAATTGTTACCCTACGACATTAGGGAATCAAAAGAGGGTGCGGTAGAAGTAAGTATGTCGGACCCCGCCAATAGCGGGGCAAGTAAGTGGTACGGACCAGCTGAAATTTCTGCAATGATTTTACAAAAACTAAAACAAGATGCCGAAGACAAATTGGGAGAAAAAATAACTGAAGCAGTAATTACCGTTCCAGCCTATTTTGATGACGCGCAAAGAAAGGCAACTATTGATGCCGGAGAAATCGCTGGATTAAAAGTTAAAAGAATTATCAACGAACCAACCGCAGCTGCCCTTGCTTACGGACTAAACAAAAAGAAAGACGAGCAAATTGTTGTCTTCGACTTTGGCGGTGGAACATTCGATGTTTCAGTGCTTGAGGTATCTAAAGACACAGTCGAAGTTAAATCGACTGGTGGAGACACGCACTTAGGTGGAGACGACTTCGATCAAATTATTATGAATTGGCTTGTTGATGAATTCAAAAAACAAGAAGGAATTGATTTGGCTAAAGACCAATTAGCAATTCAAAGATTAAAAGATGCTGCCGAAAAAGCAAAACACGAATTATCTTCAGCAATTGAAACAGAAGTAAATATTCCATTTATTACTAGCGGTTCTGATGGCCCAAAACATTTAAATGTAAAATTTACTCGCGCCAAACTTGAAGATTTGGTTGGTGAACACATTGATAAAGCAATTAAAATTACCAAGCAAGTTGTTGATGATTCAGGATTTAAGATTGCCGATATCGATGAAGTGGTTTTAGTTGGTGGTCAAACCAGAATGCCGTTAATGCAACAGAAAGTTAAAGATTTATTTGGCAAGGAACCACACAAAGATATTAATCCCGATGAAGTGGTCGCCTTAGGCGCCGCTGTCCAGGGAGGTATATTTCAGGGAGATGTTAAAGACGTTTTATTGTTAGATGTCACTCCGTTGTCATTGGGAATTGAAACCTTGGGTGGAGTGATGACAAAATTGGTTGAAAAAAACACAACCATTCCGGCCGCAAAAAGTCAGGTATTTTCTACTGCCGCCGACAATCAACCATCAGTTGAAATTCATGTACTTCAGGGAGAAAGACCAATGGCTGGAGACAATAAAACTCTAGGTAGATTTATTTTAGACGGCATTCCACCAGCACCAAAAGGAATTCCTCAGGTTGAAGTTACGTTTGATCTTGATGCAAACGGAGTATTGAATGTTTCTGCTTTAGACAAAGCAACCAACAAAAAACAATCAATTAGAATTGAAGCGTCTTCAGGCTTATCAAAAGAAGATATTGAAAAAATGAAAAAAGATGCTGAACTTCACGCCGAAGAAGATAAAAAGAAAAAAGAAACTGTTGATACTAGAAACGCTGCTGATACCTTAGTTTTCTCAACCGAGAAGACAATAAAGGAATTTGGTGATAAAATAAAGGCAGAGGACAAAAAAGACATTGAGGACAAAGTTGAAGCTTTAAAGAAAATTAAAGACAGCGATGATCTTGATGGTATTAAAAAAGCATCCGAAGCTTTATCACAAGCAATCCAAAAAGTTGGCTCAGAATTATACAAGGCGCAACAGGAAGCGCAAAAGAAAGACGATAAAAATCCCGACATTCAAGAAGGGGAAACGGAGAAAAAATAATTTTTACTTCTAAAAAATATGGGAAAAAGAAAAAAGGAAATAGTTTTGGCCAGTGTTTTGGTGTTATTTAGTTTTTTGTGTTGGTGGGTGCTGAGATCAGTATTTTACGGTCATAATTATTTCATTGGTCACTGGATGTTGGTTGTTGGAGCTTTTGTTTTATTCGGCATTGCTAACTGTTTAGCAATGCTTTTGGTTAAAGATAAAAAAATTCTTTTTGGCGGATTTGCAGTTGGCCTGTTATTATTTTTTGTTTTCTTTAACGCCGAACCATTGTATTATCCGGTTGTTTTGGGGTTATTGTTTTTGGCATTCATGTCCGCTTCTCGGAAAATCAAAAAAGAAGAAAACGTACAAGTTGATTTAGATTTTTTTAGAATTTTTAAAAGAGGATTGCCGATATTTATAACTGCTCTAATTCTAGTCGTTTCGATGGTATATTATTTTTCGCCAGAGCTAACAAGAAAAAGCACAACCAAGATAAATGTCCCAGAAAAAACCATAAACGCAATTTTGAAACCACTCGAGGGACTAATTGAAAAAAAACTTCCGCTAGGGATTGATTTAGATTCTAATGCCGATAAAATTCTTCAAGAATCACAAAAACAAGAACTAGAAAATAAATTTGGAATTAAGGTAGAGAAAGATGATACCGGTAGGAAGGTTTTATACAAGATAATTGATTATCAGTTAAACAATGTTACTGGTGCTTATCAGTATTTAATTCCTTTAGGATTAGCAGTGGGATTATTTATTACTTTAAAAATTGTGAGCATCTTGTATGTTGGCATGGTAATAATGTTGAGTTGGGGAACAATTAAAATATTAACGATGTTAAACTTCGTTAAATTTGAAAAAATTCAAAAAGAAGTAGAAACAGTAACGTTGTAATATGTCAAAAGATTATTATAAATTATTGGGCATAGAAAAGAATGCTTCAAAGGAAGAAATTAAGCAGGCGTTTAGAAAGCTTGCACACCAACACCACCCAGACAAAGGTGGCGATGAAAAGAAATTTAAAGAAATAAACGAAGCATATTCTATTTTATCTAACGATGAAAAACGCCAGCAATATGATCAATTTGGATCAGATTTTTCCGGTTTTGCTGGTGGCCAAGGCGGAGGAATGAGTTGGGACGATATATTTAGAAACTATCAATCACAGGGTCAAAACGCAGAATTTGATTTAAATGATATTTTTGGCGGAAGTGGTGGCGGATTTTCCGATATTTTTGGTCAGTTCTTTGGAGGGGGTCAATCGAGTGGCGGACGTAGAACAAGAAAAGAAAAAGGCAAAGACATTGTTGTTGATTTGGAAATTAGCCTAGAAGAAGCGTTCTCCGGAGTTTTTAAGGAGGTTAATTTAAAGAAATATATTATTTGTAAACATTGTAAGGGTAGTGGTGGAGAGCCGGGAAGCGGAAAAAAGAAATGTCCAGAATGTGACGGACAAGGACAGGTTCAACAAACCAGAAGAACAATGTTTGGAACCTTTTCGCAGGTTATAACTTGCCCCAAGTGCCTGGGAGAGGGAGAACTTAACGAAAAAGAATGTAAGGAATGCAAGGGTTCAGGAAGAACGCACGAAATTGAAAATATTAAAATTGATTTACCGGCGGGAGTTGATAATGAACAAACAATAAAAATTTCTGGAAAAGGTGAAGCAGCCAAAAAGGGTGGAGTTTCTGGAGATCTATATGTGCGGGTTCATTTAAAACAACATGACTATTTTACAAGGAAAAGAGATGACCTGTATTCCGACGCGGAAATAAAATACAGTCAAGCAATTTTAGGAGATAAAATAAACATTTTAACACTGGAAGGGGACTTGCAATTAAAAATTCCGGCTGGGACTGAGGCTGGAAAAACTTTTAGATTGTCGGGCAAAGGAATGCCACGACTTAATGCTTATGGTCGTGGAGATCAATATGTAAAAATTCAGATCAAAGTTCCGCATAAATTATCGCGAAAACAAGAAGAGCTAATTGAAGAATTAAAACGGGAGGGCCTATGACACAACTGGCGAGTGTGGGTTTAAACATTACAAGTTGGGAGTTAATTATTATCCTGTTTTTGATTGGGGGAGGATTTTTATTGGGACTAATGCTTGGCAAGGACAAGCTTTTTTTAATGCTTTTTGGAAGTTATGTTTCGTCAGCATTATTAAACGTGATACCGTTACGTAAAATGTTTCCTGGTTTTTTTGACAAAGAAGAAAATTTCGTAGTTTTGATTGTTTTGTTTTTATTTTTAATTGGTATTGTTTATTTTTTATTGTCCCGATCAATTCTGGGCGGAAAGAAAAAAATTGGTAAGTCTTTTTTTAAAAAGTTTTTTTATGGGTTATTTTTAGTGGGGATTGTTTTGAGTATGGTTTTTTCCTTTTTCCCGCAAGACCTGATTGATAAATTTAGTAGTTTAACACTAAAGCTTTTCAACACACCCCTTGCTCGAACACTTTGGTTCGTAATACCATTAATTTTTGTTGGAATTTTTAGGGGTAAAAAATAACATGAAAAAAGTGGTAGTCGCTATGTCTGGGGGCGTGGATAGTGCGGTTGTTGCCCAACTATTAAAAAACCGAGGATATGATGTCGTCGGTGTTTTTATGCGTATGCACAAAGACAATAACCCTAAAGATGCGAAGACTGTTGCCTCAAAATTAAAGATTCCGTTTTACGTTTTAGATGTGCAAAAAGAATTTAAAAAGAAAGTTGTCGACTATTTTATAAGTGAATATAAAAAGGGCAACACACCAAATCCGTGCGTAGTTTGTAATCGATGGATAAAATTTAGGATTTTGATTAAAAAAGCTGAAGAATTAAATATTGATTATATTGCAACTGGCCACTACGCACGGAAAATCCAAAATCCAAAATCCAAAATCCAAAAACTACTCATTGGTTGCGACGAGATTAAAGACCAAGGCTATTTCCTTTGGCAATTAAACCAAAAACAATTAAACAAGGTTTTATTTCCGCTTGGTGATTACACCAAGGAGCGGGTTAGGAAATTGGCGAAAAAATTCAAATTGCCAGTACATAATAAACCAGAAAGTCAGGATGCGTGCTTCACCGTGCCACGCCGTAGCTTTCAAGCGAGGGCGGGTAACATTATTACGATTGATGGTGAGGTTGTTGGTAAACACAAAGGTTTAGTGTTTTATACAATTGGTCAAAGAAAGGGAATCGAAATCGGAGGGACTGGACCATATTACGTAATCAGAAAAGACACAAAAAACAATACCTTAATTGTTTCTGGTAACGAGAAAGATTTAATGAGCAAGGAATTGATTATAAAAGATTTAAATTTTTTATCAGGTAGACCGCATAACGGAAAATGCCAAGTTAAAATTCGTTCCACCGCGAAAGCACAGGATGCGACAATAAGAGGCAATAAAATTATTTTTAAACAATTCCAGCGCGCAATTGCTTCTGGTCAGTCGGCAGTATTTTATAAGGGCAAAGAACTTATTGGTGGAGGGATAATTATGTGATAAAATATCATTATGACAACGCGAGAGTTGAAAGAAAAATATTTGAAGTTTTTCGAGGAGAGGGGACATAAAATTATTCCTTCTGCTTCTTTGATTCCAGAAAATGACCCTGGCGCATTATTTATTTCCGCGGGAATGCATCCTTTGGTTCCATATTTATTGGGCGAAAAACATCCCATGGGAGATAAATTAGTTAACTCACAAAAATGTATTAGAACGGGGGACATTGATGATGTTGGTGATGATTGGCATTTAACGTTTTTTGAAATGTTAGGGAATTGGGGGCTCGGTTCATATTGGAAAGAAGAATCAATCAAGATGAGTTTTGATTTTTTGACCAAAGAATTGAATTTGCCAACCGAAAAATTATCGGTTACTTGTTTCAAAGGCGATGACAATGCCCCAAAAGATGAAGTTTCGGCAAAAACCTGGGAATCGTTGGGGATTCCAAAAGATAAAATTAAATTTTTGGGAAAAGAAGATAATTGGTGGGGACAATCGGCTGGTGGGCCTTGTGGTCCAGATACCGAGATTTTTTACGACGGAGTAGAAATCTGGAATAATGTTTTCATGGAATTTAATAAAACCGCAGATGGAAAACTTGAACCCTTAAAACAAAAGAATGTTGATACGGGGATGGGACTAGAAAGAACGACGGCAATTTTAAACGGTTACAACAATGTTTATGAAATCGATACGTTCAAACCGGCAATGGATAAAATCAAAAATCTTTTGCCGTCAATTAATCTTAAGTCTCAAAGAATAATCGCCGACCACATAAAAGCTAGTGTGTTTTTACTTTTTGACGGCGTTGAACCATCCAATAAGGATCAGGGGTATATTTTACGTCGTTTAATTCGACGGGCCATAGTTTACACCTATACAAATGATAAAAGTTTCGATTCCAAAAATTTGAAATCGGTTGCCCAGAAAGTTATAGACGCCTATAAAAACGACTATCGAGAATTCGAAATGGAAGACAGGTGCGCAAAAGTTTTGGATAAACTTTCTCATGAAACCAGGAAATTTAGAACAACAATAGAGAAAGGATTGAAAGAATTCGAAAAGGGGACAGATCCATTTATTTTATTTACAACTTATGGGTTTCCGATTGAAATTACAGAAGAGCTAGCAAAAGAAAAAGGCATAAAAATCGATAAAGAAAAATTTCAAAAAGAATTTGAACAACACCAAGAACTATCTCGAACTGCAACTGCCGGAAAATTTAAATCGGGACTGGCGGACAATTCAGAACAGGTTGTGAAATATCATACCGCAACACATTTATTGTTGGCGGCACTAAGAAAAGTTTTAGGCGATCATGTTTTTCAAAAAGGCTCGAATATCACCGCTGAAAGATTACGCCTAGATTTCTCGCATTCAGAAAAAATGACCACTGATCAACTCAAACAAGTTGAAGATGCGGTTAATGAAGTGATTAAAAATGACCTACCAATTAATTGTGTAGAGGTATCATTAGAAAAAGCGAAAGAAATTGGCGCGATGGGAGTTTTTGAGTCAAAATACGGAGATAGGGTTAAGGTTTATTCTGTGGGAACTCCTGATTGTCCATACTCTTGTGAAATTTGTTCTGGTCCGCATGTGACAAATACAAGTCAACTCGGACATTTTAAAATTTTAAAAGAAGAAGCATCTTCTTCCGGCGTTCGTCGCATTAAAGCAATTTTAGAATAAAATATTTTTGTGATATAATATAGTTGATGAAAAATGTCATTGTTTTAGATATTGGAACCCAATTCATAAAAGCATCGACTTTGGGGGATAATGGATTTTTTGTCCAGAAAGATTATACAAAAAACGTTTTTGACGTTTGTCAAAAAATGGTTAAGAAAGATTTCAAAAAACTTAGAACAAAATCGCGCGAAATTATATTGGGTTTAAATAATGATATTTTAAATGGCAAAGCAACAACGCTTTGTTTTAAAAGAGAGAATCCGCACGAACAAATTGATTTAATAGAGTTAAAAAATCTAATTCAGAAAATTGAATGGAAGGCATTCGATGACATTAAGCAGGAACTTACAAAAGAAACAGAATTAAAAAGTTCGGACGTAAAATTGATCAACGCTTATCTTGTAGATATTAAAATTGACGGACATTCAAATTTAAATCCAATAGGATTTTCTGGGGAAAGTATTTGTATAAATATTTACAACACCTATACATCTGCGCAGAAATTTGATTATTTAGAAAAATTCGCTACAGATTTAAAGTTTAAGTTAACAGAAATAATTCCGATTTCTTTTGCTTTGTTTAATTATCTTGATTTAGAAAAATCAGACAGAAGCAATGTATTGATAGTTGATATTGGAAGCAAGATTACGGAAGTAACCCTGATTAAAAATGGTGGAGAGGCGATAGAGACAAAAAACTTTCATTTAGGAGGACAAGCATTCAGTCGTGTTTTGGCTGAATTCCTAAACTCAAACGAAAAATCCGGAGAACTGATTAAGATAAAATATTCAAACGGAAAAACTAGCAACGAAGTGAGAAAAAGAATAGACAAGCTTTTTACGCCAAACGTGTCTTCTTGGTTGAATGGTGTTAAGATTATTTTGGATGACTTTTTGAAATGTTACAAATTTATTCCCGACAGAATTTTTATTTGTGGAGGAGGTTCAAGGGTTCCGTTAATAAGGTCGGGTTTAAAAAAAGAAAAAAACTTTAAAGTTTTAGACATCGGAAACGAAAACAATTTTTCAGAAATTTCTTGTTTAGCGCTCAAAAACTTTTATTTAAATCTGCCAGACGAAAAAGACATTTTCAAATTAATTTTTAAAAGAGTAATCAAGTTAATTCAAAATCAATAAATATGGAAAGATTTTATTTAAAATCAACAGATGAATTTTTTTCAATAATCGATAACATAAAATCGTGTGAAGATTTAAATCTTGTTTTGATTGTGCCGTCCGGCACCAATGCGCTCAGAAGCATTATTAATTTGAGGATTTTAAAAGAAGAATGTTCTTTTTTGGGTAAAAACATTTATATTTCCACTTCCGATGAATTAATAAAAAAACTTGCTAGTCAGGTAAAAATAAAAATTCTCGAGCCACGGCAACCAAAACAAACCAGAACAGCTACAAAAACCATGGGAAGAATTGTCGATTTGAGAACAATGTCAGATGTGATTAAGCAATCCAAGGAAGAAACAGAAAAATTTGAAATCGAAGAACCTGTTTTTGAGGAACCGGAAACAATAGAGCCTGAAATAGAAGAAGAACCGAAACTTGAACCAAAAATCGAAGACGACTATTTTTATAAAGAAAGAGCCTCGGAAGAAAGAATTTTTGCAGAACCACTTCCAGAGAGAATTAAAAAAGAGAAAACTAAAAAACATTTTAAAATTTCTGGTCGCAAATTGTTTATAATAGCTCTGGTTATCGTTGCCGTGTTGGCACTAGCATTTGTGATTTATTTTGTGCTGCCACGTGCGCAAGTTGTAATTAATCCAAAAAGAGAAAAAGTTAAATTTGAAACGAATATTATTGCTGATAGAGATGTGAATTCAACAAACGTTGAAACTTCAGAAATTGCCGGGCAAATTTTTGAAACAGAAAAGATTGAAAGCAGAGAATTTCCAAGCACAGGAGAAAGGGATGTTTTAGAAAAAGCTAAAGGAAAGGTGACCATTTATAATCAATACAGTTCGAGTTCACAAACATTGGTTAAAACCACGAGACTAAAATCACCAGACGGCAAAATTTTTAGATTAACCAGCACGGTTACTATTCCGGGTGCAGTTATTGATGAGGGGAAAATTATTGCCAGCAGCAAAGAAGTAGAAGTAGAAGCCGATGAAGCTGGAGCAGAATATAATATTGGCGCTACCGATTTTAAAATTCCGGGATTTGAAGGAACTCCAAAATATGATGCGTTTTATGGCAAATCAACTCAACCAATGATTGGTGGAGCAAAAGGAAAAATGAAAGTAGCAACACAAAGCGATATTACCGGGGCAACAGAAATTGTTAAACTGGAACTAAAAGACAAGGCATTGGAAGAATTTAAAATGACAATTCCCGCAGACTTAAAATTGTTGAGCGATGCCCAGTCACTAATCATTATGGAATCATCATCAAGCGTTCAAGCAAATCAACCCGGAGAGAAATTTACTATTTCTGTAAAAGTGAAAGTCGCAGGAATAGCATTTAAAGAAAACGATGCCCTATCGCTTATTGAAAAAAGTATTAATAACGATACCCTTAAAAACAGAACCTTATTGTTTTCAACAATCAACGTAACTTACAAAACAACGAAGATTGATTTAAAACAAGGATTCATTGAGTTGAGTTGTAATGTTGAGGCGGATTCTATTGCGAGTTTTGACGAACAAAGAATAAAAGACGATTTAGCTGGAAAAAATGAAACAGACGTAAGAAAGTATCTTTCTTCGCTTCCAGACATTGAAACGGCAAAGGTTATTTTCTGGCCGTTCTGGGTGAAAAGGGTGCCTACCGACAAAGACAAAATAAAGGTGATAACCAAGATAAATTAAGATTAAAAGTACAAAGTATTGACTTATCAATATATTTTGTATATACTCAATATACTTTTAGAAAATGAAAAATGCTGGAATTAAAAAAGCAGGTGTAATTGTCGAAAGTTTGCCCAACGCAACTTTTAGGGTTAAACTAAGTGATGGGCCAGAAATTCTTGCTCATGTTTCGGGTAAAATGCGAATGAATTTTATAAAAATTTTAGCTGGAGACAGAGTAAATGTAGAATTAAGTCCCTACGACAATACAAGAGGAAGAATAGTGTATCGCGAAAAATAAAAATATTATGAAAGTTCGAACTTCTGTAAAAAAGATTTGCAGTAAATGCAAAACAGTTCGACGTAAAAGTCGAATTTATGTTATCTGTTCAAACCCTAAACACAAACAAAGACAAGGGTAATTTTTTAATATGTTAAGAATCGCAGGAATAACAATTCCAGACAACAAAAGAATAGTCATTGCCCTAACCTATATCTATGGTATAGGACCTGTTTTAAGCGAACAAATTTTGAAAAAGGCAGACATCAGTCACGACATCAGAACTAAGGATTTAAATGAAACTCAAACTACTAAATTAAGAGAAATTATTGAGGGTAGCGGAAAATACAAAATTGAAGGAGACCTTAGAAGAGAAAAAATGATGAACATTAAAAGACTAAAAGAAATTGGTTGTTATCGTGGCACTCGACACATCAAAGGATTACCAGTTAGGGGCCAAAACACGAAAACAAATAACAGAACCGTCAGAGGAAACAAAAGAAGCACAATGGGAAGTGGTCGAAAAAAATCATCTGAAAAAACATAAAACATATGGGAAAGAAAAAAGTCATTAAAGAAACAACAGAAGAGGCCATAAAGGCTGGAGAGGCAACTGATGCTAAAATAAAAGGCAAAAAGGAAGCCAAAGGAGGTCGTCGTTTAGAACAGGCCAAAATTTACGTACAAGCAACATACAACAACACCATTATTACCATGACAGACATGAAAGGAGAAGTTGTTGCAACTGAAAGTGCTGGTGCGGTTGGATTTAAGGGACCCAAAAAAGCTACTCCGTTTGCAGCTTCCAGGGTTGTTGAATCGTTAATGAATAAAGTTAATAAAACTGGCGTTAAAGAGGTGTTTGTTTACGTTAAGGGTGTTGGTTCCGGAAGAGAAGGTGCAATTAGAGCAATAGCCGGAAATGGTTTAGATATACAGGGAATAAAAGATATCACACCAATTCCACACAATGGATGTAGACCAAGAAAACCAAGACGCGTATAAAATTTATGATAAGAGGATCTATTTGTAAAAAATGTAGACGTGCAGGACAAAAACTCTTTTTAAGGGAAGAGCGTTGTTTTACTCCAAAATGTGCAATGATAAAAAAGCCGTATGTTCCGGGAATGAAAGCAAAAAAACATCGATCAGCAATATCGGAATACGGCGCTCAATTAGCGGAAAAACAAAAACTTAAAAGAATTTATGGTCTTACGGAAAGACAATTTAGAAAATACTTTGAAGAAGCCGCAAAGGCGAAAGGAGTCGTGACAGATGTTTTGATTAAAAAGCTCGAAACCAGACTAGACAATGTTATTTTTAGATTAGGATGGGGCGGTTCACGAGCCAAAACCAAGCAAATGGTAAGTCATGGTCATATTTTATTAAACGGATCGCGAGTTGATATCCCCTCAATTAATGTAAAAAAAGGTGACATTATTGAAGTAAGACAGGGGAGCTTAAAAAAAGTAATATTTAAAGACTTGGATACAAAAATGAAAAAGCAAACTATTCCTTCTTGGCTTTCGGTTGAAGGCAAAGAAAATGGGATTTTTAAGATAACTGTTTCGGGGACACCGATTAGATCGGAGGTTTTACTTCCGGTTGACTTGGCGATGATCGTTGAATTTTATTCAAGGTAATAAACTAATTTACCCCGCCGAGGCGGGGCAAGCATAAATATGGAATATAAAATTTCTTTACCGTTAAAACCAAAAGTTATTAAAAAAAGCGATAGCCACGCAATTTTTGAAATAGATAATTGTTATCCTGGTTACGGCATTACCATTGGTAACTCTTTTAGACGCGTTCTTTTGTCGTCACTTCCGGGCGCTGCCATTGTATCGGTAAAGATAAAAGGGGTTAGTCATGAATTTTCTACGATCCCTAATGTTTTAGAGGACGTAATTCAAATAATTTTAAATTTAAAACAGATTAGATTCAAGGTTCATACAGACGTTATTTCAACTAGCGCAGAACTTAAAATTAGTGGAGATAAGGAGGTTAAAGCAAAAGATATTAAAACGTCTTCCGATATAGAAATTATTAACAAAGATGCTCACATTGCAACACTCACTAATTCTAAAGCAAAACTGGAAATGGAAATAGAAATCGGTACTGGACTAGGATATGTTCCAGTTGAACAAAGAGGAAAACAAAAATTAGAAATTGGAGCTATCGCGTTAGATGCAATTTATACTCCAATTAAAAAAGTAAATTATGAAGTAGAAAACATGCGCGTTGGCGATAAAACAGACTTCAATAGAATTAAAATTGATATCGAAACAGACGGTAGTGTAACTCCAGAACAGGCATTTGATAGGGCAGCAGAAATCTTACTTGAACAATTTGGAGTGTTTGCTGCTGTCCCAGCTGCGGCTGGAATTCCAGCTGAGGCTGGAAAGGGTAAGGTGGCGAAGGTAGTTAAAAAATCAACCAAAAAAACCAAAAAATAATGCGACACAGAAAGAAGAAACAAAAACTTGGTAGCTCGTTTCATCAGCGCAAAGCAATATTGCGTTCTTTAGCGACGGCCGTAATCTTGAAAGGTAGAATTTCCACTACAGAAGGTAAGGCGAAAAAGGTTAAACCGTTTTTGGAAAAAGCAATAACCAAATCAAAAGAAAACACCTTAACAAGCAGAAGATTATTGCTTATGGATTTTGCTCCAAGGATAGTTGATAAATTAATGAAAGAAATAGGTCCTAAGTATGTAAATATTTCGGGGGGATACACCCGGATTATGAAAACGGTTAGTAAAAGATCTGATGCCGCAAAAATGGTATTCATTGAATTAATAAAAAGATAAACATGACAAGAGACTACACAATCGATGCTTCGGGTAAAAAACTCGGAAAACTAGCAACAGAAATTGCGGTATATTTACGCGGAAAAAATAGCACAGATTTCAAGGCCTACAAAGTAAGCGACAATAAGGTTGTGGTTTTTAATACATCAAAAATTATTTATACGGGGAATAAAATGGAAGGCAAAATTTATCGTCATTATTCAGGTTATCCTGGTGGCGTTAAAGAAATTACTTTAAAAAATTTAATCAAAAAAGATCCAAGCGCACCATTAAAAACGGCGATAAGAGACATGCTTCCCAAAAACACATTACGAGATAAAACAATGAAAAATCTAAAATTATATGAAGGAGAAATCAATTAAAAAATCCGCCGCAAGCGCGAAGCGCAAGCAGGCGGACCCGTCAAAATCTGAAAGTTTTGTCGGGCAATCAATCGAAGTGAAAAAGTCGAAAAAGACAGAATATTTTGAAGCAGTTGGTAGAAGAAAAAGAGCAGTAGCACGCGTAAGGCTTTTTACGGTTAGCCCGTCTGATTCAATGGAAATGGGAAATCTTGTAATTAATGATAAAAACTATAAAGACTATTTTCCAACACAAATTTTACAACAAACAGTAGAATCGCCATTTATCAAGCTCAAATCAACAAGTAAGTTTAATGGGACGATCAAAGTTAATGGTGGCGGTATCTCCGGACAAGCCGAAGCAGTGAGACACGGAATTTCTAGGGCGTTAATTATTTTCGATATTAATTTTAGAAAGAAGCTAAAGAAAGCAGGATTCTTAAAAAGAGATCCCAGGGAGAAAGAACGTCGAAAATTCGGTCTCAAGAAGGCAAGAAAAGCACCACAGTGGTCAAAACGTTAAAGATGTTAAAAAATCCCTCCGCAACTGCGGAGGGATTTTTAGTTAACGTGGGTTGACAAGACGATTATTAATATGGTATAATGATACATATGAGAAGTATTGTCAAATGGTTTAGTAGGATGTTTATTCCTACACAAAAGAATCTATGGAAACCACAAATTTTTAGACCCAAGAACTTATTTAAGTTAGCTGTGGTTTTGTTGATTATAAAGTTTATGGTTTTTTCTTGGCTAGCTTATTCTCCACAAACTGGTGATTTTGCTATAATTACGAGTTCAGAATTAATTGAAATGACCAATCAAGCGAGAGCTGAACAGGGATTAGAACCGTTAACGGTCAGTTCTAAACTAAACGAAGCAGCAGAGAAAAAGGCGATGGATATGATTAATCAAAACTATTTTTCTCACACTAGTCCAGACGGACTAAGTCCGTGGTACTGGGTAAGCAATGCTGGTTATAAATATTCCACAGCCGGTGAAAACCTGGCAAAAGATTTTAGTGAGAGCGAATATGTGCATCGAGCATGGATGAATTCACCGTCTCACAAAGCAAATATTTTAAATAAAAACTATCAAGATATCGGGGTTGCAGTACTGAGAGGAAACATAAATGGTAAAGAAACTACTGTCGCTGTACAGTTTTTTGGTAAAATAATTGCGACCAAAGCCGTGGCGGTAACAACTAAAACAACAACGAAAACAACAACCCCAAAAACAGAAATAGCACCAAAACCAGTTATGGTGCCAGATGCGAACAAAATAGAAATTCCCGTGGTTGTTTCTAATGTCCAGGGAGAGGAAGTAGAACTGTTAAAGGGTTCGGAAATTCTTCAAGAGAGAGGAGTCGTGAATGCGATTGTCGAAGAATCAAAAAACGTATTCGATAACGTAGTTAAGAACCCCGAACCATGGACACAAAAATTTTATATGATTGTTTTGGGACTAATCAGTTTAATTCTGATATTAAGCATATTCATAAATGTTAGGGTTCAATATCCCAAAATGATTTTAATGGTTGTTATTTTCATTATTTTAATTACCGCCATAACATCGTTTAATGGTGAAGCGTTATTAAACAGTGGGATAGATATAATTTAACATGAAAGAATTTTTAATTTTTCTTCTAATATTTTTAATTATCGCCAGTATAGCCATGATTATTTTTAATGGAAGATTTGTTTATTCACAAATAAAATATTCTCAAATTGGTTTACCTTCTGATCCCGAAAATATAAATCCGGAGACATTTTTTAATCCAACAACAGAACAGAAGGAATACCTTATCCCAGAAAGGATATATATTCCCAAAATATCAGTAGAGGCTCCGGTTATCATATCGCAAAGTTTAGACGAAAAAGACCTACAAGACGATCTCGAAAGAGGGGTAATCTATCTTCCAGGATCTACGGCTCTCAACGAGAACGGAACGATGGTTATTATGGGGCATAGTTCTGCTTATCCATGGTACAGTGGAAATTATGGTTCGATCTTTGCTTTGCTTAACAAACTTGATATTGGTGACGAATTTACCGTCTTTTCAAAAAATAAAAGCTTCATTTATAGGGTGGAAAGCAAAGAAATTAAAGCTCCAAAGGACCTGATTTTTCAAAAAGATAAAAATAATTCAGTTTTATATTTAGTGAGTTGTTGGCCAATAAACACTGCATGGAAAAGGCTTGTTGTAAAAACCGTGCAAGTACTTGACAAGTAATCAAGAGTATGATATACTTATAGCATATAAGCAATTAAGTACTAAACGTACTAAAAATCATAAAAAACTATGAAAAGTTTAACATTAAGTGAAAATATAAAATTTTCAACCACAGCAACGGTTATTTTAACTGGTGTATGTGTTTTAATTTCTGTTTTTGCTTTAACTGGCATAGCCAGTGCAGGCAATTTCGATATTTCAGTTGTAGAGACCGGAGGCAGAAGAGAATGTTCTGCTATGCCACCGTTTTCTGATACGGGAAGTAATTATTTTACCTACACCATATCAGTTGCAAACAACACAAACGAGGAATACAGAATTGCTTTGGCCGCTTTTCATAGCGACCACGCTGGTTGTAGTGCTTTTGATGGCGCTGCTGGTGGTGGATGGGATGTTATTTCTGGTAAACAAAACTATCTTCCCGGAGAAACAGGAGTAACCGTGCTTAGATACAGCGTTGATCGTTATGATTGTGGACGCGTTCAATACGACGCTTCTTACCGTCCAAAAAGCAAGGACATAAGCGAAGCAACGCTTTTTATTGGAGACGTGATTAACTATGGTGAAGACTGTAGTTATGATCCTCCAGCAATAAATAATCCATACGGCTTTTTAGATGCAGTCGATTGTGATTTGTTTGGTGGTTGGGCAAAAGACGCAGATACCACAGACGCAATATCGGTAAACATCTATTTAGATGGCAATTATTTTAAAACTTTAAATTCAAATTCATACAGATCAGATGTTGGTAATTATGCTTTTGGTTACAGATGGAATACAACCGATAAATTGATAATTAACGATGGAAATACTCATACCCTAAAAACGGTTGCGATTAATGTTGGTTCTGGTCAAAACACAGAATTGACTAGTTCGCCAAAAACATTTGGTCCGTGTGCCATTATTAACCCAGTTCCTACCTGTTCAATTAATGCTAATCCTTCAACAATACAAGAAAATCAATCTTCTTTATTGTCTTGGAGTTCAACGAATGCAACATCTTGCACGGCTTCTAATGCTTGGTCAGGATCAAAGTCAACTTCAGGAAATCAATCTGTCTCACCAAATACAGACTCAACATATGTATTAACCTGTAATGGTGCCGGCGGGACGGTTACTTGTTCTACGGTCATTGATGTTACACCAGTAGTGATTCCGACACTTTCTTGTTCTCTTTCTGCTAATCCTAATTCAGGGACATCTCCATTAAACGATGTAGATCTGTCTGCTACAGTTGCGGGAACAGCAACAGGAACAATTAACTATAAGTTTGATTGTAGAAACGATGGATCGTGGGATTATGTTTTTGACAATGTTTCAGATAATCCAAAAACAGTAACAGATGCCTGTGACTATTCTTCGACTGGTGTTTATACGGCCAATGTTAGAATTGAAAGGGGCACTGCTACTCCAGCATATTGTCAAACAACAATAAATGTAGAACAACCCTCTGCTGTTTCTTGTTCAATTAATGCTAATCCTTCAACAATACAAGAAAATCAATCTTCTTTATTGTCTTGGAGTTCAACGAATGCAACATCTTGCACGGCTTCTAATGCTTGGTCAGGATCAAAATCAACTTCAGGAAATCAATCTGTCTCACCGGGTTCAAGTTCAACATATTCGTTAACTTGTACTGGTTCTAGTGGGACAGCAACCTGTTCAACTTACGTTGCGGTTGTAAATATCATTGAACCTAGCTGTTCAATTACTGCAAGTCCAAGTTCAATTACTAATGGTAATTATTCAACTTTAAATTGGAGCTCAAATAATGCAAATTATTGTTATGCTTCCAATGCTTGGAGTGGATCAAAATCAGTCTCAGGAAATCAATCTGTTTCACCAAATACGACATCTACTTACACACTTACATGTTACAACTCTAATGGTCGCTCAGAAACTTGTGCAACCACAGTTTATGTTGGTACAGTTTATAATAATCCTAATTTAAGTATTGAAAAATTAGTTAGAAACGTTACTAACAGTAATCCAAGTTTCTATGACAGTGTTAGTGCTAACCTTGGTGACGAAGTAGAATTTTCGATCAGAATTAATTCTGTCGGTACAGGAACCTTAACAAACGTAAGAGTTAGAGATGTCTTACCGTCAAACATGACCTATGTTTCCGGAAGCACAACAATAGACGGTTCTTACAGGGCAGATGGGATTGCTAATGGATGGATTTTTGTTGGTGATATTTCACAAGGAAACTCAAAAGAGGTTAAATTTAAAGCAAGAATTTCTTCAACCATTGCTGGAGTCTATGGTGGGTCAGCAACAATTAATGTTGCAAATCAAAACATTCAAGCATCAAGCGGTGTTTCGATTACTAATTTAGGAAGAAACATTACTCGTAACAGTAATTGGTCTAATTCATTTCAAGCGTATTATGGTGATGAAGCGGAATTTTCCGTGGAAATAAAAAACAATACATCAAATTCAATGACCAATGTTACCGTTAAAGAAACATTGCCGTCAAATCTCTCCTTAATCGTTAACAGTACTAATGTTGATGGAATGAATTGGGGTGGGGATATTACTGGAGCGGGATTAAACCTAGGAACCCTTGTTCCAGGACAATCTAAAACAATTAAATTTAGAACCACAGTTACCGAAAGAACATCTGGTAGTGGTGGATCAGTTACCCTAACAAATACCGCATATGCAAACGCAGACAATGTTGCCCAGCTTAATGACGGAGCGTCTGTTATTGTGGGCGATGGAGAGGTATTGGGAGCGTCTACTGTTGCTACCGGTGTAAACATGTTTGGATTAGTATTTTTAGGGATCATTAGTTGCTTAATTGCGATTATTGTTTATTGTAGATTAAGAGAAAATAAGTTATCAGAATATCTCGGCAAAGAAAAGGGTAGTGCATCTCTAAAGTATTTAATAGGTTTATACTTTAAAACTAAATTAAGAATTAAGCTTGCAAATCTAAGATTTAAACAAGTTTACTTCTAAAATAATTTCTATTCTCAGAAATACAAAAACCCCGCAGATGCGGGGTTTTTGTATTTCTGAGACATTAAAATTACACTCGATAAACATCAATCTTTTTAATTTTCTTGCCCTCGCGACTAGTTTCAATTTTTCTCAAAAACATTTCCAACTGTTCCGCCTTATAAACCCTATAATTATTTAAAGGATGACGATATGCTTTTAATTTTCCGTTTTTGTCCCAGTTTCTCAATGTGAGAGGAGTAACGTGTAAAAGCTTCGATGCCTGTTTAATTGTGTAATATTTTTGTTGCATATGCTTGTTTGGGTTGTTAACACCCATAGGTATTGTGTTTATAGATTTTATGTTATAATTATAGCATAATTAAAATTAATAAAATAAAAAACATATGGAAACAGAAGAAATTCAATCGACGAAAGTATCTATTTTTGCTAAGTTAAATATTTTTAAGTCAACAGCCGGTAGGGATATTTTAGACGAAGCCGTTAAAAAAATTATTTATGTCTTAGTGTTTTTAATTCCATTGTGGTTTCTACCGCTTACCATTAATGCTGTCGAATTCAACAAACAAGCATTGATGGTTTTATTAATTGTTGTTGCGTTAATTTTGTGGTCAGTAAAAATTCTTAACCGCGGAGAAATTAAGTGGAAAAAGAATCTCTTAAATATTGTTTTTTTGATTTTTGCGTTAATTTGTATTATTTCAACCATATTATCAATTAGGTCTTATGGAAGTTTAGTTGGTTGGTCTGATCATTTAAACAGTAGTCTGGTTAATATTTTGTGTTTCATTGCATTATATTTTTTGATAGTAAACAATCTTAAGGGATTAAGAGAAACTTTTAATTTGCTTTTCGTGTTCATGGTTTCTTCTGCCGTAGTGTCGGTAATCGGACTATTGCAAATTTGGAGTAAATTTATTTTTCCATTAGAAATTACTAAAACGATTTCATTTAATACTATAGGTTCGGTAAACACTTTGGGTATTTTTGCAGCGATAGTAACAATACTAACCGTTGCGATGCTTTTTGTGGTAAAAAGAAAGGGGATTAAGTTGTTCTTGTTGTTATTGGGACTACTGAACATGATTATCCTGGTTAGTATTAATTTTTGGATTATTTGGGTAGTTTTGGCGGTTGGAATGGCAACGATTCTGTTGTTTGGGTTAATGCAGATGGTTAAACTTGGAGAAAAGATAACTTGGGTTGCGCTTCCAATAGCACTATTGGCAATATCTTTAGTGTTTTTATTTTTTAAGCCAACCCTTTCATTTAAACCGGAATTACCAGTTGAGGTTGGTTTAAGTTATAAAAGCGGATTATCAATTGTTAAAGACACGCTAAAAGAAAGTCCTGTTATAGGAACTGGCCCAGAAACATTTGTTTTTAACTATGCAAAGTATAAACCAGAAGGAATAAATCAAACCGCATTTTGGAATGTAAGATTTTTAAACGCACCAGCACAAATTTATTCTTTGACATCAGATCTAGGAATTCTGGGATTAATAGGATTTTTGGCAATAATGATAATTTTTGCAATTAAGGCGATCTCGAGTCTTATAAGAGAGAAGGAAGACAATGATATTCTAAAGAGATTCTTGGGTATTGGTTTTTTTGCGGGATGGCTAAGTCTTGCTGTCTGCTGGTTTATTTATTCTCAAAACCTTACATTAATGTTTGTCTTTTGGTTATTACTAAGTTTGTTTTTGGTTGAAGGATCAACGTCGGAAGAGAAAACTTATAACTTAAAAAAATCTCCAAAAGTATTGTTAATTGCCAGCCTCTCTTTTATGGTTGTTATAGTTTTAATTATCGGACTCTTATATGTGGTAGGCACAAGATATGTAGCAGAAGCGATCTACAAGGAGGGGGTTGATTCAATTCAAACGAAAAATGATATTGATGGCGGATTAAACAAAATTATAAAATCTACCGTCATTAATCCCTACGAAGACAATACATATAAAGTGCTTTCTCAATTGTTTATTTATAAACTAGAACAAGATGCAGCAAATACGGAGCTAAAACAAGAAGAAAAAGCAAACCTCGTTCAGGCAGATGCAGTAAACGCAATTAACTCAGCAACGCAGACAACAAATCTTTCTCCAAAAGACGCGTCTAATTGGTTGTTAAGGGGTCAGGTTTATAGGGGACTAATGAGCATCATTGATGGTGCATTCGAGTGGGCAGAATCTTCTTACAATGAAGCGATAAAACTTGAGCCATCAAATCCGTTTGCGTATCTTGAATTGGGCCGTTTATATGCAGACAAAGCCGATGCGATTGCTGAACAGGCAAGAGACAATCAAGAAGTTAAAACAACGTGGGATGGCTATATAGCTAGTGCGATGAAAAACTTTGACGAAGCTATAAAGTTGAAAGCAAATTATCCGGAGGCATATTTTGAACAAGCTAAACTTTACGACAGACAAGGAAAGATAGCTGAGGCAATTAAAAAACTTGAAATCAACAGACAATTAGCACCCAAGGATACGAATATCGCGTTTCAACTGGCGGTTCTCTATTATCGATCAGAAAAATTTAAACAAGCAAAAGCTGAATTCATAAGAGCAATTGCTTTGGACGATAATTTTTCAAACGCCAGATACTTCTTGGGTTTATTATATGATTGGGAAGGAGACAAAGAGTCTGCTATAGATCAATTTAATAGAATCTCCGAATTGAATCCAGATAACGAAGAAATAAAAGCCATATTGGTTAATATACAATCCGGAAAACCGGCACTAGGAAAAGCGATTAGTTCAAAAAGTCCGTCTGAATTGCTCATAGACGAACAACCAGTTAATCAATAGGTTAAAATAAATGTGTTTAAGTGTTCCAGTTAAAATATTGGAAATAAAAAACAAAAAAGCCGTTGTTGAAATAAGTGGCAATAAACAAGAAGTGGGGATTGACTTAATCCCCGAAATAAGGGAAAATGATTATTGTCTAATTAGCAACGGTTTTGTTGTTAAAAAAATATCTGCCGAAGAAGCAGAAGAGATCTTTAAAATCTTAAAGCCCGCCGAAGGCGAGGCGAAAGGAAAACAAACAAAATGAAATACACCACGCAAGCACTAGACCTAATGAAAAGGTATGCGGCCAAGTGTAAAATCGATTGGGACAATTTGGACAGTACGGTATTTCAATTTCACGTGGAAAATCGTGCGAAACAATTGGGCTCTAACGAAATCACGGTTGGTATCGTGAGATGGTATTGGCTCGAAAAGCACAACGAAGTGCTTGAAAGACTTTATGCTGCCGGTAAAATCGAAGAAGATAAAAAAAATTACTGCAAAACTTCGATTAAAAACGGAGAGGTCTTCCACAAGGGCGAATTCATAGAAAGACTAGAGGGCACATAATTCTTGTCGCCCTCTTTTTATTTTTTTGTTATGATATAATATAACCATGAAAGAGAATAAACGAAAACCAGTAATCGCAATTTTATCCTTAACCTGTTGTGAAGGATGTCAGGTTGCGATTTTTGATTTGGGTGAAAGGTTTTTGGAATTTCTAACCAAAGTAAATATTGGCGATGTTGGATTAATTGAAGAGCTTCCCGACGTAGATAAATACGATATTGCTATCGTTGAAGGCACTGCAATTACAAAAGCACAGGTTAAAAGACTAAAAGATGCCAGAAAGAAGTCCAAAATATTAATTGCTATTGGTGCCTGTGCATTACTTGGAGGACCACAAGAATTAAAAGATTACCGCGGAGACAAAAACAAATTGATTCGACAAGTTTACCCGAACATTAGGGGGATTGATAACCCTAATGTAAAATCAGTAAAGGAAATGGTAAAAGTTGATTACGAAATTCCCGGATGTCCAATTAATAAAGAAGAATTTTTTATAATCATTAATGAAATATTAGAGAACAAAAA
>Ga0172379_10002748_pt1 | contig 30153 bp, 28 predicted proteins | sample GrowelOW334metaG_FD_119756 | JGI IMG/M metagenome (GOLD analysis project Ga0172379, IMG submission 119756) | Groundwater microbial communities from an aquifer near a municipal landfill in Southern Ontario, Canada - Groundwater well OW334 metaG | ecosystem: Environmental > Aquatic > Deep...
TAGGCTTCTAATTTTTAGGAAACTGTGTATAATCGCTAGGTAAGTTCTCTGCCCTCGTCGTTCAACGGATAGGACGCAAGATTGCGGATCTTGTAATCGAGGTTCGAATCCCCGCGAGGGCACCACAAACAAAAACCAACCACAAAGAGGTTGGTTTTTGTTTGTGGTATGTTATTGCGGAGATTTGAACCGGAGGCTCCCTGTTTTCTTAGCGAGCGAAGCGAACTTAGAAAACAGCAGTGCCGCATCTTATGCGGCCCGCAGACCACAATAATATTGGGATTCATTTTGCATTTCTTCGGGCTTTTAGTACAATAGTCATGTTCTCATGAAAAAGACTCTTATTGTCACAATCGTTGCAGTAATCATTCTTTTGGGAATAGTTCTTGTGTATCGATTGCCTACAAAAAATACAGAGACCTCCTCGGTGTTTAAGGGTCCTACGGGCACTCCATCTGTAAAAGGGCCGAGTGGTCCTCCACCAGGACAGTAAGATAATATGCGGGCATGGTTTAGTGGTAGAACACGACCTTGCCAAGGTTGAGACGGGAGTTCGATTCTCCCTGCCCGCACAAAAAAAGAGCCCAGTCGGGCTCTTTTAATTGCGAGCAGGAGCAACACGCCTGCGCGTGTTGCGTGGAGAATCGAACGCCGGAACGATATGCATTCAGTAGAATGCATCGTGAGGTGGTGACCAGCCCGAGGAGTGCGACGGCGCGACGAGAGGCGAGGGAGATTCTCCCTGCCCGCACAAGAAAAACCCCAATTGCTTGGGATTTTTTATTTCTGTTAGAATAAAAGAGGACTTTATGAATACCGCTCTTCGGGTTGTTGTAACTTTATTTTTTATTGCCCTTATCGTGCTTGGAGTTGTTTTTTTTAGCATTTTTGTTTTAGTTCCGAAAGAAAAACTTGCGCGCATAAAAACAGGGGACATAAAAGCAACCACCACAGAGACACAGCAAGTTTCCAAAAGTATTTTTGATATTCCATTTTTTAATCAATTTAGGGAATTATTGATATCAAAAAAAGAACCTGAAAAAGTATTAACACCAATATCAAAGGATGTGGTTCAAAAACCACAAGAGCTTATTCCGCCAGGACCCCCAGACGAACCAAAACAATCCAGTGTTATTCAGAGAGAACAGGTGCCCGAGGGAACAATCGAAATTCATATCTCGGAGAATGGATTTTTACCAAAATCATTTTCTGTGGAGGCGGGGAAGATGGTGTCTCTTGCACTTACTTCCGATGATGCATTTTCTCACACCCTTTCTTTTGATAACCCCGACCTGTCAAAATTTAATATGGGAATTGGAGCTCAGGAAACTCGAGTTATTTTCTTTTGGGCTCCCCAGGAGAAGAAGACATACAGTTTTCGGTGCGGACTTCCTGGACATGTTGATCGAGGTGAGGTTGGAAATATGATTGTAAAATAAGACCGATTTTATAAAAGAAAAAATAAAGAAGCGCTACAGTTAACTGTAGCGCTTCTTTGTGTAATTATTTTATTTCGAAGAAACGATGTTTCCCAACGCGTATAATATCTTTTGTGGTAAGAGTAACCACACTATTCGTATCTTTTTTGATTACATCATTTATTTTCACTGCGCCTTGCTCAATAAGTCTTCGCGCCTCACCCTTGCTCTCAATTCCCGCGAGAAGAAGAAGTTCTAAAAGAGGAAGACTCTTTTTTTCAAGATTTAATTTAGGTGCATCTTCTGGTTTTTCTTTTTTAGAAAAGACGCGTAACCATTCTTCGCTTGCTTCCTCCGCAGTTTTTGGAGAGTGATAGAGAGAGACTATTTCTTTTGCAACAACTAGTTTAATGTCGCGTGGATTTTCACCAGCCGACAATTTCTTTTTTAATTCTTCAATGCGAGGTGAGGACATCATCGTTGAAAGTTCCATCATGTGCACGATGAGTTCGTCAGGGAGTGCCATTACCTTACCAAACATATCATTTGGTTCATCGTCTAGATTTACGAGCGTTCCCTCTGTCTTACTCATCTTTTTGCCAGTAGTTGGATCTTCAAGAAGGCGATTAGTAATCACAAATTTTTCCCTTCCCGTCATTATTTTCATGAGAGTTCGTCCTGCGAGCATATTAAATGTTTGGTCGGTGCCACCAACTTCTAAATCGACATCCATTGCGACTGAGTCGTACCCTTGCATAAGGGGGTATAAAAATTCATGAAGACCAATTGGCTTTCCTGCCTTGAGGCGCTCCTGGAACATACTGCGCTCAAGCATTTGTTGAACAGTAAAGTGAGAGGCTAATTGTATTACTTTTTCGAAAGTGAGTTCGCTGTGCCATGAGGCATTAAATTTTACCCTTGCTGCGTTGGTGCCTGTGAAGTTTAATATTTTTGAGGCCTGTTTTTTAAACGTAGTGAGATTTTCAGCCACCTCTTCTTTGGTAAGCGGTTTGCGAGCCGCAAGTTTATCAGTGGGATCACCAATGCGTGCAGTAAAATCACCAAAAAGAAGAATTACCTCGTGACCTAAATCTTGAAATTTGCGAAGCATGAGAATGCTCCCTGCGTGACCCAAATGAAGATGAGGACTTGTAGGATCAATACCGAGATAGAGACGGAGGCATTTTCCTGATAAGAGAACTTCTCGCAACGCTTCTTTGGTGGGATACACGGTGTCCACGCCACGCGTGAGGAGTTCTTCAATTTTTACTTTATCTACTATGGCTTTTTGGAGATTTTTCTGTTTCATCTCATTCAATACTATCACGCATTTTTATGAAAAACACCCCGCAGAGGGCGGGATGTTTTTAGAAGGTGTTATTTCTTTGTTTTTACTATCTCATCTACAATGCCATATTGCTTTGCCTCTTCTGCAGTCATCCAGAAGTCGCGGTCCGCATCATTTTCAATTTTATCTAGTTTTTGTCCGGTGTGCTTTGCAAGAATCTTATTTAATCGTTCCTTAAGTTTTAGAATGTGTCTTGCTGAGATATCAATATCGGTCGCCTGACCTTCTGCGCCACCCATTACCTGGTGAATAAGAACCTCAGAGTTGGGGAGTGTGAAGCGCTTTCCTTTTTGACCTGAGGCAAGAATGAGGGCTCCCATCGAGGCGGCAATTCCCACACAAATTGTAGAGACAGGAGCTTTTACGTGCCACATGGTGTCATAAATGGCGAGACCCGCAGTTACTGAACCTCCTGGAGTGTTGAGATATAATTGAATTTCCTTTTTTGAATCCTCGTGATCAAGAAAGAGAAGCTGTGCAATCACGTTATTGGCAACGTGGTCATCAATGGGGCCACCAAGGAAGATAATACGTTCCTTTAAAAGGCGCGAGTAAATATCATAAGCGCGCTCTCCATACGGTGACTTCTCAATGACGGTCGGTATGAGGTTCATCCCCCACATAGTTACATATTCAAAGAATTTTGCAAACGCTCTTTAAGTCTACGAAAACCCTGTTTGTTTACTTTCAAAGCTTTTTCACGAGCAAAAGCATCCGCTTTTGAAACAAAACACTCGCAATAGATTAATTTCCAAGGCGAGTGTTTTTTTGAATACTCAGACAAATTACTATTATGTTCAGCAACCCTTTTCTCTAAATTCGAGGTGCAACCAAGGTAGAGTGAATTATCGTGAATAGACTTTAATATGTACACGGAATATATCTCAGAACCCCTAGGGCTATGTGGGGGATTCATAAAGACTACTTTACCAACTCAATCTGGGTTGCGTCAAATAATTGCGTAGTGCGGATGTTCTCCTCAGTACTTACAAGCACTATGTCTCCCACTTTCAAATCGGAAAGTTTAATAACCGTTGTTTGTGGTTTTCCTTGTGCATCACGTTTTGCGGGATTCACTTGAATTATTTTTGTAGAACCAGTGACAGTTACATAACGAGAAATTTTCTTCTTTGGTGTGCCGTCTGTGTGGGGGATATAATCCTCGGGGTCATTCATTTCAACAGTAAGTGTTGCGCCGAGTATTTTAGTGATGCTTACTGACGCGCGTTTAATTATTTCGGCAGGTTTTGGATATATTTTTTCAACAATAGGTAATAATTTTTCCTCCGCAACCGTTACTCCTTGTTTGGTGCCTTTTCGATCGCCTATATAAAAACCAATTCCAATAAGAACTACGCACAAGGCGACAATGAAAATAAAAAGCGCGGTTTTCTTCATGCGTTCATTATAACAAAAACCCCGCCGATGGGCGGGGGTATAACTTTACTTTAAGAGCATCATTCTTCTTATCGAAGTCCATTCTCCCGCACGAATGCGATAAAAATAGATTCCCGAAGAGAGTCTTGATGCATCGAGGTGCGTGCCATACGTACCAGGAGGTAGAAATCCTTCATCTTTTAACCACACCTCTTTTCCTAAGATATCATACGCAGTTAATGTAACGTGTGCTGCATAAGGTAAATCATAGCGAATAGTAGTGGTGGGGTTAAATGGATTAGGATAGTTTTGATGCAGCGCAAATACTTTTGGCTGTATATCATTGCTTTCTTCTAGTCCGGTAATTATATCTGCATACACGACAATAGTGTCAGAAAAAGGAAGTCTCCAGTCTTTATCAATATCGGTAATGACGAGATATGTTTTCTGTGCACCGGGTGTCAATCCTGCAGTAAAGCGAACGGTAATTGTTCTTATTGAATCGGGGTCGTAGAAAGAAGCAAAGACCGAGGTACTTTCGGGGGTTACAACAAGTGAGGAATTAAGACTCTTTATCTTGAGAAAAAGGTCATATGTTCCTATGTTGCGAATCGAGAAAGTGTCTTTTTTCGTGGCACCAGGCGCTACATTACCAAGCACAATTTCCTTTTTGCTGTAAATAGGAAGAGATGAATAACCAAATCCCCAAAGCACTACCGTGTCGGGACTTGATGCGCCATTGTGCTCAAAGATGAGTGGCTCATAGACATATCCCATTGCCTTCGGAGAGAAAGCAAGAGAATCGCTCCATGTCCATATTCCTCCTGGAAGTATTAGTTTTGTGAAGGGAGTAAGTAGATAGTGAATATTGTTTGTGCGCACTTTTATACGAAGCGTATCGTCTCCCTTGTTTTGTATGGTGAGTGTTGGTTTTATTGCAACATTCCTTATTTGACCAATGTGCGCCGGTTTCAGCTCAAAAGTGGTATCGATATTTTTTACAAATACCGCTTTTGCTGGCGGGTCGGGACCGAAGGTGTCGAGAACTACAATAGAATCGGTAGTAGTTCGCGTACCATAGGTAATTGAAAGGTTGTCGGCGAGAAAATAACACCACGAAGTTTCACTTGCCGCCATATACATAAAAACCTTAAAGAGAATCTTATCGAAAGGTTTTTGAGGAATTCTAAGCGTGTTATATCTCGTCTCGTCAAACACTTGTGGCGGCTGGTGAGTCCAAAGTAATTTGTAGCCAAGGTATGCGTATGATGAATCAGGATACCCCACATAGATTTCGCAACGAGCGGAAGATTTAAATCCAACTCCTGCGGGGTATACTCCACGTGCTGCTAAGAATACGCCTATTGAATATGGCATTTCGTGGGTCCCAAAATTTTTTTCCCAGTACATGACTCCGCTCAGATCTCTTGTGCGCATATAAAAATGTTGTGACATTCCTTTATAGGCGTCATTTGAGAGTTCAGAATTTGCAGAATCGAGCCCTGAGGAAATAAAGTGAGGAACCCAACCGTTTACTGTATCGTTTGGTGCTTGCGCATATATGTGTGAGATAACTCCCATGCACAGTATGAGCGCGGAAATGAATATAAATATTCGTTTCATTGGAACCTCCTATAGATGAATTAATATTAAATTATTAAATTATCACTTCACACAGTATACGGTAAAATCAACTAAAAGTCAAGTTATCCACAAACCAAGAATACGTGGTGTGATATAATTTAAATAATGAAACGCGCTCTAATCATCACGCAGTTGTTTGGACTTCTTGTGTCGATGGTATTATTCACTTCAACCGTACAAGGTCAGTGGATGGGCCCTCCAGGAAATTTTCCTGCGGTGGGTGATATTACGGCACCTCTAGATACGGGTGTGGACGCACAATTTGTGCAAGGATTTTTTGATTTTAGTTTGGGTGATATAGATAGAAATGTGCTCAATTTTGGACCAGGTCAATTTATTAAGGATGATAGTAATGGATTTTATTTTGCTCCAATGAGTGGGGGTAATACTGTCTTTGAAAATAGTATTGGTTTGCTTAAATTTAATGCTGAAACAGGTGCGGTAATAACAAACGGCACAAGCGGTGGTGGGCTTACTATTGACGTGTCGACTGCAACGGGAGCATCAGGCGAGGGAAGAAACGTACTTTATTTCAAGTCGGCAACGGGTGAAACGTCTGCAACACTAGTGACTGATAAGTATAATTTTGATTTCTGGTCACAGGGGAAGGCAGATGCAAGTGGGGTGTTGGGTAATGGAAACTGGGCAACTCTTCAAGCGGGAGGTTTGAAAATCAATGGCACAAAACCAGCAGATAGAGATGCTGGTAATGGAGCGGTTGGTGAGCCTATATTGTTGAATGCGGCAGGGGGTGGAAACACAACGGGTGGAGTGGGCGGAGTGGGTGGATCGGTAGTTATTTCTGGAGGTCTCGGAGGAAATACGACCAGGGTGGGTCGCTCGGGGGGAGCTGGTGGGAATATAATAATAAATCCTGGACCAGGAGGTTCTGGTTCTGATGGAAATGGGGAAGTTGGAAAAGTTTATCTCGCCTCAGCGGGTGGCGATGTGTGTTTGGGTAATCCGGCAACGTGTATTACAAGTTGGTCACAGGCGGGATCGGCGAATCTTTGGGTATTGTCCGGAACCAATAATATGGTGCCCACTAATTCGAAATTACCTATATGGGGAGATAACAATTCACGAACGGAAACTCGTGACAATGCCGGGATGAGAGGTAGCCAAGGGGCAGTGAGCGGTTTTTTCCAAACGAACGCTCCTGTTAATTATCCTGCGGGAGCTTCAGGATGGTGGCATTTGATTGATTCTCGTCATTCAAGTTCTGCTAATAACTATGCACTTCAAATTGCAGGTGGTTTCTTTGATCAAAACCTTTATTTTAGAAAGACGGATACTGCAACGGATATTGATGCTACGACAGCATGGAACAAGATTGTTGCACAAAATAGTGATGGTAAGGTTGGTATCGGAACAGATGCCCCGCTTTCAAAATTTGCAGTGGTTTCTAGTGCTACCACAAATGCGGGAGGAATAACTCTTCGTAGTGCGGATGTTGATACTATAATTACAAACGAAGGGGGCGGAAGTAACGCAGGAAAAATTCAAGTAATGAGTGGAAATACAGCTACTACAATAGGGACCACCGCCTACACCTTAAAAATCCAACCAGAAGGAGGGGACATTAGTTTTGGCTCAGGAAATATTTCCATGGGTGGAAATTTACGTTTGACGGGTGGAGCAATATCAAATTGGGGGCCAATTACACTTTTTGCGGACGATGATAATTCTGGAGACAACAGTATAAACATGAAGCAAGCATTAGTGAGAAACACATATATTTCAACCGATGAGTTTTCTAATAACTTTGTCGGATATCAAAATGACATGCTTATAGGAGCCGACAGGAAATGGAAAGTTAGTGTGAGTACACCCTCAACCGATCCTAATGCATTAATATCACAATTATTTAATGGAAATGCTGGAAGTTCTTACAATTATCCAACAGGAGTTGAACCATCCTCAGTTACCGTGAGCGTTAATTTTAATAGCGCTCAACATTATTTAGCTGGGTTGAGTATATATTTCCCATATGGTACATCACCAAAAAATATTACAGTGAGAAAGTGGGCAACTCCACCTCCTTACGATTGTAATGCTGCGGTAGGGTCTACAGTTACTTCAATGACCGGTTTTGCGGGGTCGCTATTTAATCTTTATGATAGAACAGAAGAGGGATATAATGGACTTGGTAATGGTATTTGTGCTATTTCTTTCGAATTTTCTGGTGGATTTAATGCGAATTACGCTGATAGCAGATTTCGTATTGGAGAGATTGCATTATTCAGAGCCGGCCATTATGGAGAAGAAGGAAATTTTGTGACGCGTAGTGCTCCAGATGGAGGAAATAGGATTTTCTCTAACCTCGGAATTTATGGAGGAACTAGTACAACTACCGCTCCTTCTCAATTACTTACGGTTCAAAATGGTAACGCACTTGTAAGTTTTGGTAATCTTCTCTTCGAGACACCTTTTATTGCAAATCCAGAAGCGTTTAATACTTCCGTAGTAAAAAGTGGCGGTGGGTCACTAAAAAATGTTCCAACAATGTATAAGGTTACTTATGGAACAGAATTTGGAGAGACTAAGGCTGGGGCAGGAGTAGACATCGGATCTCCTGGTGCTGGTGAAATCAGAACATTGTGTCTTAATGCGCCTACCGATTCGCGTGTAACACAATATTATATATATAGGAAGGGTCAGGTTTTAACGGACCCAACTAATTTTTATCGAATAGGAACGGTAAGTGTAGGTGGCGCAAAAAGTGGTGCGGGGAGTTGTGCTGGAATAACTGGTTATGGCTATGACGACAATGGAGCTACTGATGGCTTTAGAATAGATCCTCCGAAGGTAAATACAGTTGCTGCGGGTGTTTACTTGAAGGATGAGCGTTCTTCAAGTGCATACGCACCACTCATGAGATTTGGAAGAACTGATGATGGACTAAAGAATTTTGTTGGTATAAATACAGAGCGCTCATCATACACTCTTCAGGTGGGTGGTAGTACAAATGGAATAGATTCAGCAAATATAAATTCATTTGGAGGCGCATTTGATGGAACGAACGTAGGACCAGTAAATTTCACCTTTAACGGCGGACAATATTATCCATACGCAGTCTACGCACCATAAAATAAAAAAAGCCCTTTGGGGCTTTTTTGTTTGTGGGATAGATTTGCTATAATAAACTCAATGCATCTCTCTCGTCAGACAAAAAAATTTCTTCTTGTGTTTGTTCTCTGTGTATTCGTCGTGTCTCTTCTCTTTTTCTTTCTTAGCGAAGTCACTAATCTTTTTATAGGAACAAAAAAAGACGCCGCGTGGCACGCTTCACAAGAAATAGCTATTGCTCAAGTGATTAAAGCGGGAGATATAAAAGCCTGTGATGCTGTTGCGTACAAAGGATTGGACGGCACTGATTATAGTGTGGTGTGTAAAGGGAATATTGCGTATAGCAATGCAATTAGTAAATTAGACGCGTCATATTGTGCGCAATTGAGTCCTTCATTTTTGGACCCAAAAATATGCGAAGAAGAGGTTCTTTTTCAGAAATTATCGGTCAAAAATGATGCAACGGTATGTAATGAGGTGGCAGACCCCATATTAAAAAGTGACTGCATGGAAGTTTATTTTCTGAATGAAACAATAAAAACAGGGAATAGTAGTCTGTGTTCTAAAATTGAAAACGATTATAGAAAAACCCGTTGCTTTGATGAAATTAGTGCATTGCCAGTAATAGCACAAAAAAAGAGTCTCAACTGTTCTCTAGTGCCTGACATAGTAAAAGATGACTGCGAGATATTAAAAACGCTTTCCACAAAGACGAGTGCGGAGAGGGGGTTATGTTCTCAGATTAAGAACATTGTTTTACAGAATAGATGTTTTTCGGGTAATTAAAAAATATGAAAGAAAGAAAAATAAAATTATCTATCATATTCGGAGCGCTTCTCTTTTTCTTTATTGGTTGTGCCTCCCCGACTATTTCCGAGGCAGTTGGGTTTCGTATGTGGGAACAGTTAAAGCAATTTCCGTGGGCCTCATATTATAAGAGTGAATCCCTTACAACCGCCCTTGAGTTGGGAAAGGATGGAAAATATATCTATGTCGCAACGGGGTATGATGGTCTTACCCCCGGACTCGAAAAAAGAAATACTGCAAATGGTCTTTTGTGTGCAAACAATATAGTTTGTGAGAGTGAATTTGGAACCAAAGGGGTAGTTACAGGCAAGAACGATAAGGGAGTTATCGTGGTTCCACAAACATTTGATACAAATCACTATACTGATTTGAAATATGATGCGATTACAAATGTAATATACACATTTGGAACGAGTAATGGGGCAGAATTGAGATGGGTTATTGATAGATACAATGGCACTACGGGAGTTTTCTTAGGAAGAAATATTGTAAAAAATACAAGCGGACATGCGGCACGAGCAGTAAAAATAGTCAAAACTCCCGGAAGTATTATTGTGGGTGGATGGATTAATACGAATAATACAAATTGGAGTTTTAAACAGTTTCTTATTGAAGCAAATGGAACCCTTACTTATGACACAACTTATGGAGGCGTCATAATAAATGAAAATGGTGTTATTTCAGCAAATATTCCAAGCCCAGACGGAACAGCAATTATCAGTGGTCCTGGTGGAATGGAAATGACTGACATGGTTTGGGTAAATGAGCGATCGTGGACTCATGGGAGGGTTGTGGTTTCAGGAATCATAAATAAAGTGGGTAAGATAATAGCTCTTCAGTCGGGCTATCCTTACTATCCAAGCGGAGCCATCTCTTTTACGGGAAGCTATGCAAATAACGCGATACGTGATCTTGAGCTTTTATCGCCAACAGATGTAAATGGAGATTTATTTGTGGTCGCTCGTTCAACAAACGATGCCAGCACAACGAGCACTTCACATATATACCAAATACCGATTGGCGATGGTACAGATTCCTATTGGTCACCATATGTAGTACTTCAGAACAAAACCTCGCTTGTTGCGTTTACGGATTGGTCCACGAAAGGATTACCTTTTTTTGTAGGAAAAATTACACACGATAGTAGTGGCATTTATCTTTTTGGGACAAACCAAAATAAACTTGTGCTTGAAAAACGATTATATGATGGAAGCTTTGTATCGAGAACGCGTTTTGCATTTCCTAATATATATGCACCAGTTGGTATGGTTGTGGGAGGGACCGGTCTTGCAACTGACCCAGTCTATCTTTCAGGAAATGCAGATTATCATTCAATCGGGTTTAAAGAAAGTTTTATACGAGTTGAACCTCAAGTCAAAGATAATATGCCAATACGAATTGCCCACATGGAAGATTTTAGGGAGTCGGTTAATGGGGTGCGCAATATACTTGGACTCTCAGATGCCTCATGGGATTTGATGACTCCCGCTGGTTCTGATAATAGTGAGATAGTAGGGAAGCCAATAAGGGCCGCAAACTTATTAGGCATTCGCTTGCGTTCGTACCTTTTAAGGGGGTGCATAACTGTAAGTGATGAAGAAGTGACTGGTGGTATAGGTGTTCAAGGTGTAATTCGCAAGGGAGACTTTAATAATGTAGCTAGTTTGATTGATGGTACATTTGCAGATATTGTAACTGGATTTGATTTAAATACATTTTTAAATACAACTTGTGTGAGGGGGTCGACAACATATAATACTCCTACCTCAACTGTATTTACTGTGCCTGCTGGAGTATATGTGGTAAAAGTTGATATTTCTGGTGGTGGCGGTGGTGGTGGCGGATGTGCACGTGATTGTCAATATGGTGGAGGAAGTGGAGGAGATGGTGGATCCACGACTATGATGGTTTCTGTGACTCCAGGCACTGATATCCCCATTGTGGTGGGTGGCGCAGGAAAAAGGGGAATTGGAAAGGTGGGAGGGATTGGTCCTGGTGGCGGTGGTGGCGGTGGTGGCGGTGGAAGTGCTTTTGGAACATATAAAGTTGGTGGCGGTGGTGGCGCTGGAGGAGCAAAGGTGTATGAAACTGGATACAACTATGGAGATGGTGGCCAAGGTGATTCGGATGGCGGTGGTGGCGGTGGTGGCGGTGGTCAGGGCGATGATGGAAGAGGGGGGCCAGGTGGCGCCGGAGGATTTGCGGGAGGTGGCGGTGGTGGCGCCGGCTTGGGTGGACGTGGTGGTGGCGTCCGAGTAAGTGGTGGCGCTGGAGGTGATGCTGCGTCCCCATTTAACGCGGGTGGTGCCGGAACCTGTTCCCAACGTGGAAATCCAGTAGGATGTAATGATAGTGGCGGTGGCGGTGGCGCTGGTGGAAATGGAGCAACAGGCGGTGGTGCTAGTTCTTACAAAGCAGATTTTAGAGATGGGAAAAATGGTAGTAGTGCAATTTCTCAGAATCCTTCAATTCTTATCTTGAACGCAATAACACCAGCCCAAGGCGGTGATTATCAAGGATATGTTTCTGGTGGCTATAAGAGTGGTGCTGATGGAAGTGATGGATTTGTAAGAATTTATTGGTAACTTTAAAAACCTCCGCATACTGCGGAGGTTTTTGCTATAATAAAAGCAATGGTGCGAATTAAATTTTTTCTGAATCTCGTTATTGGTTTATTTTTTATTATTGTAACCGCAATAAGCATACATACATCACTCGAACATTTTTTTATCACATTTAATAATGTGGTACTTGCAGCTGCGCCAACGACACCCTATTCAATTATTGATAACCCACAACATGGAGGGAGATCTATTCTTTCTGATGTTACTACTGCAACACAATATTGCTATGACGATGTTATACCAGTTGACGCAACTACAAGGTATTCTGCGGGGACTATAAATTCAGATGTTGGTTATAATGGTACTTATGCATCTTATACTGGTGGAACTTGGGGAGTTACTGGAGGGAGTGGTGTTCGCGTTATAACCCAAGTCAAATGTTCTCAACCCATCACCCCTCTTCAAGCTGGTCTTGTGACGACAAGCAAACCTCCTAGGGCAACTATTGTTTCTGCTATCGCAACTTCAACATGTGCCGCAGAAGTAACATGGACCGAGCCAGTAACCGCACCTAATCCAGGAACATTTACACTCAACCGTATTTTCTCAAGCCCCCCAAGTATCACTGGGTTTGATAAAATTGGTTCGTCAACCACAGAACTTCTTTCGGGGTCAGGGGCCTTTTCATTCGTAGATAAATACTATAATTGGCGCGAGAGTGATCTTACGCTGAATAATGACCCTCTGGTTATTACCCCAGGATTTTCAATGAGGTATTCTTTATACTCATGCGATGAAAATGTTCAGAATTGTAGTACTGAATCGAATCGTGTGACGATGAATATTGGTTCGCTCCAGTTTTATTCTGCGGCAGGAAAAGATCCTCAGAGTACCACTGTTAGAGGAAATAATGGAGTGCATCATATTGAGTTTGCAACAAGTTCGCCGATGTCCCCCAATTTTATGGAGTATGGTGGTATTCGTATCGAACGAATACCTGGTGGCGTGACGGGGGGTAAGTATACAGGAATAAACTACGCAGGTTCCGGAAAATATTTTTTTGAAGAATCGGGTGTGAGTAATGCGGTTAATTATGAATATAGAATAAGCACATTTGAGAGTGATAGGTATTGTGATCCAAATCGATTTAATAACCAGGCAAGTGTATCGGGAGTAGTTACTGTTATGGTCCCCGCGGCTCCAGAGGGCGTTTCAGCGACCTTCTTTAGAGAAGCAGCTAGTACGAAGGTTGATCTTGCGTGGACGTATACTCACAGCATTGAAGATGAATTTATTATTGAACGAAGTTTAAATAGTCCAACGGGGCCATTTACTGAAATTGGGCGTGTAGGAACTGGTATTACCACATATTCCGATACCACTGTCGACGCAACAAATAGAAAGACGTATTACTATCGAGTTCGTGCATACGATGTATCAGGTGGGTACTCATATTATGGAGAAGCAAATATAGAGGTGAGTCCTTTTGCAATCGAAAAACTAAGTGCGCAAGTATTGAATGCTTCGACTTCGACATTGGATCGTACTGCTAACATATTAGTACAGTGGGTGAAGCATGCACAACCAACTCCCTTAAAACCTTTTTTGGTGACACGTACAGGAGGTGGCATTTCAGCAAAAGCGTTCCCTCCAATTAATACTATTTCTGCGGGGCAGATTCCTTCGGTGTATGATAATGACCTTCCTTACAGCAATGTGCCGTATGAATATCGTGTGAGTTGGGGAACTGATGTAGCAACCACCTCACTCAATCTCGATCTCTGGAGAGTACTTCATGGAAGTGCGTGGGGATTTGCGAGAGGTGGTGATACTCAGGCGGGTATTGGGTGGGTGAATTTCAACTCCACAGTTCTTGGAAAAGAGTATAGCGTGCAGATGAATCGTGCGGGGCTTCTTTCTGGTGCAGCGTGGGTGTCGGTGTGGCAGAGCCATGGATATGGATGGATTTCTTTTAATGAAAATGATCTTACTGAATGTCCAGATAAGAATATCACCTCTGTTATACCAGGAAGAAATAATTGCAGCGCTTGGTTTGATGCAGTAACCGGACAGGTGCGTGGATGGGGGAGATTCTATCAAAATCAATCGTATGAGACGCGCGATCAAACACGTTGGGATGGATGGATAAGTCTTAGTTCAACAAGAGTAGATGGAGAGATAAGAGAAGCTGTTGTTGCTATGAGTCCACAAACGCCATTTTCAACTACACTTCTTGCACTTGAGGTACAAAAGTTGAAAGAACACTTTACTTTTCGACAAGCATTCACGGTAGTAAAACTCTTACCAAAATCTCTTTATGAATCTGCGTATGCACAAGTAAGTCCTGTAACATATGGAGTTACTTTCAACCGATCAAAGAAGCGATTTTATGGAGAAGCGTGGGGAAATAACATTGCGGGGTGGATTGCATTTACTGATCCTGTAAATCCAGCGAATGGAGCTGTTGCAGAGTGTGGGGGAGTTGATGCATTATCAAAATGCCAGGTAAGTGCGTACATCATTAATAGGCCTCCTGTTGTAGATAATGTAAAAATTGAGGAGCCAACTGTGCAACAAATAGAACCCTGGTCTAATAGAAGTGGGCGCGCATGGTGTGCAGAGGAGCCTTGGTATAGGGTGCGGTTTGATTATACCGATTTAGATGGAGTTGTTCCTGGTCCTGATTCGGATTTTATGAAGAATGTGCAAATTGCACTTATGAAGCCAGACGGGAGCGGTAGTGTCATTCAATCGTATTCAGCTGCTACAGGAACACAAGCCATAGGACCAGTGAAGGGTGCTGCCAATTCCACACAAGAATATATTGGATGGTTTAAAGATCCATTTGCAAATACCATAGAGAAAGACACATCGTATAAGGCATCAGTACGCGCAGAAGACTCGGAGGGCGCATGGTCTTCCACAAGTACCCTTGTAATAGATTGGGCACTTTCTACAGCGACCACAACTCCTTCGTATTATTATCCGTTGGTAAAATTCTCATGGGATCCCGCGCCCGCACCAATTGGACGTATCACTAATTTTTCCGCAACAAGCTCTGAAAATCGTTCGGGTAGCCTTGCTTCATCTTCGAGCTGGAAATATGATTGGATATTCCCGCACGTGACCTTCCCCGCAAATAATAAAGCAACCACGAGTGTGGTGTTTAATCAGCAGGCAGTAGCGACGGACGAGATATTCTTAACTATCAAAGATATAAATAATAACGAGTGTAGTGCGTTTGAGACACCAATAAGTTCAGCAACTTCGACAACAGAAATTAAGAGAAAAATAAAAGAGCAGTAAAAGATAAAATCCCCGCATATTGTGCGGGGATTTTTATAATAAAAATCTAGGAAAAAGGGATGACGCCCTTTATTTTAATTTAGATAAGAGAATACACATAGAGTGTAAAATTTTAAAAAGAAGCACACATAAGATGGTTATGCTTTTGCGATTGCGAGTCCTATAATGCGCTTAGGCCGCGCAGTTTTTATACATCGTGCAGCCGCATAAAGAGTAGCGCCAGATGTGGAAACATCATCAAGGAGAAGAATGACCTTCCCCTTTATTTTTTCAGGATTTGAAAGTGTAAAGGCGTTTATCATATTTTTCTTCCGTGCCTGATGATTTGGTTGTGTAGTTTGTGATGGAGTGTTTTTATTGCGAAGAAGTATATTGGTGTGAATGGAAATATGATGGGTAGGCAGGGTATGTAAAAGAGCTTGTGCGATAAGAGATGATTGATTAAATCCACGAGCTCGCTCCTTTTTGATATGGAGCGGAATAGGGAGAAGAAGTATTGATTCTGACAAAGAGAGGAGAGGATTTGCTGATAAGGTGAGGTGATGAGAAAGAAGAACACCAAGAGGAATTGAGGCCTCTCTCACTCGATTATATTTTAATATGCGAATAAGACTTTGTGTCACGTAACACTCAAATGAAGCTGCAGCAGCAAGGGTAAGTGATTCAACACACTTACAATGACCGAAAACTTCAGGAATTCTATTTCCACACGCAGTGCATACGCACCCTGTACGAAGAGAAATAAGTGAGAAGCATTCGTCGCATATTGTGCGAAAACGATTCTCTGATGATAATTTCTTTTTGCACGCAGCACACTGAGGTGGGAAAAGAGCATCAATGCAGACCTGTAATATCCGAGAGTAATACATAAGATTAGTGTAATAAATAAGAATTTTTTGAGAAGTCTGTTTACCTGCAGGGTTTCGTGAAATTGTGGTAAAATAGAAGTGCAATGATAAATCTCGGCATCTCAGAATTCTTTGAAGATATTAAAAAAATATTTATGACCAAGAGTGTGCTTGGCATTGATATTGGTACAGTTACTATGAAGCTCGTTGAGGCGTCGCGTAAGGGGGAGGCAATCTCATTCGATAATTATGGAATTCTTCATACAAGAGAATATTTAAATCGAGGGAATGCGGCAATCCAAACAAGCTCTCTTAAGATTTCTGAACGAGATACCATTCCGCTTCTGAAGCAGTTAATTGCGGAAGTGAAGCCAAAGTCAAAAAATGTAATTGCTTCAATCCCCATTTTCAGCGCATTTTTTGTCACTATCGAACTTCCTTCTCTTTCAGTTTCTGAAACAGAGCAAGCACTTAAATTTCAAGCGAAACAATACATTCCTATTCCCATCGCTGAGGTGACTATTGATTGGACAAAAATAGGAGAATATCAAAATGAGCGAGGACAGATGATACAGCGTTTTTTTCTTGTCGCCATTCCTAATGAAGTGATTACAAGATATAAGACTATTTTTCAATCTGCGGGGTTGCATCTTATAGCACTTGAGGTTGAACATCAGGCATTGTTGCGTGCTTGCACCACTCCGAATGACTCATGTGTGCAAATCATTGATATTGGTGGAGAATCAACTACCACTATTATTATTGAAAAAGGAGTAGCAAAAAAAGTGCATCAAGTTGACCATGGGGGAGTATCACTTACGCGCTCTCTTGCGCGAACTTTGGATATTACGCCAGTGCGCGCCGAAGAATTAAAGAGACGGAAAGGCCTTCTTGGTTCGGGTGGCGAGTACGAGTTATCAACTTCGCTTCTCCCTTTTTTGGATGTTATAATACAAGAGTGTAGTAGGGTGAAGGCTGATTTTGAGAAGACTTCTCACATTGTAGTTGATGAAGTTATTCTTGTGGGAGGGGGTGCAAATCTTCTTGGAATTGAAAGCTATTTTAAAGATCAAATGCGCGTGAAGGTTCGTCAACCAGAACCCTCGCACTATTTTATAAAAGATCAGAATCTTGATCCAGTGATGAAGTCCTTAAATCGTGAACTTGCAATAGCACTAGGCCTCGCACTTCGATATTATTTATGAGTCCCGTAAGAAAATTACTAAATATGATTTTTACCCAATATCAAGTCAATGCCGCTATTATGACCTTAGTCGAAAAAACAAGAGCCTTCATTTTCTAACGGGATGAGTCCAACATTTGAAACACAATCAAATAAAGGAGATGAGTTTACAATAAGCGCACCGTCAGCAGGACTCCCCTGGAGACTGATGGTTTTTTCGGGTGTACTCTTCGCATTTTCGATTTTTATATTTTTTGGTATTAAATTCGGATATACAAGCTATCTTGATGATCAATCAATAAAAATTGATCAGCAACTTGAGTCACTTGCAAAAAAAATTAACGAAGCAGACCAAGAGAAATTTATAGGATTTTATTCGCAGATTGTAAATTTGCGAACAGTACTTGAAAAACATTTGTTTGTGTCAAATACATTTAAGATTCTTGAAAAGTATATAATCCAAACAGTTTTTTTTAAGGACTCGTCGTTTGATGTAAATTCAAACACAATTCAAGCAATGGGCTCAACTGATTCGTTTAATTCACTTGCACAACAGATGGCTATTTTTGAGAAAGCTCCAGAAATAACGAAAGTTTCTCTTGATGCGGTATCGTTACAACCATCTGGAGGAGTAACGTTCACTATAAAATTACAGGTACAGCCAGCGTTTCTTTCAAAACCAAGCGCATAATATATATGAGAGTATCTACAAAACGTATTTTAAGTATAGGGCTTGCCGGACTCTTCTTTATTGGTGCGCTTGTCACGTATCTTAATTTTATTCAAGGAGCGATGACAATAGTAAATGAAAAGCGTGCGAAAGTTGCTACACAGACCGCTCTTTTTCAAAATCAAGATCAAGCAGTGAAGCAGGTGCAGAGTCTTATTGAGCAGTTTAAAAATGTGACTAATATTCAGCAGACCGCATCCCTCGCAATTCCTAATGGAGAGGAAGCGATTCGCGCACTTCGACAAATTGAGGCAATAGGCATAGCAAGTACGGTGAAAATAGCTTCAATTAAATTCCAATCACTTCCTCCACGTTCTTCCGCACAGTCATTTTTGAAGAAATTAGGTGTTCTTGAGGTGGATCTTTCTGCTCGTGGTGATTACCCCTCCTTAAAAGATTTTTTAAAAAAGATGGAGACTACGGTGCGTATCGCGAACATAAAAAAGATAACATTTAAACCGGCAGCGGTTCGTGGGGGATCAGATTCGCTCGATATAACCGTGGAAATGTATTATCAAATATAAACAGCATGGCAATTATTCTTGAAGAAGAAAAAAAGAAAACGAATTGGATGGGAATTTTTTCGGCATTCGTATTTATTGCCATCATATTTTTTGGTGGGTATTATCTTTTCTTTACCAAGCCAGAGCTTCTTGCTGACATCGGAGCGCCTCCGAGACTTCAGGAGTTGAATCAATTAACAAAGCTCTCAAAATTTGATCCAAAAACAGTTATTGATTCTCCCAATTTCAAATTGCTTCGTGACTATAGTTCAGCGCTTACGTTGCCCGAAGCAGGAAGGAGCAATCCGTTCCAGCCGCTTTAAGAAACTACCGGAGTGAGGAGCTAAGATATGAAGGAGCGGAATATGTACGCATGACTGACCAACAATTATTTCAGGAATTTGTTAAGCGAAATATAATATCACAAGCGATTGCCGAGACCACGCTTCAGGAAGCATCTCTTTCTGGTAAGGTTGCGGAGGATATTTTATTTGAAAAAAAGATTGCCGATGAAATTGCAATTGCAAAAGTAAAAGGAGAACTCTTTGGAGCGCCGTATAAAAAGGCAAATGTAGCAATCATTTCTGAGGATCTTCTTAAGGCTATTTCAAAAGAGGTTTCAATGACATATCGTGTGATGCCAATGGAGCGCGTAAAAGACATGCTTGTTATTGGCATGTTTCGACCGGATGATGTGCGCGCGCAAGAAGCACTTCGTTTTATTGCAAAGCAACAAGGAGTAAGTTTGGGAGTATATGTAGTAACACTTTCCGATCTCGCACTTATGTGGCGGCGCTATATGCCGTATGCAAGTGAGATTGAAGCTGCAGTGAAAGAAGTAGGAGCGGCAAAGGCAGATGATGGTATGGTAGATCTTGAAAGTGCGGCAAAGGGAGAGGAGGCGCCCGTAATTAAAATTGTTGCCTCAACGCTCAGGCAGGCGGTAGATATTGGGGCATCCGATATTCACATTGAACCACAACGTAATAAATTACGTATTCGATTCCGTATGGATGGCGTACTTCATGAGGTTGTCTCGCTTCCGCCAAATCTTATCCAGCCTGTGGTTTCGAGAATCAAAGTGCTTGCACGATTAAAACTTGATGAAACCCGCGTGCCACAAGATGGAAGATTTCGCACTAATTTTTCAGGACGTGAGATTGATTACCGTGTAGCAACATTTCCTACGCCAAGTGGTGAAAAAGTTGCAATTCGCGTACTCGATCCAAAAACAGGATTAAAAGGACTTGATCAATTGGGACTTAGTGCTTATAACGCCGCAATTCTTGATGAGGGACTGAAACGCCCCTATGGAATGATTCTTATTAGTGGTCCTACGGGATCCGGAAAATCAACCACGCTTTATGCAATTATGCAGCGCTTAAATAGCGAAGCGGCAAACACGGTGACCCTTGAGGATCCAGTGGAATATTTTATGGAAGGAGTAAATCAATCACAGGTACGTCCAGAAATTAATTATTCTTTTGCATCAGGACTTAGACAAATTCTTCGTCAGGATCCGGATGTGATTATGGTGGGAGAAATTCGTGATGCAGAAACGGCAAACTTAGCAGTGAACGCAGCACTTACTGGGCATACCATGCTTTCGACTATTCACACAAATAACGCAGTGGGAGTTATTCCAAGATTTGTAGATCTTGGGGTGCCTACATTTCTCCTTTCTTCCGCTCTCAATATTATTATCGCGCAAAGACTCGTGCTTCGTCTCTGTCCAGAATGTAGGGTGGGCGATGTAGCACCTGCGGATATTGAACAGATAATCGAGCAAAATATAAAATTACTTCCCGCAAGTTTAAAAAAATCACTTTCATTTAGTGCGCCTTACACAATCTTTCGTCCCGGAAAGAAAAGTGATTGTAAAACTTGTAAGGGACGTGGCACTTCCGGTCGCGTAGCACTTTATGAGATACTTAAGATGACACGCGAATTAGGAGATCTTTTTAATAAAGGATTTACCGAGGGCTCACTCCTTGATGAGGCAAGAAGACAGGGGATTGTAATGATGCGGCAAGATGGGATTTTAAAAGCTCTTGAGGGGATGATATCCATAGAGGAGGTTTTGAGAGAAACTACAGAATAATTATATGATAGATTACAAAGCAAAACTTGATGAATTATTACTTACGACTGTGCGTCAGAACGCATCCGATTTGCATATTGGTGTGGGACGACGCCCAACTATTCGCATAGACAGCGCACTTATTCCTCTTGCTAAGGAAACCATCTTAACGAAAGAAGATGCGGAGGGTCTCGTGTTGGCATTACTTACGCCAGAGCAGAAAGACCGCTTTTCAAAATTGCGCCAACTCGATTTTTCATATAATTATGAGGATAAGGCTCGATTCAGAGTAAATGTGTTTATTCAGCGGGGATTTATGGCGGCGGCACTTCGTCTTATTCTTTCTCAGATTAAGACATTAGATGAATTAAATCTCCCTCCGCTTATCCACGATTTTGCAAAGATAACACAAGGATTTGTGCTTGTGGTGGGTCCTGCGGGACACGGAAAATCAACCACACTCGCGGGCATACTTGATGAGATTAATCACACAAAAACCGATCACATTATTACTGTTGAAGATCCAATCGAATATTTATTTGCACAAGATAGAAGTATTATCTCCCAGCGTGAAGTAGGACAAGACACTCTTTCGTTTCATGACGCGCTTCGTGCGGTGCTACGTCAAGACCCAGACGTTATTATGATTGGAGAAATGCGTGACCCAGAAACGATTGCAACGGCCATGACCGCATCTGAGACGGGGCACCTGGTATTTTCAACATTGCATACTAATTCTGCGTCTCAAACAATTGATCGGATTATTGATAGTTTTCCTCCTGAGCAACAAGGTCAGGTGGTGTCTCAGCTCGCGTCAACGCTTGTGGCAATTGTGTCGCAGCGTCTTGTGCCGAGATTAGGTGGGGGACGCATTCCTGCAACAGAAATTATGCTTTCAAATTCTGCAATCAGAAATCTTATTCGCGAGAAGAAAATCTACCAGATTGATCTTGTAATTGAAACGAGCGTACAAGAGGGCATGATGTCGTTAAATCGCTCGTTGGTAAATCTTGTGAGAAGAAAGGAGATTTCTCTTGAGGAGGCAGAGGTGCATTCATTGAATCCCGCAGAACTTCGCATTCTTCTTGAAAGAACATAAATTCTATAATTTCGCCAAGTAGTGCTCTCTGGTATAATAGAAACAACCAATGAAATTTAGTTACAAAGCACGAACCAAAGAAGGAGAGCTCCAGGTGGGAAATGTAGAGGCAAGCTCTCGTGATGTAGCTGCAAATATTCTTACAAGTCACGGTGTTTTTGTATTAAGTATCGAGGCAGTAAAAGAAGAGACGTTTATATCCGGCATTCTTGATTTTTTTGAACGTGTAAAAACAGCGGATCTCATGATTTTTACACGACAATTCGCGACCCTTCTTGCTTCTCAAGTGCCAATAGGGGATAGTCTTCGAAGTCTATATCAGCAGACCACTAAGCCAGTACTAAAAGAGGTTATTTCGATAGTCGCATCTGATATCAATTCAGGGTTTTCCCTTTCTCAGGCGCTCGCACGTCACCCAGGTGTTTTTTCTGAATTCTATGTGAATATGGTGAAGTCGGCCGAGGTTACGGGTCGCTTAGCGGAAGTGCTTGATTTCCTTGCTGATTATCTTGAAAAACAGTCGATTCTTCTTGGAAAATTTAGGAATGCGCTTGTATATCCTGCCTTTGTACTTGGTCTTTTTGCGGTAGTGGTAATTGTAATGCTTACTATGGTATTGCCTCAGATGGCGCCACTTTTTACTGAAGCAAAAGTGAAACTTCCTTTCTTCACTAAGTTTATTCTTGGGCTTAGCTCATTTCTTACTAATTGGTGGTGGACAGTCATTATTGTATTCGCGATTGTGGTATTCTTGCTTATTGATTATTTTCAAACAGACGAGGGGAAGGCAGTATTAAATGAAATTAGCCTTCGTTTGCCTATTTTTGGAACACTTTTTCAGTATCTTTATCTCTCTCGATTTGCAGAATCAACAAAAGTACTTATTCAAGGCGGACTTACTATTCCTCAAGCAGTTGAGATTTCCTCACATACTATTGGGAATTACGTATATCGAGATATTTTGCGTGAAGCAGCAATGAGCATTCGTAAGGGACAACTACTTTCTCAAGCGTTGAAAAATGTGCCTTATTTCCCTCCACTTGTGTCTCAACTCATTTCTGTAGGAGAATCTACTGGTCGCCTTGATATGCTTCTCTCCAAAATTAGTGATTATTACAGTAGACAAGTCGAGGATAAGGTTTCTAATCTTGTAGAGCTTATTCAACCAATTTTACTTGTAGTAATTGGTATCATGGTGGCTATACTTTTTGCTTCTATTCTTCTCCCACTCTACAGTCTTACCAATGCCTTTTAGAACTTAAGGACAGTAGTGTATAATAGAAGAAACGATGAAAGGTCGAGTTTAGTATTAAAAAATATATAATGAAAAATAATCAACAAGGTTTCACACTTATCGAAATGCTCGTGGTGGTGGCAATTGTAGGTCTTTTGAGCTCAGTAGTAGTGGTAGGATTGGGTGGTGCGCGCTCGAAAGCGCGTGATGCAAAAAGAATCGCAGAAGTTCAGACAATTTTAAATTGGGCAGAGCTTAACTACACAAATGCTGGATATCCTTCATCAAGTGCGGTCTTGCCAGTAAGTTTTGACCCCCAAGGAAAGGCATACGTCTATGTTCGTGATGCTGCCGACGATCAAAAAGCTGCAGCGGGCATTTGTTTAGAGAATTCAGAAAGTGCAACAGGCGCAACTGATTGTCCTGCGGGATGGGTTGCGTGTACCGTGCCAGCAAATGCATATTGCAAAAAAGTAACAGGTCAGTAATTTATAGAGAATTAGTTGAGAATGTGATAAAACACTGAATTGCCATGCAACAAAAACAAGATAATCAACAAGGTTTCACACTTATCGAAATGCTCGTGGTGGTGGCAATTGTAGGTTTGCTTTCCTCAACACTTCTTGTGGGGTTGGGCGATGCGCGCCGTAAGGCGCGCGATGCCCGCCGCATCGCTGATTTACGCCAGGTTCAGAACGGACTTGAAAATTATTATAGTGAAGAGAGGCAATATCCAAAAGCCGATGATCTTTATACTATTATCCAAGGATTACCGACCGACCCACAAAGCGGGCAATATGCGTATTATAAAATTACAAATGATACCTATATTGTAGGCACTTGTCTTGAAGGAGATAGACCAGGAGACATACAAAGTTATTCGCGGGAAGATGCAGATACCTTTGAAGTGGGGCCAATAGGAAGTACGCTTGAGGTTCCGGTATCGTGTACGTGTGCCTCCCTGAATGCATATTGTGTGTATATGGGAAAGTAATACAGAATGATTTTTATATATAGTCTTATTCTTTTTATGTTCGGGATTGCGATAGGAAGCTTTGCGAATGTGCTTACCCTTCGTTATCAGCCCGAGCGCAATGTGTTTTCAAAATCAGTCATTGGAGGGAGGTCTCATTGTATGCATTGTGGGAAGACCCTTGCATGGTATGAGCTTATCCCTCTTTTTAGTTTTTTATTACAAGGAGGACGGTGTCGCTCATGTAAGGCACTCCTTACACTGCAATATCCTTTATTAGAGTTTTTTGGAGGCGTAGTCACTCTTGTAGTCCCACTTTTTTTAAACGCATTTTATGGAGTGTCAAATCAATTCTTTTTTGCTCTCGAGTTACCCTGGTGGTATTACGCAATTGTAGCTACATGGGTTCTCGTATTTTTATTATTTCTTATCATAACGGTAATTGATCTAAAACATTACATTATTCCCAACGAGATTAATATAATTCTTTTTGTATTAGGAATAATTCTTTTCGCACTATCGTTTGTTGAAAAAGGTGCGGTGCTGTTGCCGTTCCGAGATTCTTTTGTGAGGCAATATATACTTCTTTTTTCTCCAATAGAAAATCCCGCGGTGAATCGTGTTGCAGGAATGCTTGTGGGGGGATTCTTCTTTTGGATGTTAAGCGCAGTAACAAAGGGTAGAGGAATTGGGTTTGGAGATGTAAAGCTCGCATTTGTGGCAGGGCTTGTTTTTGGATGGCCTGATATTGCGCTTGCAATAATGCTCTCATTTGTTATAGGAGGAATTTGGAGTGCGGGACTTGTGCTTTTCGGATCTAAAACAATGAGAGATAAGGTTCCTTTTGCCCCATTTTTTGTAGTGGGTGCAAGTCTCACCTTCTTTTTTGGATATTCGATAATGAAGGGATACTTCGGAGTTTTTGGATTATAAAAAATGCCACAGAAGCAACTAAGAAATCACCCTTGGTGGGTTCTTTTGTATATGCCTGGTATAATAAAAGAAGAATTATAAATCTTGGATTATGAGTAAAAAATCACGAATTACGAATATTGAGAAGGAGGTAGAGAATTGTGAAGAACGTGGTGTTAATAATTCGCGTCGTTCGGGATTCACTCTTAATGAGGTTCTTGTCGTGCTTGCAATCACTGTTTTTCTTTCGGGAATGCTTCTGAGCTATAACCGTTCATCAGAGAAACAAATAAAGATTTTTAAAGATAGATCACTTATTGTGGGTATATTTAATAGGGCTAAGTCACTTGCGGAAGAAAGATTCGTTGGGGGTGGTGGAGCAAATGCATGTGCATTCGGGATGAATATCGATATACCTAATAAAAAAATCTCCCTCTTTCAAGATATAAAACCTGGTGCAGATGTATTTACTTGCAAAAATCTTAATGGAACGTATTCCCCATCTCTTGCTGCGTCCGGGGCTTTTTATAGTGACCCCACAGAACTTCTTGAGGAGTATGTACTTGATCCTCGAGTGGTCATGACCGCAAAGAAAGGAATTCCTGGTGTTTCCATAAACACCACCGCCGATATTCTTTTTGTTCCTCCAGAGATGAGCGCAACCTCAACCGTTTCTTTTCCTATTGTCATTACATTGGCAGATGCGGCAGGCGCGAATTCTTCTATGATGACCATTCTTTCAAGTGGACAGATTACCACACAATAAATTATTGATGAATATTGCTCAAATGGTTAAAAAAATAAAACCTTTACAAAGTGCTCGAGATGGACAAATGTTAATGGAGGCAATTATTGGTATTAGTGTCGCGCTTATGGGGCTCCTCGGTGTGCTTACCTTGCTTACTCGTTCTCTTTCTTATAATCATGATTTAGAGAAGCGCCTTGCTGCAACGTATTTGGCAGCAGAAGGTATTGAGTTAGTACACGCAAAAATTGACGAGAATTATATGAAGGGGGTAAATTGGGATTCTGATATTGTGAGTGAAAACTATCAAGGTGATTATCGGAGTGCCGCATTGACTCCATATGTAGTAGGTAACGCCATTCCTCTTTCTCTTGAAAATGGTGTATATGTACAAAAAAATCCCGTCACGTCTATAACGCCATTTACGAGGAAAATTACTATCACTGTAAATAGTATCAATGGGAAATTAGATGAGATTGCGGTTAGGTCACAAGTTGATTGGGTATCAAAAAAGGGACCAGAACCGACTATTCTTGAGGATCATTTTTATAACTGGAAGCCAGGGGTGGTACCTTTAAATTAGATAATATGAATAAGGAATTACACATAAAGAATTACGAAACAAGAATTAAGGATTGTGGAGAACCCACTATTCACTATTCACTATTCACTATTCGTGATTCTTGCCGTTCGGGATTCACCGTCATCGAGCTTATTACCGCAATGTCGGTCTTTGTGCTTGCTATGTCAATTATCACGGGTGTATTCATTGAAATTATGAAAACACAGAGAATTACCAATTCATTAATGGAGGCGAATAGTAACGCGGGATTGATGATTGAACAGATGGCACGCGAGATGCGACTGGGGTATGGGTTTACTACAAGCACTATCGGGAATTGTCCAGAAAATTTTAGTGAAAATCTTACCTTCTTGCGTTATCGGGGGGGGTCTACAACCACGGTAGTGTATTCGTATAACATGTCGAGTAGTAGTATTGAAAGAAGTGAAGGCGGAAGTCCTACAAGTGCAATGACTCCTTCGAGCGTGAGTGTAAATCGGCTTTGTTTCTGGGTAAATCCAGAAGTAATTAATGCAAATGGAAATAGAGAGCCATGGCGAGTGACGATACTCACTAAAATTGCCCCACGTAATGAAAAACTTACAGGACGTGGCGTAGATCTTCAAACAACAGTAAGTGCTCGCATTCTTCCTACTGAGGTAAAATGAGTAAAAATATAAATAGTATAAAGAAAAATGATGGGCAGGCAATGATTTTGAGCGTAATGATGCTTGGGGGTGTTTTAATTAGTATTGGGGTTATTGCAGGCATTCTTGTACTCTATCAGATTCGACAGGTAAATGATGTGGAAAATTCCGCAAAAGCATTTTTTGCAGCGGATGCGGGCGTAGAATGGATGACATATGGTATTTATGTTGCTTCCACAACATCTCCCGTGTTTACAAATGATGCGAGTTTTATTTCAACTTCTACAATAGCAAATGGAAATGTGTTTATTAAAGTGCAGGGATTTGCAGGTGATGCGGTGCGCGCGCTTGATAGTGAATTTGTTGCCCCCCTCTCAATCGAGTATTTTAGAGCAAGTCCGGCTACTGTTGCTGTAGGAGGAACTACAGATCTTAGTTGGAATTCTATAAATGCCTCACATTGTGCGTTGATAGAAAATGGAATTACTATTGATCCTGATATATCACTTTCGAGTACTGGGAAGGAGGTTTCTCCTCCAGGAGTTATTGGCGACTCAGTTCTTTATACACTCACATGTTCAGAGGTGAGTGGGGCTTCTGTGACATCAGATATTACGGTTACAATAGGAAATATATAAGTATGGATGTTTCTACGGCAAAAAAACGGATTGAAGCTCTCAAGAAAGAAATAAACAAGCATCGGTATGCATATCATGTACTTGATAAGGAGATTATTTCCGCGGAAGTACTCGATTCCTTAAAAAAGGAACTTTTTGATTTAGAGATACAATTTCCAGAACTTATTACCCCCGATTCTCCTACACAACGCATCGGGGGAAGGCCACTTCCAGAATTTAAAAAAATACCTCATGAAGCACGGATGCTCTCATTCAATGATGCATTTTCTGAACAGGATATGCGAGATTGGTTTTCGCGCCTCGAAAATTATCTTAAAGGTGAGGTGCATCCAGATTTTTATTGTGAATTGAAAATTGATGGTCTTGCGATTGAGCTTGTGTATGAAGATGGTGTCTTTGTACAGGGATCGACGCGTGGTGATGGGCATATTGGCGAGGATGTAACGCAGAATTTGCGAACAGTGGATGCAATCCCTTTGCGTCTACTAGAGCGAAGCGAGGTAATTAAAAATGTAAAAGCGCTTGGATTAAACCCTCGCGACTACACACTTGATATGAAGCGCCTTGTGGTGCGCGGTGAGGTTTTTTTAAGCACAAAGGAATTCAATCGCATTAATAAAGAGCAAGAGAAGAAGGGTGAAAAACCTTATGCAAATCCTCGCAATGTTGCGGCGGGTTCCATTCGACAACTTGATCCGCGGGTAATCGCGGCTCGGAAGCTTGATTCGTTTGAATATGCGCTTGTGAGCGATATGGGGCAGACATTACACCAAGAAGAGCACCTTCTTCTTAAGGCATTTGGATTTAAAACAAATCCTCATAATAAACTCACCCACTCTCTAAAAGAAATGCTCGCATTTCGAGATTATTGGGCCGAGCATCGTGGAAAGCTTGGATATGAAATTGATGGGATTGTAGTAATTGCAAACAATAATAAAACATTTTCAGATGGGGGAGTTGCAGGGAAGGCACCACGTGGAGCAATTGCATATAAATTTTCTCCACGAGAGGCGACGACAGTGGTAAGGAATATTAAGGTTCAAGTGGGGCGAACGGGCGCACTCACACCTGTGGCTGAATTTGAGCCAGTCTCAGTGGGTGGTGTTACTATCCAACATGCAACGCTTCATAACCATGACGAGATTAAGCGACTTGGTATTAAAATTGGGGATACTGTGATTGTAAGTCGCGCGGGTGATGTTATTCCACAAGTAACAGAGGTACTTGTGAATCTTCGCACAGGAAAAGAAAAAGAATTTGTGATGCCAAAGCAATGCCCAGTAGATGGCTCAGTGGTGGTGAAGGATGGGGTGGCGTATCGCTGTAGTAATCCACAGTGTGGCGCGCGTCATAGAGAAGCGCTCTATCATTTTGTTTCACGTTCTGCATTTGATATTCGTGGGTTGGGTCCCCAGATTATTGACCGTTTCTTGGATGAGGGATTAATTTCTAACGCACCTGATATTTTTTCTCTTGCAAAAGGAGACATCGCAGTACTTTCGCATTTTGGCGAGAAATCTGCAGAAAAAATTACAAAGGAAATAGAGAAAAAAAAGAAAACTACACTTCCAAGATTTCTTTACAGTCTCGGTATTTTACACGTGGGGGAAGAGACTGCACGAACGCTTGCACAAGAAGTAATGGAACATGAAAAAAACGCACTTACGCTGAAAGAAGTAGTCACTTTTCTAAAATCGCTCTCTCGCGAAGAATTGATGAAAATGCCAGATATTGGTCCTAAGGTTGCGGAGAGCATCTATGCTTGGTTTCATAATCAAAAAAATGGTGAATTAGTGAAACAGTTTGAGCAGTATGGAATAGTGTTTTATACACCTCGTTCTGTGGGGAAGCAAAACATTCTTTTTATAGGGAAAACATTCGTGCTTACCGGCTCTCTTTCTTTGTGCTCTCGTGATGAGGCGAAGGAAAAAATAAGAGCGCGAGGGGGCATTGTTACTGAAAGCGTATCAAAAGAGACTGACTTTATAGTGGCGGGTGAAAAACCAGGCTCTAAATATGAGAAGGCAAAAGCACTAGGAGTCAGCATTCTTAATGAAGCCCAGTTCCAAAAAATGCTTGCAAAATAAGTTGACAGCATTCACGCACGCACGTATCGTTGAAGTATGATTTCGAAGAAAGAATTAAAACATCTTGCCTCACTTTCTCGCATTGAGCTTACCGAAGCAGAGGAAGAGAGCTTCTCTTCCGATCTCGGAAAAATTCTTGCGCATTTTGATGAATTAAAAGAGGTAGACACTACCACCACGAAGCCACAAACAGGTGGTTCTTTCGTACATACTATAGTTCGTTCCGATACCAATGAGGGGAGGATGAATGGAGAAGAAGCTCGCCGCGCATTTCCTGAAGCAAAGAAAGGATTTCTTAAAGTTCCTCCCGTATTCGAATAACAATCTATGGATATCACAAAATTTACCATTCGCTCATTTCATGAAGGCCTTCTTGCAA
>Ga0172379_10002749_pt1 | contig 30150 bp, 21 predicted proteins | sample GrowelOW334metaG_FD_119756 | JGI IMG/M metagenome (GOLD analysis project Ga0172379, IMG submission 119756) | Groundwater microbial communities from an aquifer near a municipal landfill in Southern Ontario, Canada - Groundwater well OW334 metaG | ecosystem: Environmental > Aquatic > Deep...
TAAACCGCACGTAAACGTAGGTACTATCGGACACGTCGACCACGGCAAGACCACTCTTACCGCGGCAATTCTCCATGTTCTCGACATGGCGGGAAAGACGGTCAAATTAAAAAGCGTTGACCAGATCGACTCAGCTCCGGAAGAAAAAGCTCGTGGTATCACGATCGCTCTTTCGCACAATGAATATTCCAGCGATACGCGCCACTATGCGCACATCGACGCTCCCGGACATGCCGACTATATTAAGAACATGATCACCGGAGCCGCTCAGATGGACGGCGCGATCCTCGTGGTTGCAGCACCGGACGGAGCTATGCCTCAGACCCGCGAACACATCTTGCTCGCTCGCCAGGTCGGAGTACCGAAAATGATGGTATTTCTCAACAAATGCGATCTCGTTGATGATCCGGATTTGATCGAACTCGTTGAAGAGGAAATCCGCGAACTTTTGACGAAACAAGGATTTGACGGCGCAAATGCTCCTATCATCCGCGGTTCTGCAACAAAAGCGCTTGCTTCCAAAGATCTCAATGACCCTGACGCGAAAGCGATATTGGCTCTCATTGATGCCATGGACACGTACATCCCGGTTCCTGAGCGCCAGACAGACAAACCGTTCTTGATGCCTGTCGAAGACATCTTCACCATTGAAGGACGCGGAACTGTTGCTACCGGACGTATCGAAAGAGGTATCATTAAAGTTGGAGAAGAAGCCGAGATCGTCGGACTTCGCCCGACCATGAAGACTACCATCACCGGTATCGAAATGTTCAACAAATCATTGCAAACGGGAGAAGCGGGAGACAACGCCGGAGTTTTGCTCCGCGGTGTCAAGAAAGAAGACGTTACCCGCGGTCAGGTGCTCGCAAAACCGGGCTCCGTTACCCCTCACACAGAATTCACCGGAGAAGTATATATTCTCTCTAAAGAGGAAGGAGGACGCCATACACCGTTCTTCACAGGCTACAAACCGCAGTTCTATATCCGAACAACTGACGTTACCGGCGAGGTAACCCTGAACGAAGGAGTGGAAATGGTCATGCCGGGAGACACCGTTACTTTCAAAGTTAAGCTTATCATGCCTGTCGCGCTCGAAGAGAAGATGCGTTTCGCCGTCCGCGAAGGAGGACGAACCGTCGGTTCCGGCGTCGTTACAAAGATCATTGCGTAATATGGAACGTCGCGCCTAAGCGCTCATCATAAAAAAATGCCTACAAAAACCACGACAACTAAGCCAGCGACGAAAGCAGCCAAGCCTGCGGTGAAAACCGCGGCTAAGGTTGTGGCGCCGGCGGTAAAAGCTCCGAAAGCTGCCGCGAAACCGAAGACTGATGAATTTCAGAAGCTTCGCATTCGCGTACGCGCTTACGAGCATAAAATTCTTGACGCTTCGGTGAAGCAAATTATCGATACGGCCGTTCGTTACGATGCGAAAGTGCTCGGACCGGTACCTTTGCCTGCAGAAATCAAGAAATATACCGTCAATCGCTCAACGTTCGTCCACAAAGACGCCAGGGAACAGTTTGAGATCAGAACGCACAAGCGCCTGATTGATATCATCAACCCGAACCAGAAGGTCATTGAGGCTCTCACGAATCTTTCGCTGCCGTCCGGTGTCAGCATCGACGTAAAAATGGGATAAATAAAAAACTCCAAAGGGAATTTTGCAAAACCATCCGCAATTTTATGCGGGTGGTTTTGTTGTTGACAAAAATAATTAATTGTGATACGATGCAAATCGGGTTAGACTTGTTAATCAATAAAGAGGTAAGAGCCGTGTATAGAATATTACAAATATCATTAGGCGTGGAAAGAGTGCAAGGTTCGGGATTTTTCGGTGTTACAAAAGAACGTGTTTGTCTTGAAACCATAAAAATAACACCCGATATCTCTTCTCTTTCGTGCGACGAAGAGGTTTTACGAGAAATTGTTAAAGATGTTAAAATTCCGTATGAATGCATTGACGCGATGACACGTTCTTATCCGACCAATTATTTTATAAACATATTGAATATCATTTGCGCTGCATACTCACTGGAACTTGTGGAAACATTTAGGAAAGGGGATTGGACACATCAGGTGCCGTGGGCACAGTTTCTTCTCAAAGATAAAGACGAAACAAACGTGAGTTCGTTGATGCCGGGGAAACAGAACTAAAAAACAATCGAGAACGACCGGGATTACTGGTCGTTTTTTTAAAAAAAACAGATACGCGCCGGCGTATCTGTTTCGAAATAACTATTCCATCGCTCCGTACTCGCGGAGTTCTTTTTGTACTGACGGGAGAAGTTCCGGGAGATATTTCTCGCAGTTCGCGGAAATTTCCGGGCCGGTTTCTTCTGTGTAATTTTCACCCCAGAGAGAAAAAGAATATTTTTCTTTGCCGAGGATATTTTGGGCGTAAAATTTCCATTGAATTGCCGGTTTTTTCTCTTGCCATACGTCGAACCACGTTTGTTTTTCCGTCGTTCGTATCGCAATCCCATCCTGGTAATCGCCACCTTTGTGATGAATGATAACAGAGCACTCATCGCCTTTTGTGAGGGTGGTAACAAATTCATCGGAAGAAATCTCTTCCGTCCACAGCACTTGATATGCGGAAACAAATTTCGGTCCGGTGTGGTAGAAATTGGAGCCGATCGCCAACACGGTAACGATAAGCGTATACAGCAGTCCATAATGGATTTTTCGCATTTCGTTCTCCTTTTGAATGTTTGGAACTTCTGATGAATAGAATATCGTACAAACCCGCCTTTGCCAAGGAAATGATACAAATAACAACGAATACGCCCGATACTAGAACTGAGGTGAGTAAAAGAATCCCACCTCAGTCCTCCATTAACATGGACTGTACACCTTTTCAATATTTTGTTTCGTACCTCATAAAATATTAGAAGAAGGTTTTACGGAAGGGGTCCCTTCCCATTCCTCACCCTATGAAAAGGGGAGGAGGCACGGACGACGACCGTTTTTCGTCCGTATTCTTACTTGCCCTGCCGTAGCCGTTGGCGGAGGAGGGAATCTTAAATCATAAATCGTAAATCATCCGGAAAAGTTGACGCTTTTCCGAATTTCTGCTAGGATTAAATCCAAACCTAAATAAGGGCTTTTTTATTGCCTTTGGGTGTTTTTCAGTGTTAATGGGACCAATGGCGATTCCGAGCATTAAACGGCACGGCGCGAATGTCCCCGGAATTTATGAGATTTATACTCGGAGAAAAGCTGGCTATGACGCAGATCTTCACGGAAGACGGCGTTGTGCACCCGGTTACCGCTGTCCAGTCCGGGCAGATGACCGTTGTTCAGATAAAGAACAAAAAGAAGGACGGCTACGACGCGATCCAATACGGATACGGTGCTCGTAACGAAAAAAATATTAATAAAGCGCAGATCGGCCACGCGAAAACGCTTGGCAATTTCCGGTATTTCCGCGAAGAACGATTGGCTGACGGAAAAGAGGCGACGGTGAAAGCGGGCGATACCGTTTCTCCGGAAGTGCTTAACGTCGGCGATATCGTCGAGGTTTCGGCAATTTCGAAAGGAAAAGGTTTTCAGGGGGTCGTGAAGCGCCATATGTTCGAAGGAGGACGCCGCAGCCATGGACAGAAACACTCGGAGCGCGAGGCCGGTTCCATTGGAGGAGGCGGACGCAAAGGAGGACGCGTTGCCAAAGGAATGAGAATGCCGGGAAGAATGGGCGCAGACCGTGTTACCGTCAAAAATTTAAAAATAGTTGCGGTTGACGCAGGGACGAATCAAATTTTCGTTTCCGGCGCGATACCCGGTCGAAGAGGAACACTTATTGAAATTAAAGCCCGATAATTCCATGGAAGCAAAAATATACAATCAAACAGGAAAAAGCGTAGGATCTGTTTCGTTGCCGGAAGGAGTTTTCGGTGCGAAATGGAACGGTGACTTGGTTCACCAGGTGCTCGTCTCCGAAGCGGGAAATGCTCGCACGAATATTGCTCACGCAAAAGACAGAAGCGAGGTCCGCGGAGGAGGAAGAAAACCGTGGAAGCAGAAAGGAAACGGTCGCGCTCGTCACGGTTCAACACGTTCACCGATCTGGGTCGGCGGTGGTGTTACGCACGGTCCGCTCACGGAGAAAGATTACACCAGAAAAATCAACCGAAAAATGAAAGCCGCGGCGCTCTATTCGGTACTCTCAGAAAAATTGAAAGCCGGCGAGATCATTTTTGTCGATGAATTGAAATCGAAGGAAATGAAGACCAAAGAGGCAAAAGAAATTTTGAAATCACTCTCGACCATCGAAGGATGCGCAGAACTTTCCACAAAACGAAAAAACGCCGCTTTCATCGCACTTGGACAAAAAGATGTTGAGACCGAGCGAATTTTCAGCAACATCAAAAGCGTTTTTATTGGCGAATGGCGCAACATTACGCCTTCCGATCTTTTGAAATACAAATATATCGTTGTATCTCATCCGGAAGAGAGCGTGAAATTCGTCGCTTCTAAAATGAAATAATATGACAGCAAACACTTTCAACAATAAAAGCCTCTCGACTATTCTGAAACGCCCGCGCGTCACCGAAAAGGCCGCAATCTTGGTCGAGAACAATGCCTACACCTTCGAAGTTGCTTCGAATGCGACTAAGACGGAAGTCAGAGCCGCGATTAAAGCGATGTACAAAGTGACCCCGGTCCAGATCAACATGACTGCCGGCACCAGTAAGACCGTCACACGAAAAGGAAAAGAAGGAGTAAAAACAACGAACAAAAAAGCGGTCGTGCATCTTAAGAAGGGCGATAAAATAGAATTCATCTAATATAAAAAATAGAAAAATATTAAAATAGAAAAATAGGAAAATTCCAACGTCGTTATAATCTTTCTATTTTCTTATTTTCCTATCAACATTTATGAAAACTCACAAACCAACTACACCCACGATGCGCCACACTACGGTTGTTTCTTACCGCAATGTTCTCACTGCGAAGAAACCGCACAAAGCGCTCACGAAGGGACGCAAACGCGATGTCGGACGCAATGCCGACGGACGCATCTCGGTTCGCCACAAAGGAGGCGGTCACAAGCGCGCGTATCGCGACATCGATTTTAAATTCGACAAAAGAGATATTCCGGCAAAGATCGAGACCATCGAATACGATCCGAACCGCTCGTCATTCATTTCCCTCGTCTGTTACAAAGACGGAGAACGCCGCTATGTTATCACTCCGAAGACAATGAAAGTCGGCGACTCAATGCTCGTTGGAGAGAATGTTGAGATCAAATCGGGTAATCGTTTGCCGATGAAAAACATTCCGCAGGGAACTTTCATTTACAATATAGAGATCAAAAAAGACGGCGGTGCCAAACTCGTCCGCTCCGCGGGAAGCTATGCCGAAATCGTCGCCAAAGATGCGCCGTATATTCACTTGAAAATGCCGTCAGGCGAGATCAGAAAAATTCACGAAGACGCCTGGGCAAGCATCGGTGTTGTTTCCAATGAAGAATACAAACTGAGAAATATCGGAAAAGCCGGAAGAAATCGCTGGCTCGGTATTCGCCCAACCGTCCGTGGATCGGTGATGAACCCGGTAGATCATCCGCACGGTGGAGGTGAAGGAAGACAGGGAAGAGGCTTGCGAAGAGCCAAAACCCTCTGGGGCAAACCCTCCGGAAAAGGTCAGAAGACCAGAACGCCGAAGAAATATTCCAACGTGTTTATTGTCTCCCGCAGAAAATCAAAAAAGAAGAAATAATCTACCGTTCAAACAAAATCCGCCGAAAGGCGGTTTTTGTTTGACAGAAAACAAAGTTTGTGATTCAATGTAGTGAGTTGTTATCAACGGAGGAAGTTGTAATGAACATCGAAAAATTACTTGACGCATTGTCGGAAGAAGAAAAACAACAATTGAAAGTTTTGTTGAACTTGGACAAGAAAGAAGAAATATTGGTTCTAAAAATACTAGCTGATCAAACCAAAAAAAGGAACAAAGATCTGACACCCGAGGAAAGAAGCGCAAGACAGAGGCGTAAAGATAAGGCGCGATATGATGCAGAACAGAGGCGGAGAACGGAAGCCCTCAACAAAAAAAGGGAATTGGAAAGCCTAGATGGAAAATGCGGGTTTTAAAACTTTCGCCGGACGTGGGTCTCTGACCCCGTCCGTTTTTTTATTTTTGAACGAGATTTTTCATCCGTCGTCGCCGGTTCCTTGTTGCACAGGGAACCGAAACGTTTGTGCTGCCCGCAAAACTTTGTTATGGTACAACCATGTCCATCAAAAAAATATCGTCGTCGCCGGTTCTGGGTTGCACCCAGAACCGAAATGTTTGTGTACCTCGCAAAACTTTGTATAATACGACCTATGTCCATCAAAAAAATTTCCAAAGACCTAAATTCGTCCGTTTATTTCCTCACTTTTACCGTTAAAAAATGGTATTACCTTTTTGACCGACACAATCGTTGGAATATTATTTCCGAATCGCTCCGGTATTGCCAAAAGAATAAAAATCTCAAACTTTACGGTTTCGTTTTTATGCTCAACCACATTCATCTTATCGTAGAATCTCCAGACGTATCCGGTTTTGTTCGTGATTTTAAAAGACATACTTCTCGTGAAATACATAAAAATATAGTTGCAACCGAACCGAATATCGAAAAATTATTTGTTGAAAGCGATGGAACCTATTCAATCTGGCAAGACACGAACATGCCGATTGTTCTTGAAAGTGAAAAAGTTTTTCAACAAAAACTGAATTATATTTTAGAAAATCCCGTTCGGAAGAATTACGTGCCGGATGAATCTTTTTGGTATTGGTCATCAGCAAATAAAGAATGCAAGTTGAAAATTGATGAGATGGAAGAATAAAGTTTAGTGAAAGATATAAACGTTTCGGTTCGGGGTGCAACCCCGAACCGGCGACAGGCTTGCCTCCGAACGGGGTCTCTGACCCCGTTCGGATTTTTTGTATTTTTGAACGGAATTTTTTATGTGTTTGACAAAAAAAATATTGGTGATATTATTGCGCACAATGGTTCCTTTGATTTTTTAATTTCCTATGGAGGAAAAGCGATGAAAAAGATTGCATTGATACACTTGCCGGTAAATCCGCTCTGGAAGGTTTGCAAGACGTTTGGTACGGATGAACTCATTTCGCTTGTCGCTAATTTTCTTGCGACGATCTGGTTTACGTATTATCTGGCGACGGAATCGGGAATGTCATTTTTACTTTCCGTCGGTTTGTCGGTTCCCGCCGGTCTTGCGCTTGCCGGACCGGTACTCGAAAAAGTTGGTTTCTTTCCGATGCATTTTTGGGAAGCATGGACGGATTACCGCACTACACCTCTCGAGGACCGCAAGTCCAGAGGTTCATATCTCTCCGGGGCGCTGAAAGGCGGGTCGGTAAGTATGATTGAAGATATTCTTATTCATGATCCGTTCTATTTTGGTCTTATGTATTTTGGTCTGCGTACTTTTGCGGGTACGCCACCATGGATCCTTTGTTTGTTGAGCTTTGGCGGTGCCGTGCTAGTCGTCGGATTTCTTGAAGTCGGAACGAAAGAGGTTTTACATCGGAACGCGAAAAGAAAACTAAAAATGTGCGGCTTTCAATTGGAAAAATATTACGAAGCGCGGTTTTGTTATTCTGACGAAACGATCGCCGAGAAAGTTTTTCGGTCACTGGCGCAAAAATATGTGTTCAGTCCTCCTTATGTGGGGACTGAGACGAGCAAAAATGAAGCGAAGCTCATAAATTACCACGACCGGTATTTTGCCGAAAGATCTTGGTGGAACAGCCGTACCATGCTTTTGCGGAGCCGTGATCGTGACGATACGGAAAAAGGGAAAATGCGTTCGTGGCAGGTCGTGTACACGCTTATAAACGAAACATGGAAGCAGGGTGCCGATCAATACCGGTATTTCGTTTCGCTGAAAGAAAAAATGTATTATTTGGCACCTGAAGGACTTCTCCACCACCCTGATCAGATCGCGGACAAAAAAGTCCGTGAGACGGTTGCGGCAAAGGTACTGAACGAATCGCCGGTAGATGTCCGTTTCGAGCGTCTGGTAGCCCAACGTTTCGAAAGTCTTCTTGTTTCGTTCGATCGTGTTCACGAGCACAGTCTTTACATTATCGAAATAAAAGCGCGACCCGATAGAAAGCAGACATTAAAAGAAGCAATGAGATATGCAATGCTCCAGGGCGGACTTCAAACCACTCACGGAAAATATCGGTTACTCGCAGGGAGTTCGTAAAAGTTGCATCGAGAAAATAGTAACAAAAAATGCCCCGAGAAACGGGGCATTTGCTTTATCGGTATTTCGGTAGAATATAATGATGCGTAGAAAATCCGAAAATGTTTGATTATTTGGCCACGAAGCAGGGAGAAATGCTCTAAAAAAACGAATATGCCGAAGTGCTTATCATTCTTCGGTTTTTTTGTTGCTTTTTTTGTCGAAAAGTTGTTAAATACATTCGGATATGTTTGAAAATAAGTCCGTCGGCTCAAAACGAGCTTGGCGCGGCGAAGGAGTTTATATGACCGAATTATTACATACACCGCTTACCGATTGGCACATTGAAAACGGGGCGAAAATGGCGGAATTTGCGGGCTACTCGATGCCGATAAGTTATCCGACCGGAGCGCTTAAAGAAATTTATGCGGTACGAAACGCGGCCGGACTGTTTGATATTTCTCATATGCGTCCGATATTTGTGGAGGGACCGCTTGCGCGAAACTTTCTTAATTTTATCGATACGCGAGATCTTTCGCAGATGAAAGTCGGCGATGCCCGATACGGCATTGTTTGTCTGGAATCGGGTGAACCAATCGATGATATTATCGTATATTTGCTTTCCGGAACCGAAGAAAGCGAGCGCTTCTTGGTAATAGCAAACGCTTCGAACGGCACGCGCGTATACGAACACCTGCGGAGTGTTAAACGGAAGTATGGGATCGCTAACGAACAGGTTTTTCTTACTGATGGACTCGGCAAATACGGATTTATTTCTTTGCAGGGTCCGAACGCGGAAGAAATTCTTAAAAATGCGGTTTCCGATATTTCGCTGATACCGAAAAAATATTACTCCTGTGCAAATGTTCGTTTGTTTGATGAACCGGTATTGCTTTCAAAAACCGGATATACGGGAGAAGCGGGTTTTGAAATTCTTTGTCCTAAGTTCGCCGCTTACTATCATTGGCTCAAACTACTGGATGTCGGAGAACCTCTCGGACTCATTCCGGCAGGACTTGCCGCGCGCGACACGCTCCGGCTTGAAGCGGGAATGCCGCTCTTTGGTCATGAAATGGATAAACGTCACGATCCTGTCTCAGCCGGTTTGGAAAAATTCGTCGACTTCGATAAGTTCGGGTATTTCTTGGGAAAAACCGCGCTTAAAAAAGTCCGCGACGGAAGATCCGGAAAACCCAGCGAATATTTTCATTCGTTCATTATGGAAAAAGGAAGAGTTCCGCGACACGGCGACAATGTTTACTGGGAGTATGCGGATCCTCCGATTGGAAAACTGACCAGCGCGGGATTTTCTCCAACGCTCGGAAAAAATATCGCGATGGGATATATTTACCGAAAATTTTCCAGCGGTTCCGAAGTTTTTATAGACATCGGAGGAAAATTGTATCCGGCCACCGTCACGAAACTTCCGTTCTATAAGAGAGTAAAGAAATAGTCGTACACTGCGGGGTTAATCTCCGCAGTTTTTTAAATTTAAATTTGACCCATGACACGACCGATGTGAATTCTAGCCCTAAAGGATAGAAATCGGCAAGCCAATCGCTTCACTCTTTGGCCGATTTTAACATACGCTAGAATTCACAGCGGTCGTGTCAAGGGAACTTTTAATTGTACGAATACTCTATACTTATGCAGGTCTTCGTGTCTTTGACATTTTGTTTTTTGGTACGGCGAGATTGGTTTTTTATTGTTGTTTGCCGGATGTTTTTGATATGATAGAGGCAGTTCTCTGGAACATTGAAATGGAGGTGTCACATGAACGGTGAACTGAAAAAATGGTATGACGAAGCGTGGGAAATTCTCCGCTCCGCCCGCCGTAAAGCGAAAAAAATGAGCCAAGAGCAGCTGATAGTGCTCAAGCAAGAAACACACGATGAACTCGACCGGATATTTACCGAGCGAACTCTTCGTGAAGAGATCGCCGAAGATCGCGTAAAACGCAATCTGAAAAAAGAAGATTCCGATCTGAAGAAGAAAAATAAAGAACTCCATGAACAAGTCGAAAGACTCGAAGTGGAAAATGCAGCGATTCTTGCTCTTGAGAACGATCACCGTCCACACATTATTGTTCCAACAACAGGACTTGGGGAATCTGAAGCCACGGCAATGCTTATCCTTTCAGATTGGCATGTCGAGGAACTTGTTCGCGCAGAATCCGTAAACGGTAAAAATTCTTATACGCTTAAGGAAGCAAAAAGACGAAGCGACAAAGCTTTCCAAAAAGCGGTGAGTTTAACGCGGAAAGAACAGCAAGATGTTACCATCAAACACATGGTGGTTGGCCTTTTGGGAGATTTTATTTCCGGAAATATTCACGAAGAATTGCTGGAAAATTGCCAACTTCGTCCTATGGAAGCCGTTATTTTTGCACAGGGTCTTCTCGAATCAGGTATTAATTATTTGCTTGCCAATACGGAGCTGGATTTCACGTTTGTCTGCCATGTCGGCAATCACACTCGTATTACGAAAAAGGTGCACGTTTCTACTGAGCAAGGAAATTCGATCGAGTACTTTATGTACCACAGTTTGAAACAGCGCTTTTTATCCGAACCTCGGGTAAAATTTATCATTCCCGAAGGATATCACTCCTATATGGATATTTATGGAACGAAAATTCGTTTCCACCATGGACATTCTCTGCGTTATCAAGGCGGTGTCGGAGGTCTTACTATTCCCGTCAATAAGGCGATCGCACAATGGAATAAGATCACTTCTGTTGATTTGGATATTTTTGGACACTGGCATACGTATATGCATTTGAAAAACTTTGTTGCGAACGGTTCACTCATTGGTTACAACGCTTTCGCGCTGTCCATTAAAGCGGATTTTGACGTTCCGAAACAAGCGTTCTTCTTGATTGATAAAAAACTCGGACCATCGATCTTTGCGCCGATATTCGTAGACAAGTAACATCCTTTGTCGGGGCGGGTTATCCCGCTCCGACTTTTTTTAACCCGCCGTCGCTCTCTGGAACTATGGCGTTGCGAAGGAGGAAAAAATGAAACAAAAATTATATTACGGACGGCCGATAAACATTAAAGGGTCTGAACTTGACCGCGAATTACTTCCGAAGGTTGTTGCCGCGTTTCCCGATTGGGAGATTGAAGATTCCGGTCTTCAAAAACATGGCGACGGATACCTCCGATGGAAAAAAGAAAAAGGAAACGGTATGGAATACTATTTTCAGGAAGTTCTTCCTTTCTGCGGCGGTGGCGTGTTTCTGCGGTTTCGCGATGGCGCATGGGGAGCCGGCGTGTATGCCGAGGCGAAATTTTTTGTCGATCGCGGTCTGCCGATCTGGATCGTTTCTCCGAAAGGAAAAGTAAGAAAGGGAAGTCTTAAAAATGCAAAAGTTCTTTCCATTGAAGAAACTGTCAAAAGAATACGCGACGAAGCGGGAAATTCGAAACCGTATTAAAAAATAAAACCACCGGAGCCATATTTTGGCTTCGGTTTTTTATTTATACGAAGTAACGAGTGGGCTGCGAATGACGACGGTCATATTCGTATTAATTCGTAGCATATTCGTTATTTCGTATAAGTGTGGATAACTTGTTTATAAATTGGGGACAACGGGTGTATTATTATGTCATGGGTCTGTCTCTGAAGACTTTTCTTCGGGTACCCGAAAAAACATAGTGTCACCGCCAAATAATACAGATAAAAAAGGAAGAGGAGTTTCGAGTGATTACCAGGTAGTACTCGGCGGTTTTTCTGCGCAAAAAAAAGAGATCCCGAGAGTGGGACTTGTGGTGAATTTGGCGCGTTCAACATCGTTACCGGCGTCGCCCGTCCGAGCGATACATCATGCTCAATTATCGCGACCGGCAGCAAGAATAGTTCGGGGAGAATATGAAGAGAGCGCTGTACGAAAGCACCACCGTCGTTCTTCTTTTTCATTTTCAAAAACGTTGGCACGCGCTCTTATTGCGCTCGTCGCACTTAATCCGTTCGTTTCCGTTTACGCCGACGAATTGCCTCCGACCTATGCCGATATTGTCATTGCGCAAACTTCCAGTGAAATAATTACCGACAATAGCATTACTCCTTCTGCGACCCCCGAAGCATCTGTGGGTGAGACCGAGAATACCGCAATACCGGAAAGTTCTCCCGCTTCGGAGGAACCGGTTTCCGAACCGTCGCTTCTTGAAAATATAATTTCAGCGGTCGTCGACATATTTACGCCGGGGGATGCAAACGAAACAATTTCCACTTCGACGCCTGAAATTATTTCTGATCCTGTTGTTGTAACTCCGGAATTGATAGAAACAGCTACAAGCACGGAAGAAATATTCCCCAATCCGGAACCGGAAGAAATAGCTACGACCACAGACGAAATACTTCCTACTTCGGAATCTACCGCGAGTTCTACTGAACCGGTACTTGATCCGACAGAGACTCCTTCCGGCGGCGCGGCAACAACTCCCAAAGAAGAGTCGGCGACAGTAGAAGAGATTACAACAGAAGAAGCAACCACGACCGAAGAGGTGATAGACGAAAACCAAACGCCGGAACCGAGTGCACCGACAGAGACGAGTTCCGAACCGGCGGTTGTTCAAAAAGTATTTTTCAAAGATAGCGAATGCACGCCGACGGATGACGGAGGATATTATTGCGTCTCAAAAAACTTAGGAAACACGACGGATTCGACTATTGGAGCGCCGCGCGTTTTTGCCGAAGCGATAGAAGGAGACGACAAAGAAATTTATTATGAAGACGCGACGGGGAAGTCTCAAATAACAAGGAATGAATATGACGATGACGCGCCGTCCTACGATGAAAACAGTCAGATTATTCTCTGGCACGCTCTCATTAACGGACGGTATCAGATTATGTTCTACGATAAAAATCAGGCGTCGACCGGTTTTCGGCAGCTCACCGATTCCGATTACAACAATACCAATCCGTACGTCAGCGGGCATGGCGCCGTGTGGCAGGGGTGGGTGAACGGCAATTGGGAAGTATTTTACGCGAAAGACGTTATGGCACCAGAACTTGAGGTTCGACAGATTACTTCGAGTGAACGAAACGACATGTTTCCGCATCTTTCTGAAAAATTCATCACGTGGCAGTCGTTTTATGAAGATATGTGGCATGTGTTCGTTTACGACATGACAACGGGAGAGACTTCTCAGATTACCAAAAGCACCGACGGAAAATATGAAAATCCGCGCTTTGCGTTACTCTTCGAAAAACGAGACGAAAATGGGGAAGTGAAAACCATCGGGTATGATATTGCGTCCGGTCAGGAAATTCCGATCAGTCACGGCGGCAGCGCTTCTTCTCCTCTCATTCCGCTCTCGCAACCCGACAGCGAAAAAGCAATGCCGCTTTCCGGAACCGGCACTTCGACACTGAAAACGCTCGGTAAAGACGGCGACAATACGGATTCGGGGGAATAAAAGCTATCAACAGTTTTTCCGCCTAAAATATTTATAAAAAATGGGAGTTTCGTGGTAAAATAATAACAGGAAGAAATGCATTTTCCTTCCTGTTTTTTATGCGAAAGTTTTTTCAGAAAATTCGGAAAATTACCGCAAAACAAATATTTACTTCTTTCCTCATTTTTGTGTGGGTTCTTTCGAGTGTCTCTTTATTTTTTGGATTTGTCGGAAAGACAGAAAGGGTAACGGCGGCTCCGACATTCATGATGGACACGGGGCATTTTGTCGGTGATGGGTTTTCTAAAGCGATTACGGGACTTGGGTTTACTCCGGATCTTGTTATTATAAAATCAGACACTACCGCAACGGCCGCGATGTTCAAGACAACCGCGATGCAAGAAACCGCAACGGCCTATCTCGGCTCTGCAACAAACGATACAAACACGATTGTCCTTGACGCCGACGGATTTACCGCATTCGGAACGGCCGATAATGCCGGCGTGATATATACGTGGACGGCGTTCGGTGGCTCGGACTGCAGTGCGACCGGAAGATTTTGCGTTGGGGCATATACCGGAGACGGGGCGGCGACAGCGGCGCTTACCGCTGTCGGTTTCCAGCCTGATCTTGTCTGGATCAAACAATCTCTCGCAGCCGGTGTTCCGAACTGGAGATCTTCCGCGATGGGGGCGAATGTCGGCCAGTATTTTACCGCGCTCGCACAAGATGCGACCGGGGTTCTTTTTAGGACGCTTGACGCAACGGGTTTTACTGTCGGGTTGAATAATAATGCCGCCGGAGGTATTTATTATTACGTTGCTTTCAAAGAGGTTGCCGGGTCTATTGATGTCGGTACGTATACGAATGCGGTTGCCAACGACAATACGAATATCGGGGGAGTGGGGTTTGTTCCGGATATGGTTTTTGTAAAAAATTCAGCGGTGGCGGTGTCGGCGGTGTATAATGTCGACGAATCGTACGGTGATAATACGAGTTATTTTGCCGCGACCGCAAATCTCACAAATTCCATTCAGGCGCTTCAGACAGACGGGTTTCAGGTGGGAACGAGCAATACTGCCAATGGCGCTACTAATGTCATGTATTATGCGGCGTTTACAGGAAATGCAGCGGTCACTTCGAGTGGAACATTTACCATGGCGTCCGGGTCGTATACCGGCGATGGAGGTTCCAAAACATTTACGAATCTTGGTTTCGCTCCCGATTTGGTAATCATCAAAGGAGACGGCGCGACCGCAGGGGTTTTTCGAACTTCAGCAATGGCCGGGGATGTTACCGCGTATTTGGATTCCGCTACGGCAAATGTTGGAACTGCAATCACGATGCTCAATCTGAATGGTTTTACTATCGGCAATCATGCAAGTGTCAACACGAACGGCAGAGTATATTATTGGACGGCGTACGGCAATGCGTGGAAACAATCAACGAACACCGGGGCTTCAGATTTTTTTATCGGAGCCTACACGGGAAACGGAATTGATAGCCGAAACATTACACGCCTCCCGTTTCAACCGGATATGGTTACCATAAAAGCGGCTACTGCTGTCGCGGGAACTTTTCGAACTTCGGCGATGGCGGGAGATCTTTCGGGATTTTTTGCGGCGACGGCGGAGGCTGCTAATAATGTGCAGGCTTTCAATACTGACGGATTTCAGGTCGGTACAGCGGGAAACGTGAATACACTCGCAACCGTGTACTACTATTTCGGTTTCAAATCGGGGAGTAATTTTGAGGTCGGGACATATGACGGTACCGGCGTCGCGAAAGATGTTCCCGTTTCTTTTCAGCCCGATAACATTTGGGTGAAAAGGACTACAAATACCCGCGGAGTGTCGCGAACGAGCGATGACGTCGGAGACGGTGCGCTTCCTTTTATTAATGCCGGCAATGTCGCGGGTGCGATTACCGGTATTATTCCAACCGGATTTTCCGTAGGCACAGCCGCGGAAACAAACACCGCTCTTGTGGACGGCTATCGCTATGTCGCGTGGAAAAATAATTCGACGCCATCGACCCCGGTTTATCACACGCAGACCGGTTACTTTGTCGGCAATGGAGCTTCGAAGAGAATCACCGGGCTCGGGTTTACTCCGCAACTCGTGATACTCAAGTCTGACAACAATGCGGTTGCCACCATATTTAAGACTGTTGCCATGCCTCAAAATGCGACGGCGTATTTGGGGTCGGCAACAGTAAACGGTAATTTTATCGAGTTTGTGCCTGACGGATTTGATGTTGTCGGTACGGCGAACACGGCGAATGTGCGATACACGTGGATCGCTTTTAACGGATCGGACTGCACCGCGACCGGAATTTTTTGTGTCGGTACATATACGGGAACCGGTGTTTCTCCCTTGGCTTTGACTGAAGTCGGCTTTCAACCCGACCTTGTTTGGGTAAAAGGCGCGGCGGCGGTTGCTCCAAACTGGCGGTCATCGTCGATGGGCGCGAATGTCGGGCAGTATTTTACCGCCACTGCAGAGGATGCGACCGGCGCGCTTTTCAGAACGCTCGATGCGACCGGCTTTACGGTCGGGGCGACGAATAATGTCGGTTCGGCGATATTTTACTACGCAGCTTTCAAAGAAGTTGCCGGTTCAATCGATGTCGGCACATTTAACGGCGATGGATTGGAAGGAAAAAATGTTGCCGGCGTAGGCTTTGTTCCGGATTATATGTTCCTGAAAAATTCGGCGCAGGCGGTTTCCGCTGTGTCGAATCAAAATGAATCATATGGAGACAGCAGTAGTTATTTTTCATTGACGGCAAATCTCGCGGACTCCATTCAAGCTTTGCAGACTGACGGTTTCAACGTCGGGACGAATGCGACGGCGAACGGCGCAGGAAATGCAATGTATTATGCGGCGTTTGACGGGGCATCCCTTCCTGGATCGAGCGGAACGTTCAAAATGACTTCCGGGTCGTATGTCGGAAATGGCGATACTCAAACATTTTCGAATCTTGATTTTGCACCGAATCTTGTGATCATAAAAGGCGATACGGCGCAGTTCGGAGTCTTCCGGACCAGCAATATGGCCGGGAACTCGACGGCGTACCTCGGTTCTCCTACCGCAAATCTTGCCGGAGCCATTACTACGATGAATATTTCCGGTTTTACCGTCGGAAACAGCGTTCTCGTAAATTCTCCGGGCGTGACCTATTATTGGACGGCATATGGAAATGCGTGGAATGCCCAAACCGCCTCCGGAGCTTCGGACTTTATCATCGGCGCGTATTATGGTTCGGGCACAGATAGTCGCAATATCGCCCGGCTGCCGTTTCAGCCGAACTTGGTGGCGGTCAAACGATTCGGTGCAAGCGAAGGTGTGTGGCGAACCTCTTCTCACTCGGGCGATACGAGCAGTTATTTTTCCGCAACCTCCGACGGTCCGAATAATATTCAGTCAATAAACAGCAACGGTTTTCAGGTGGGGACGAATGCGATGGTCAACACACTCGCGAACGTGTATTTTTATTTCGCTTTCAAATCGGGCAGCAATTTTTCCGTCGGTCAATATAGCGGAACGGGTGTCGCAAAAAACGTGACAACAGTCGGATTTCAGCCGGACAATCTTTGGGTAAAGCATAACGGCGCCACGAGAGGAATTTTGCGAACGAGTCAAATGGCGACAGACAGTGCTCTTCCGTTTCTCAACGCTACATCTTTTACCGGAGCGGTCACCGATTTGATTTCCAGCGGTTTTTCGATCGGTCTTGCCGGCGAAACGAATATCAGCGGTCTCAATAATTACCGCTATGCCGCATGGAAAGCAAACGTGCTCTCCCAGGTTCATTATCACTGGCGCGCGGACAATGGTTCGGAAGCGGCGGCAACGTCACTCACGGGAGGAGCGGAAGATACGCCGTACACGGGAATCGTTCCCGGTACCACCTACCGCCTTCGTATGGAAGTCTCGAACGGCGGGTCTGCTTCGGTTTCTGCAGCATATCGCTTGGAATATGGAGAAAAAACTTCTTCCTGCGCAGTTATTTCCTCGTGGACCCGCGTTGGCGATGCGCTCGGCGATTGGGACATGTCGGATTCAGGAAATCTGACGAATGGAGACAACACCACGAATATCGCAAAAAGTATCGGCGGTGTTACCGATGAAAATGTTACCTTCCTGACGCCGAATGCCGGAGTTCGGGACACCTCGGATGAAACCGGTTCTCTTACTCTCAGCGCGAATAAATTTGCGGAGTTGGAATATTCCATTGAAGCAACCGCGGACGCACCCGCCGGGACGGTGTATTGTTTCCGTGTCACTGATGCTGGTTCCGCGTTGCCGGGCTACGGGAGTTATGCGGAAGCGGTGGTTCCGAATGATGTATGGGTGAGCGCTGTCGGTTCGCATGTTTCGACGCTTTCTTCCGGCGCGAGCAATCAACATGTCGGAGGATCCTTCGCGCTCGCCGACCAAAACGGTTCTCGTACGGTGACGGGGATTACTATCACGGAAACGGGAACGATCGACGCACAAAATAATTTAAAAAGTATCAAGCTCTTTTACGAACTCGACTCAATCGCGCCGTACAATTGCGCGGATGAGACGTATGGAGGAGGGGAGGCTCAATTCGGTTCAACCGATGCCGACGGATTTTCTTCCGCGAACGGAACATCCGCTTTTACCGATTCAGTGGGAATTTCCACGACGGCGACGATGTGTGTGTATGTTGTTGTAAATGTCGGAGCCGCTGCTCACAACAACGAAACCATCGGTATCGAAATTACCGCACCGCGGAGTGATGTTACTCTCTCTTCAGGTCTCGCGAATCCGCCTTACGCGGTGGCGATCGACGGAATCGTCACGGTCAAAGCCTATAAAATGCAGACCGGCTATTATGTCGGTTCGGGGGTTGCGCTCACAAAAACCATTTCCGGACTCGGATTTACTCCCGAAGCGGTTATTATAAAGTCCGACCAAAACACGCAGACGGCGATGCTCAAAACGGTTGATATGCCAGTAAACGCCACCGCGTATCTCGGATCGGCGACGGCGGATGCGGATTTTATTCGTCTTACTTCGGACGGTTTTACCATTACCAGCACCTCGAACACGGTGAATGTGCGGTACACATATATCGCATTTTCCGGTTCGGATTGCAGTCCCGGCGGAATTTTCTGCACCGGCTCGTATTCGGGAAACGGTATTTCACCGCAGAGTATTTATACGGGTTTTGCGCCGGACCTCGCTATCGTCAAACGCTCGTCAACGGTCGCCGCGAGTTGGAGATCCTCCGCCATGGGAGCGAACATCGGACAGTATTTTATGGCGACAGTGCAAGATGCGACCGGGGTTCTTTTTTCAACTCTTGATGCAACGGGATTTTCCGTCGGTTCAACCAATAACGCGAGCGGAGGAAATTATTATTTCATCGCGTGGAAACAAGTGGCGGGTTCAATGAATGTTGGGACGTATGCCGGTACCGGTCTGGATAATGTGAATATTCCGGGAGTCGGTTTTGTTCCGGACTTTGTGTTTGTAAAAAATGCGACCCGAAGCCCGGCACTCGCGGGAATGTATAATGTAGACGAATCGTATGGTGATAATTCCAGTTATTTTTCGGCGCTTGCCGACATTCCGAACACTATTCAGGCTCTTCAGGCGGATGGTTTTCAGGTGGGGTCCAACAATATTGCAAACGGGTCGGGTAATACATTTTATTACGCCGCGTTTGCGGGAAACGAACCGCACAGCGCTTCGGGAACATTTGTGATGAAGACCGGAACGTATGTCGGGACGGGCGGAGCGTTTTCACTTTCCGGATTTGGTTTTTCTCCCGACCTCGTGATCATCAAAGGCAATGTTGCGACCGCCGGAGTTTTTCGCACGAAGATGATCAACGGCGATTCGACCGCCTATCTCGATTCTGCGACGACGAACTTCGCGCTAGGAATAACGTCGCTTGACGGAGACGGTTTTTCCATAGGAACAAGCGCTGTCGTTAATACCGCTGCGACCAATTATTATTGGACTGCCTACGGCAACGCATGGAATCCGGAAACCCACACGGGCGCGGCGGATTTTTTCATAGGTTCATATTACGGAAACGGCATCGATAGTCGCAATATCACGCGTATTCCTTTTCAACCGGACTTGGTGGCAATAAAACCGTTTGCCGCGACTGCCGGAGTGTTTCGCACGTCAGCTATGGCGGGGGATTTGACCGGCTTTTACGCAGCGACGGCTGAGGCCGCCAACATGGTGCAATCCCTTCGTGCCGATGGTTTTCAGGTTGGTACCGGAGCGAACGTAAATACCGCCGCTGTCACCAACCATTGGAATTTTGGTTTTAAAGTGGGAGACAATTTCGCCGTCGGTACGTATTCCGGTACCGGCGCACCGCAAAACATCCCCGTCGGTTTTCAGCCAGACAATCTCTGGGTAAAAAGAATAACCGCCACCCGCGGCGTTTCGCGTACCAGTGCGGCGGCAGGTAATCAAGCGTTGCCGTTCATTGCCGCCGCTAATGTGAATAATGTTATCACCAACCTGATCGGTACCGGATTTTCCGTCAACAACGTCATCGAATCAAATACCGCCGGCGCGAATGCGTATCGTTATGTCGCCTGGCAAGGAAAAAGATTTGATCAATCGGGATATCGCTGGTTTGCAAACACGAATACGACCGATGTCGGTGCACCTCTCGCGAACCGAAACACGAGTGCAAAACTCGCGAATCTCGGCGATCCGTTCCGCCTTCGCGTTCTGCTTCATCTTGATAACGCGAATCTCTTTGCGAGCAGTCAGGATTTTAAACTCCAATTTGCGACAAGCACCGGTGCGTGCGATACCGGTTTTGTCGGCGAAACGTACCAGGACGTAACGGCAACCACACTCATCGCCTATAACAACAATACCCCCGCAGACGGAGCCGCGCTCACCGCAAACGGGAATGATCCGACACATGGCGGTGATACTGTGCGTCCGCAATCGTATGAAGAGGCGAATAATTTCACGAACTCCGTTTCGGTCCTTGCTCAGGGGACGGAAGACGGCGAATGGGATTTTGCTCTCGTCGACAACGGCGCTCCCGCTTTCACTTCGTATTGTTTCCGCGTTGTGAAAGCCCTCAATGATGTGCCTCTCGAAACCTACTCATTCATTCCGGAAATCCAAACCGCGGATATTCCCACGTTCGCGCAAAATTATTTCCGATTCTTCGTGGACAACGATGCCCTTAAACCGACCGATCCGTGGCCGGCGGGACCGATTGATCTCGGAGATATTACCAACATTACCGCGGCATACGAACCGCCCGCGGTCGGAGAAAAACTGCGCCTTCGCATGGATCTCACGGTCGGCACAAAAAATCTTCCGGCGCTCTACCAGAGTTTCCGCCTGCAATACGGAAAACAAGTCACGTCATGTAGCGCCCTCGCTGAACCCGATTGGAATTTCGTGGGCGCGCCCGGAAGTGGCAGTGCTTGGCGGGGAATAAATGCGACTCCCGTTTCAGGAACGCAGCTTTCCGGGGATCCGCCAACCCTCGGGGATCTCCTTGTGGGCGGTTGGGATCGCGCGGGAACCTACGAGGAGTCAGGCGGTACGAGCGCGAAAAATCCCTTTGCTGCCGCGATTGGAGAAGATATCGAATATGACTGGATACTACAGAACAACGCCGCCGATCCTTCGAGTAATTATTGTTTCCGCGTCTCGACTACGACGCCCGGAGTTGTCGGACCGTACACATTCTATCCGATTGTGAGAACAGCCGGCTTTCGTCCGAAAACCGAAAACTGGCAATGGTTCGACGATGAAACCAACGAAACCCCGGTAACTTCTCTCGCTCTCGAGAATAGCGCCCCTCCGGATATCGCGTATTTGAACAAAATAAAATTGCGCGTGTCGGTCCAAGAAACGGCGAATGTTACCGGAACAAACGTAAAATTCAAACTGCAATTTTCCGAGTACTCGGATTTCTCGATGGGTGTGCGTGACGTGGTGGATGCCGATTCCTGCCAAGCAAATTCGCTCTGGTGTTATGCCGACGGTGGTGGTCTCGAAAATGGCGTCATTACGGAACACAAGATCAGCGGCGTTTCTTGTACGGGCGGAGTCGGAGTCGGATGCGGTACTCACAATGAAGCATCTTCAACTCCGAGCACTTTTACTCAAACTGCAAATACTCTGACCGAGTATGAATTTACCATAAGCCACGCCGGAGCGCGGGCGAATCGAACGTATTATTTCCGATTGTATGATGTCGTTAACGATATTCCCATTTCAAAAAATACAGGGAAAAATTATCCGAGCCTTGCGACCGAAGGGGCGGCGATCACGTTCGGCGTCGGCGGACTTCCTGCAGGGACAGTTACGGAAGGGGCTACCACGGATATCGACACGACCTCGGTCGCGATACCGTTCGGAGACTTGCCTTTTGGTACCGAAATATCAGGAGCGCAAAGGTTTACTGTCTCGACGAATGCGACCGAAGGATACCAGCTCTTTGTTCGCTCGGCGTCGGATCTTATGAATGGCCAAGGAACGATAATTGAGCCGGTAACCGGTACGAACGCCGCACCATCGCTTTGGTCTGTCGGATGTAATCCCTTATCGGAAGGATGTTTCGGGTACCATACCGGAGATGATGTCCTTGCCGGCGGATCGACACGTTTTCTGGCGAACAATAATTTTGCAAAATTAACGGCAACACATGAAGAAATCGCTTTCAGTTCCGTCCCCGTAACAAACGAAATAACCGACATTGTCTATCGCGTCTACGTAACGGGAGGTCAATCGATCGGACAGTATAGCGGATCACTCTATTATATAGTCGTGCCGGTGTTCTAAAAACGAATAGAAAAATAAGAAAATAGGAAAATAGTAAAATTATGTCGGGAAACGGTAGTGTTAATTTTCCTATTTTCTTATTTTTCTATTCGTCTACTTATTAACACCTCTCTTTTCTTAAATCATGGTAAAATAAAGATACTCTCTATGAATCGTTTTTTCGGTACATTCAGTGTTTCTTTTTTGGCGGCGGCGTTTTTCGCTTTTTTGCCGTTTTTTGCGTGTGCTGCTGATTTTTCCGCATCGCCGCTCATTATTGATCTCAAAGCCAATCCTCGCGATATCTTGAAGTCGACTATCGGGGTGATGAATTCCGCCACTCACGTCGGAAATATTTATGCGTTCGTAAACAACACTGATCCGGTTCTCGGCATGGAAGTATGGAAATCTCCGGCAAATGTCGACATGGCGGATTCGCTTGCGAATTGGATCGAGATAAACCGCAGTTCTCTTGAAATGCAGCCCGGAGCAAAAATAGAACTTCCTCTCCTTATTCAGGTCAATCTTCATGCAAAACCGGGAATGTACCACGCCACCATTACCTTTTCCGAAGGGAATACCCGCGCCGAAGCGGAGGCCGCTATTAAATACGGCGTTTCTGTCGCAATCAATCTTGAAGTGAAAGATGACGCAAAAGAGATCCTTGAGTTGAGCGGTTTTACTTCGAAAGGCACATTCATCTCCGAAAAAGAAGCATCGTTTACTTACAATATAAAAAATATCGGCAATAGATCGCTTGCTCCGAAAGGGGAAGTACGAATTTTTAACCGTTCAGGCGAGGAGGTTGCGACTCTTGATGTCAACAAAAACGGGGAAGTGGTGGACCCGAACAAAACGGCGGAGCTCGCTTCTGTTTGGAAGTCGGGGAGTCGCTTCGGTCGTTATAAGGCAATGGTTAATATCGAATATGGCTCAAAAGGAATGGGAGCTCTCCAAGACACGGTATTCTTTTGGCTCGTACCATGGAAAGAGATCTTGGTCATATTCTTCTGCCTTCTGATCGTGCTTCTTTCTTTTACCACCTATTGGCAGAACAACTACTCGCTCCGTTCCCGTCAGCAAACGGCACATGCATCGGCGCATGATTTCGTTCCGAATGCTCCAACTGTTCAGCACCAGGTGTATTCTCCTGCAAGAAGGGCGGCATTTTATTCGGATTATTCGGAACCGGAACTTCCGAGGCGAGATACTGTCAGAGAAACAACACGACCCTTTCCTCAGGCTAAAAACGTCGCCACAGGAGCCGTTAAAATCGAACCGATAAAACAAAACAACTTTGCCGGTGGTGATCCTGAGCGCTTTGTGGTAAGTTTGAAGAAATAACCCCTCTAAAAACGTATGAAAGAATATTCAAAATTTCCAAAACCTTTCGTTCTCCTTTTTCTCTTTTCCGGCTTATTCTTTGCTTCATCAGTATTTGCCGCGCAGGAGGACTCTTTTTCTCTCACTATAACCCCGCCTCTTTTCCAGCTCACGGTCAGCCCCGGGGAAGTATGGTCAAGCTCAATCAAAGTGGTCAACAATAATCCGTATGACGTCGACATCTACGCTTCGCCGATGAATTTTGTCGTGGCTGACGAAAGTGGGATCGGAAGGCTTGTTCCTTCTTTGCAAACCGCAACGACAAGTTTTACTCTCGCAAGTTGGATATCTGTAGAGAAGGGTCCTATACATATTCCCGCCGAAAAAACAGGCACGATTCCGTTTTCTTTGATTGTTCCCGCAAATGCGGAACCGGGAGGTCACTATGGGGCGATACTTACCGGGAACCAACCGCCGGCTGTCCCGGGAAGCAATACTGTGAATGTGTCCACTTCTATTTCCTCTCTTTTTCTTGTCCGAGTCAATGGAGACATGATTGAAAGTGGTCGTATCCGAGAATTTTCTCTCGACAAATTACTGTATGATACTCCGAAAGTAAATTTCTCGCTTCGGTTCGAAAACAAAGGGAACGTCCATTTGCTTCCGCGCGGCGAGATTGTTATTCGCAATATGTGGGGAAAGGAACGAGGAAAAATACTTATCAATCAGGATACTGATTTTGGTAACGTACTTCCTCACAGTATCAGAAAATTTCAATTTGAATGGTCGGGCGAAGATAATTTTTTCGAGGTTGGAAGATATACAGCGCTCGCCACTCTTTCGTTCGGCGAACAGACGAGAGACACGGAGTATCAGGAAGTTTCGTTTTGGGTTATCCCTATTGTTCCTGCGCTCAAGATATTAGGTTTTCTCATTCTCTTCATCGGATTCTTCGTCTGGTCTATTCGAAGATATGTAAGAAAGGCGCTTATGCTCGAATCTGAACGAATAGCACATGCTTACGGCGCAGATACTGCACCTGAGATTATCGCGTCAAAACGGGAGAAACAACAAGTTCAAAAAAACATATCACGAGAATCGGTACAAATCGCACAGGAACCGATACGAGTGGAAACGCTCATTCGCCCAATCGCTCTCGGCGTCGTCGATTTGAGAAGCGCAATGTCTAAAACGCCGACTTCTCACGCAGTAAAAGAAAAACACACTGAAAAAGCCGAGCACCTGACTCTCTCGAAATTCATGCGGAAATACAAAGTCTTTTTCATCTCCATTCTGTTGATACTCGCGGGGCTGTACGGTATTCGCGCATATTTCGATCAAGTGCTCACCTATAAGAGAAATTACAACGTAAAAATAAAAAGAGAAGACGGAGCAGTGCTCAAGCCGAATGCGGATGCCGGACTCAAAGCGGGAGATATTACTATCGGAAATTAAGAAGAAAAAGTAGTAAACAAAAAGAGAAACAACGAAAGCTGTTTCTCTTTTTGTTTGTTGTTTTTTCTTTTGTCATTTTTTCTTATGTTCTTAGGTTATACCGATATAAAAGTTATCCACAAATATTACTTCCTATCGTGTCAAATACTTTGTATAATAGTTACAAGTAAGCAGTGCGAAAAAATATTTTTTGCATATGCAGTGAAAAAAAATTGTATTCACATTTTTATTTTAATAAAATATATTACTAATCTTTATAAAAAACATGCAATACATCGAATCAATAAGTAAACCGAGAAAAAGCGTCGTCACGTTTCTTCTTCTCACTCTCGTCACGTGGTCTCTCGGATTACCAAGTTTCATCAATAGAGCCCATGCCGCTTCTCTCACTTTTGTGAGCGATACGCTGTCTGAAACGGCGTCCTCGACCCCATCGAATCACACGATTGTCTTCACCTCCCCCTCGGGACTTAGCGCTGGTCAAAATTTTACCGTTGAATTTGATCCTACAGGAAGCGCTTTTGATCTCACTGCCATTGACGATACAGACATTGATCTTGATATCGATGGAGCGGACCAAACCATTGCCGCTGCTCCAAGCGGTGCTACGTGGGGAGTGGTTGCTGCCGGAGACACTATTACCTTCACTTCCGGTACTGGAGTTATCCCTGTGTTCGGAACCACCACCATTAAGATCGGCAAAAACGCTGCTGGTGGCGCCGCGAACGCACAGATAGTTAATCCTACCACGAATGGTTCCTATGTCATCAGAATTGCCGGCGGAATGACGGACTCTGGCGATACACGCGTTCTTATGCTCAACCATGTCAAAGTCACCGCTTCGGTAGAAACCATCTTTGAGTTTGATGTACAAGGCGTGCTCCAGGGCGTCAATATCAACGGTGAGGTGGGCGCAGCAAATCAGACTTCCGCATCTTCAACCGCCCAAACGCTGCCATTCGGTATTTTGACCCCGAACGTTACCAAAATGCTCGCACAAGAACTCAGAGTAAAGACGAACGCCCTTCACGGATATGCGGTAACCGTCCAAGCTGACGGAAACCTCCTCTCCGCAACAGGCGCCGACATCAATCCTTTCAAAGACAATTCCGCTGTCGCCACTCCCGAAGCATGGGCAGCACCGACTGCAACCATTGATACCGATACAACGTACGGACACGAAGGTATAACAAGCGAAGACGCGGACTTGAACACCAATGAATATGGTACAGGGCTTTACGCAGGTAATTTTGTCGCAACCCCCCGCGTAATTCTCTCTCACGATGGTCCGGTTACGTGGTCGGGAGATTATTCAACTCCTGCGACCTACAATCCTGACAAAGCGACGACTCGCGTCGGTTATAGGATAGAGATCAGCGCCCTGCAAGAGGCCGCAACCGACTACACACAAAGCTTGCACTACGTCGCAACACCTACATTCTAAACAAAATTTTCCACAAAAATCCCGCCTCCAAAGCGGGATTTTTTGTTCGAATCGGATTGTTTTTCGGATGCTTATGTTTGATATTGATAAATACCCTAGGTAAATCATACCAAATCTGATTAACTACTTCACTTTTGAATAGCTCCGTCATTCTGAGTGAAACGAAGAATCTCTCGGTTAGAAAGATTAACAACGGGATTCTTCGTTTCACTCAGAATGACGATAACGGAAGAGGTTAGTTAGAGATGGTATCACTTCTCCACAAAGTTACCGGAGTCGTATGTGTTTTTTTCTTCGGAAAGTGCTACAATATACTGGTGGCAAAGAGAGCAAAGTTTCTCATTTGTTTTTTGTGCAATTCCTTATTAAATTAACCCCTATTTCGATCTTAGTATGAAACTTCATTTCAAACGATCCTTCTTTGTTGTTTTGATAATCGCCGTCTTTGGATTTTTTACAACGGCTTTGTACGCGGAACAAGTGAGTAGCGTGAAAATTCAACCGAGCATCCTTGAAGAAAAAGCCGATCCCGGAAAAGATTATACTTCCATCTTACGGATAACCAACACAGGCGACTCGGACCAAAATTACCAGTTGGTCGTGGAAGATATCGATTCGATAGATGCCGACGGAAGACCGAATTTCAGCAAGAACCTTGAAAAGACCGGATTTGAAATGAGTTCTTGGGTACGACTTGAAAAAACATCGGTCACAATTACACCCGGCGAAACAGCAAGTATTCCGTACGTGATTTCTGTCCCGAAAGATGCTTCTCCCGGAGGACATTTTGGCGCGGTTTTTGTAACCACTGACGGAAAAAAACCGGATTCGATCGGCGCCGCCGTCGGGTATCGCGTCGGCTCACTTCTCAGTTTTCAGGTTTCCGGAGATGTGGTTGAAAAATCCGAGATCAGAGAATTTACTTCAGACAAAACAATATACGGAGATACGAATGTCGTATTCAAAATCCGAGTAAAAAATACCGGTAATTCCTTATCTCGTCCTCACGGCATGATCGAGATAATCGACATGTTTGGCAAGAGCGTTACACAGGTGCCGTTGAATGAAAATTTGTCCGCGGTTTTTCCCCGATCCGAAAGAACGTTCAATGTCACATGGAAAGACGATAAAATGCATTTAGGGAAGTATACCGCCGTTGCCAGTATGACGTATGGATCAGACGTGCAGCGAACGATCTTTTCGGAAACGGACTTTTGGATTGCTCCTTCCGGCGTTTTGACTCCAGTCATCGGTTTCCTCTTCTTCTTTGCACTTATCCTGTATATTTCCGTAAAACTCTATATCCGAAAGAAAATGCGCGAATACGGTATCCGTACCTCCCCTGAAAAATCATCACATTCAAGTGAGTTTTCCGCACGATCAACAGTAATGTTCTTTGTGTTTATCGCTTTCACTGCGGTATTCCTTCTCGTGTTGTTCGTACTCTTGGCGTAATCGTTGATTTCGCTCTTCGTGGGGCAATTCAGAACCTATTTTTATGAAGAACAAACTAAAAACAGCCGTCGTTTTTTTGGAGTTATGCTGCCTTGTTTCTTTGGTTTTTTTGTCTGGTTATGGTGTCAAACAACTCGGTCCGTCGGGCTTTGCGTATCAAATGGGTCTTTCTATCGGAATAACTGCCGGAGTTCCGGAAAATGACTACAATAAACTCGCACAAGCATTAAAAGAAAAAGACAAAGCGCTTACCGAGAGGGAACGGAACCTTGCAAAGACCGAGATGACTGTTTTAAATGCACAAAGAGAAAACAATACGCGGCTCGTGTGGCTTATTATGGCGATTGGTTTTGTCCTTCTCTCTCTTATTCTGATAAATTTTTACTTGGATAAAAAAAGAAGAACAGACACCGGCTATACGATAAAGATCAGGAAATAAAAACAAAAAAAGCGACAGATGGTCGCTTTTTTTGTGCAGGGAAGGGGAGTAAATAATTTCCAATTACTAATTTCTAATAAATTACCTAACATTATTGTCGCCGGACGCGGTCAGAGACCACGTCCGGCGACGGACTTTATAGACCTTATGGACTTTTGACTTTGCTGACTTATCAACATTTCCGCTTGACTTTTTCGAAAAAAAAATATAAAATGCCCCTATGGGTGCGACCGGGGCATAGGGGCATTTTAAAAATAAGAAAAACGAAAAACAGAGCGCCTAAAAAAAATGAATGTAAGCTTGCACGTTCATTGATCGGAAAATGTTTTGAAACATTTTTTGAAAAATGAATTTGCAAATTAACAGATTATTCGTTAATACATTTTTTACGCAATACACATAATTCAACCTTAACACAATCTAAATACGCCATTTTTACTTTCGTTTTACAAAGGGCGAAGTGGTTTCGTTATCCGATCATCACGGGTCTGCCTATGAGCGACAATTTGATTGATCGCGAGTGCGACTCGCTGGGGCGTAGGGGTCGGCTGTGAGCCGACGGATGAAAACTGCGGTTTTCGTGCGCTTTATCGAAATGAATCACGAGCTTCGCTTGCGCAGCCTTTTATGCGTATATTCGAACGGGAAAATATGCACGGTTCAAAATGAACACTCATTTGACTTGAGACTTCCGAATTACGGGGTCTCTCGTGTGTTGCCGTTATTCGATAATTTGTTGTAAACGACATTGTTTGTGGCGTGTTTCGCGAGGCTTTTCAGTTTTCCAATTATTGTTTAATAATTCGGGTTTTGCAGGCAATCGCTCTGCAAAATTACAAATTGAAAATTACGTAGAATTTATGCTTCGTTTTATTCTTAATTTTCTTAAATTCGTTCTCGTGGTAACGGGTGCCATCTTTTTGAGCACACTGGCTATTAATGCTGCCGATTCGTGGAAGAATCCGGAGAGTTCAATGCTTGCGGGAGCGATTTCCGGGCTTGGGGGAAAGACCCCATGTCCTTCGGGTATGGCATATGTGGGATCTCAGAGCGGAGCGTACTGTATAGACATGTACGAAAACTCAGCGAGCGAAACATGTGCGTATAAAAATCCATCGAGTCAGGCGGAAACGCGCGAGAACATCAATCTTCCAAATTGTATTCCCGTTTCGGTGAAGGCGGCAATTCCTTGGAGAAATATTTCTCAAGATCAGTCGGCACGTGCGTGCGCGAAGGCGGGGAAACGGCTTCCTTCCAACGAGGAATGGTATTTTGCCGCTATTGGGACGCCGGATCCTTCTTTTGGGTGGGGAAAAAGCGATTGTAATGTGAACAGAAATCGCGGTTCTGGGGATCCGTCCTCCACCGGTTCGGGAGAAAGCTGCATTTCTCCTCTCGGCGTTTATGACATGGTCGGGAATGTTTGGGAGTGGGTAGGGGAGGATATTGAAGATGGAAAACTTGGAGGCATCGGTGTTCCGGATTCCGGGTTTGTCGTTGGTTCAAATTCACGAGGCATTCCAACCGAAACAAATGCGACGTCTTCCGACCCGAATTACAACCTTGACCGGTTTTGGGTAAAAAAAGAGGGAACAACCGGGATGTTCCGTGGTGGTTTTTGGTCGAGCGGCAGCGA
>Ga0172379_10002750_pt1 | contig 30134 bp, 32 predicted proteins | sample GrowelOW334metaG_FD_119756 | JGI IMG/M metagenome (GOLD analysis project Ga0172379, IMG submission 119756) | Groundwater microbial communities from an aquifer near a municipal landfill in Southern Ontario, Canada - Groundwater well OW334 metaG | ecosystem: Environmental > Aquatic > Deep...
AAAGGTTTGAGGGTTCGAGTCCCTCCTCCGGCACCAACAAAATGAAAAAGACTCACAATACTACTGAGACTCTTGATTTCGAAATTAAGGGAGGTCGTCCATTAAAAGGAAGCGTTGTCACTAATACCTCAAAAAATGGGGCTTTAGGGCTTTTTTGTGCGAGCCTACTCAACAAAGGAACTACCACTCTCCATGGTATTCCTCGTATTCAGGAGATTTATCGTCTCATCGAAATATTCGAAAGCATTGATATTAAAGTGACTTGGAAAGGAGACAATACAATCATAATTCACCCGCCAAAGAAATTTGCTCTTTCAAAAATGAATGCTGTGTCTGCCTCTCGTATTCGTTCGATTCTGATGCTCATTGGCCCACTTATTCATCACGAAAAAAATCTCCTTATTCCAAATGCTGGTGGATGCAAAATGGGTAACCGCACAATCGCCGCACATCGTTTTGGTTTGGAAAAACTCGGAGTAAAAATTAAAACAAAAGAAGACTTCTACGAAATTTCTGCAAATAAATTAAAGCCTGCCGAGATTGTAATGTACGAAGCGAGCGACACTGCTGCTGAAAATCTTCTCATGGCATGTGCTCTCATTCCTGGAACAAGTGTTATCAAATTCGCTCCACCAAACTACCAAGTACAAGACGTTTGTTTTTTCCTAGAAAAATGCGGTGTAAAAATTGATGGCATTGGCACCACTACACTTACCGTGCACGGAATAAAAGAAATCAATCAAAATATTGAATTTGAAAATAGCGAAGACCCTATCGAATCAATGATGTTTCTTTCTGCTGGAATCACTACAAAAAGCGAGCTGACTGTGAAGCGTTGCCCTATTGATTTTCTCGCTCTTGAAATGTTGAAGCTTGAAAAAATGGGATTGAAATACACACAGACAAAACCATATCTCGCAAAGAATGGAAAAACAAAACTGGTTGATATCAAAGTCTTTCCATCAAAACTTGTAGCACCATACGACAAGATTCATGCTCAACCATATCCAGGAATCAATACCGACAATCTTCCCTTTTTTGTTCCTGTGGCAACCCAAGCAAAAGGTATCACTATGATTCACGACTGGATGTGGGAAAACCGCGCTATCTATTTTACAGAGCTCAATCGCCTTGGAGCACAAGTTACTCTTGCTGACCCTCATCGTGTCTTTATACAAGGCCCTACCGTCCTTAAATCGGCTCAGATTGTCTGTCCTCCAGCTCTTCGTCCTGCAGTGATTATCCTTATCGCCATGCTTGCTGCGGAAGGTACTTCAATACTTCGCAATGTGTATTCAATCAATCGAGGCTATGAAAATATCGCGGAGAGACTGAATAAGATTGGAGCAAGTATTAAGATTTTAAAATGACAGATAAAAAGCCGACTATTCTTGTAGTGCTTGGTCCAACATCTTCTGGCAAGAGCGATTTAGCAGTAACACTTGCAAAAAAACTTAATGGCGAAGTTGTTTCCGCCGATTCTCGACAAGTCTATAAAGGTCTCGATATTGGTTCTGGGAAAATTACAAAAAAAGAAATGAAAGGTACTCCCCACCACCTCCTCGATGTCATTGATCCTAAGAAAGTTTTCACTGTCGATGATTTTCGTATTCAAGCAACCAAAGCTATCGATGACATTCTCGCCCGTGGCAAGATGCCTATCCTCTGTGGTGGTACTGGTTTCTATATTCAATCTATTGTCGATGGTATTACTGTGCCTGATGTACCTGCAAACAGAAAGCTTCGCGAGAAGCTCGGTAAACTTTCAGTCGAAAAACTTTTCACTCAATTAAAAAAACTTGACCCTGCTCGTGCAAAAACAGTTGATGCACACAACAAGATTCGCCTCATTCGAGCTATCGAGATTGCAAAAGCTCTCGGAAAAGTCCCCAAATTAAAACCAAACCCTAAATATGAATGCTTGCAATTTGGTATCCACTTCTCTGATGAGAAAACTCGAGAACGAATTACTCTTCGTCTTGAGAAAAGAATAAAAGCAGGCATGATACAAGAAGCCGAAAGACTTCACAAAAAAGGTCTATCGTGGAAACGCATGGAAGAACTTGGCCTCGAATATCGATATCTCGCTCTCTATCTTCAAAAGAAAATTTCCAGACAAGAGATGTTCGACCAACTCAACATCGCCATTCGTCAGTATGCAAAGCGTCAGATGGTTTGGTTTAAAAGAGATGAGAGAATTTTGTGGGTGGAGGTAAGGTAATACAATGTCCGACATTGTACTGGTCAAAGATGTCGCAAAGATCCTGATGAGGACCCTTTGACCATTGTTTTGATAAAGAATTGAGGTTTTCTTCGGTTTTTTTTGATACTGGTTTTGATAGGGTTGGCAGATGATACAGTTTAATTTCAACGAACAAGACTTTTTAATAGTAAAAGAAAAAGCAGAAGCTTTTTACTCGGAAATTACAGAAGTATATTGTCCATATTTTAAAGAAAAAATAGCTTTCAATACAAAAGGTATTAAACATCTTAAATTTAAGACAGATAAACACGCCCGAAAAGAAAACGATCAGTACGCTCGTTTTAAACTTCTTCATCTTGCACCAGAAATTGTAAATATGTCGCACACTCTTCAAGGATTATGGCACACTAAACAATTTGTACTAGAAAAGACAAACAGTCGCTCGGAGAAAGTTCTCAAAGATGTATCAATGTATGAATTTATTGCAGTGATAAGAAACCTAAGGGTGAAGGTGATAATTAAAGAAGTTTTTGGTAGGGAGAAATACTTTTGGAGCATTATTCCTTTTTGGAAAGTGAGTAATAAAACAGCTAAAAGAATGCTTTATAGTGGAGATCCAGAAACCGATTAATTTCACCATCAAAAAACACCACTTTCGTGGTGTTTTTTGATGGTGATTGGTTACAGCTTGGCGCCGTGACAGGGTGAAAACCCTCCAGTCACCACAATTAGTCTAACAAATACTTTTTTGAAGTCAACAAAAAAATTGATAAATATTTTACTTATTACTTTCATTTCTTATCTCCATCAGAATCTTACCCAACATATTTTGACCATTACAATCTTTATCAGTACCCCAATACAAATCTCCCCACCAGTTCATCTCCTCTAGATGCTTATTACCTGTGCCAACCAGAAGACGATAATTTTCTGGGTTCGTTTGAAGATCAAATTTTTGTCGAAGCAAATCTCTCATTATCTCGGTTTTTACCAAACCCCACCCTTCTTCAGAATATCCATCTGGAATATTTTTTCGATTATAGTCGATAGACTGAAGTTCTGTACACGTCTGAAAAAAATCTCTGTGTTCGGGTTTCCATTTAGCCGCTTGATAAGCTAGTTCGGTGCTTGAATAAGTGACTCCATCCAACACCACTTGAGCTGGCCAAAAATTACTCAAAAAACGATACTCACCGAAAAAGCCTTTCACCTCTGTTTCTGTATGAGAAGAAAACTCTTTCCAATCCCCTTTTTTATATTCAACTCCTTTGGGACCAATTTCTGTGTAGAGTAATTTTTCCATTTTGTGTAGAACTTATATCGGCGGGGATGATGCCCAGAACTTTAAACTAAAATCACGACTTAAATTCGAGGATCTTGATAAAAGTATACAGAAACTACGGACTATCTACAAAGTTCACCCTGAGTGGTTTGAGGTACCAAAGCCGAAATCAGATAAGGGCCGGAATATGATTGATTATTCTGTATGAATGACCTGATTAAGCATGTCTAAGCATATCAACTATACTCTTAAATTCTTTTTTTGATGATATGTCAATCTCTCCAGTAAAACCAAAGTATCTTACAAGAGCAATTACGATCGAAAGGTGTGGTTGCTATAGAGAGTTAAATTTAAAAATATTATAATGAATGACACGAGCACAAATGAAAAAAGACACACCAATACAATATGATAGTCTACCCGATATTTCAAAAGATTTTGTAAATGAGATGCAATGGCGCTCAATGTCAGCTATGGGCGCAATGAGGATTTTTGATATCTCTGTTAAAGAAACTCACAAAGAATATTTTGATTATCAATCAATACCAAACATTACACTCTCTTTCGCTATCTCTCAGATAGCGAGTCTTATTGATGGGAGGGGTAAACTGTCTATAAAAGTCTCAAAAAGTCACGAGGGACGATACCTGGTTGATAAAGGCCGTTTCAAAAAATTATTACCATCTCTTTCAGATGCTGAATTTTTAAGAATTTATAATAAAGTAAGCAACCTTTTTATAAAAAATGAAAAGCTAGTAGGTCGTATCTTATATACTCGACACAATAGAATTGCACATGCGAGCATTTCCTCACACTCAACCGATAATATATCACTTTCGCCAAAGAACTTTCCAAAGAAACAGTTTCTCAAGTTCCTAGATCAATTTGAGTCAATAGCGTATCAAATTATTTTTGGAATAGAATTAAAATAAGTTTAAATTAAAATCACCCATCCTTCCGGCGGGTGATTTTAATTAGCTTTTTAAGATAGCTTACATCTGCCAGGGCCAGGGTAGGAGTACCTGAATCGGGTTTGCGTTTGGAAACGCATCGCCAACTCTAGGCTTCAAAGTGTTTGCGAGATGTCGTTCCACTCCATCACGATAGATGGCTGAAACTGGTGCCCACGTCACATACAGATTTGGATAAGCCATAATGGCTGTATCCCTACGATGTGCCGCGAGGCGATCTCGAATAACTCCTTGCCCAACTCTGACTACTGGACCGTTTCCTTGCCAGATGATGTAGACTCCTTCCATGTTGTTGAAGTGAGGATGACTCAAATCGACAGTACTGAACGGACCCCAAACATTTCCCTGACATTTCTGCCATGCGGGTTGCATATCGGTTACTGAGCAAGGAAACAAGTCCTATTTTTTCCCGCGCTTGCCAGTGTCGCCGTTCCCAGACTTTGGAATTCGCTCGACAGTGGTAGTGTTGGGACGTCGCTCAGCCTCTTTAACAGGGATGAACTCCCCAGTTTTAGAGTCTCTGCCAAGCGGAAACGTCTTTGATCCTTTACTCATTGTAGTATTAGGATTGGTTGATAATTGGGCGCTAGGTATGATAGAGTAGAGGTGTTGAGGCTTTACATCTGTCTATAGCTATATCGAATAAACGACACGGAGCGTTATAGGAAGGAAACTCCTATTCGATTTAAACGCCCAGAAAAGCTACCAAGAAATTGGTGGCTTTTCTTGACTCTCAAACCGTATTTGATTTTCTTGTCGGTATATTCAGATGCCCAAGGCGTATTTCTAGTGCTTGTCTCGATAATCCAAACCGTTCCTCAAATTTTGGGAAATATTCTTCAAGATTGAACGGTGTAAGTATCCCATCTTTGATTAACCCAAGTTCCTGTAACAGTTCTTCAATCTCTACATGGGAAGCTAGAAGTGCTCCTGCATAGACGTTTGCTTGCCATTCTCGGCGGATATGAGAAGTATCAGACTTCTTAGTGTTTTTATGAAGAGGGATACTTTTCCAGCCAGAGATAACTCCGTCCTTAGTTGTAAACAGTGGACCATGAAGTGAGAGATGTCCCGCCTCATGTGCTACTGTAAACGAAATTCTTCTTTGATTTGTACAGTCTTCATTTACCACAACCTGTTGTGCCTCAGGCCTCAAAAATCCAAGGGTTTCTTGTTCTTCAGAATCCGACTCCACTTTTTCAAAAACAACCCCGAAGTTCCATAATTCCTGGACGTAGTTATCTACGTCGAGAGGTGTGGGCGTCGCTTTGCCGTACTTTTTTGTGTATTGACGACGATATTTTGAGAGGTCACTCAAAACCTGAGATTCGATCTCTTGTTTGGTTAACTGATAAGAATCAGCCAAAGGGTTCCAATTTTTGGTGACTCTCATTTTCATAGCTTTTTCTTCTTATTAACCTTTCTGAATAAAAGTGGCTCAGGCTGTAGCTCAACATTTACACCAATTCGTTGTGCATCAGCAAGATGATCCTCAAATTTTTCCATTAGATAAGACCTCATTAAATCGTCGTACTCGGAAGAGGATAGTGAATATGCTTCCTTTATTTTTTCCAAAACTTCTATCGGAGGAAGAACGCCCGATTCAAATTTACTTATATATGCGTAATAATGCTCACCAAAATGAGGCTTTAATTCTTTGTCCAGACTACGGACACTCTTCCCAGGGAAGTGTGTTTCGCGAAGTGTCTTTATTTTGTTTTTGAATTTATTGAGCATGTTACTAGTGTAACAAATAATAGTTATAGATGCAACACTTTACACTATGGACAGAACAGATATTTTATATTCTAACGCAAAAAGTTCGAATCTCAGTGAGATTCGAACTTTTTGCTCTAATCGGTTTTTGTAGAACCTTTATAAATTAAGGTCTAAGCGTCTGCCGATAACAGATACTGTCTGCGGGCCCAGCAGGATTCGAACCTGCAACTACAGTTTTGGAGACCGTTGTTTTACCATTGAAACTATAGGCCCAACTTATACTTGCCGGAGCAAGTACCATCACATTAACAAAAAATCCCTTCTTTTGAAAGGATTTTTTGTGTTTGGACACTTTTAGCTAGTTTAGCCAGTGATTTTTGCCTCTTTGTGAGGGGTGCTCTTTTTGCAAGTTTTGCAATACTTTTTAAGCTCAATTTTTCGTTGAACGGTCTTTTTGTTCTTTCTGCTGTAATAATTTGATTCCTTGCAGACAGAACACTTGAAACGGATTAATTTATCTTGTGACATATATTTATATTAGGTTTTGACAGGTTACTATAAAAGCACATGAAGTGCAACAGGGCTTTTATTTGTGCGTCGAGAGGGACTCGAACCCCCGAAGACCAATGGTCGCCTCGTTTACAGCGAGGTGTAATTGCCACTATACGATCGACGCATATCGAAGCTTGTATTCCTCAATCATTTTCATGATTTCGAGCCACAACTTCTTATCGCTATATCTTACATGAATTAAGCCATTTGTCATCTTTCGGCCGTTTTCTCTAAAATCTTGCCTGATATATGGTTTGGTAAGTTGTGATGATGGAATCTTGGTAAGATTACACCAAAAAGATACAAGGCTTTCGACGTTTTGGTCAGCATAACAATACAAATGTAATCTTAAACGTTTTTCGTCTATTTGAAATATTGTTCTTAAAAAATCCATGAACATACTCACCATTGCGGGGTCACTATTAGCAAAATCTACAATGCTGTAGTTTTCACTTTTTGCTCCTTCTGCCCAGTACAACATGACGCCAGCAAGACATAATTTTTCCTCTTCGAGGGTCAGATTTTCCTTTTTCTTAAAAGACAAAGGTTTATGAGAAAACTTCTTAGCACTAGCCTCTTTAAGACTTCGCCTAGCTAATTTATGCTTCCGCATGAAATACAGCACCGCGTCCCAGGACACTTTTTGATGTGATGCTATTTCTTTAATACTCAGACCCTGCAGGTAGTAAAGTTTTTTTACTTCTTCGAGTTCCACCTCTCAATTTTATCTAGAATTTTTTACTGAACAACTTCCTTTTGTGTTTTTGTATGTTGTACTCTCCCCTTCTTCACCTCAAAAGAAAAGTCTTTTACACCTTTGGTAACTTCTTTCATTCCTACCAATACAGTACCTCCTTTCATGATTCCATCTCGCACAATAAGCGAAGCAAGCGGTGTCAGAATCTTGTTTTGGATCAAACGCTTCAAAGGTCGAGCTCCATATTCAGGATTGTAGCCATCTTTACTCAAATTCTTTAGAGCTTCTGGAGATACCTCAAGTTTAATCTCTTTTTGAAGAAGTCGTGCTTTTACTTTATCAACTTCAATAGCCACAATCTTCTCAATACTTTCAGGAGAAAGGACATCGAATACAATAATCTCATCAAGACGGTTTATAAACTCGGGGCGGAAATTATCTTTCAAAGCACCCATTACTTTATCTTTCATTTCTGAATAGCGTTCTTTTTCTCCACTGTTTGTAGTAAAGCCAATCTTTTCCATTCTATCGATATATTGCGCTCCGATGTTTGAAGTCAGAATAATAATGGCATTTTTGAAATTCACCACCTTACCTTTTGCATCAGTAAGACGTCCGTTATCAAGAACCTGAAGAAGAATATTGAATACTTCAGGATGTGCTTTTTCGATTTCATCAAAAAGAATAACACTGTAAGGTCGGTGACGTACAAGCTCAGTGAGATTGCCTCCTTCATCGTGTCCTACATATCCTGGGGGTGCTCCGATAATTTTAGAAACAGAATGGCGCTCCATGTATTCAGACATGTCGACTCGGATAAGAGATTTTTCATCGTCGAACATAAATTCTGCAAGGGCTTTGGTGAGCTCGGTCTTTCCTACGCCAGTAGGACCAAGGAAAATAAATGAACCGATTGGTTTGTTGGGGTCTGCAATACCTGCGCGAGAACGCTTCACTGTGTCTGACACCTTTTGTATCGCTTCATCTTGTCCGACAATCTTTGCTTTCAAATATTCTTCCATGCGAGAAAGTTTTGCGCGCTCTTCTTCAAGCATTCGAGACACAGGAATACCTGTCCATTTTGAAACTACTTCAGCAATTTCTGCTTCGGTAATTTCTTCTTTAAGAATGCGATGTGTACCCTGAAGTTTCTTTAGTCTCTTATTTTTTACATCAAGCATTTTTTCTTGGTCAGGAATTTTTCCATAACGAATCTCCGCAGCTTTTGCGAGATCGGCATGAGCTTCAGCACCTTCAGCCTCAAGTCGCAAGGTCTCAAGGTTTTTTCGCATTTGCTTGATATCCGAAAAAGTCTCTTTTTCATTTTTCCAACGACTTTCAAGTTCTGAGGTTTTATCTTTAAAATCAGCAATTTCTGCTTCGATTATCTTGATACGCGCTTTTGCATTTTTGTTTGTTGAAGATTCTTTTTTCAAAGCTTCTTTTTCAATTTCGAGTCTCATGATTTTTCGATGAGCATCTTCAAGTACTGGAGGTTTATTTTCCAAAGAAAGTTTTAGATATGATGCAGATTCATCGATAAGGTCGACAGCTTTATCGGGCAAAAATCGGTCGGTAATATATCTACTTGAAAGTTCTACAGCTGCGATAATGGCATCGTCTGTAATATGCACACCGTGATACAGCTCGTACTTTTCTTTAAGACCTCGAAGAATCGCCACAGCGTCTTCTGTAGAAGGTTCATTTACATACACTGGTTGGAAACGTCGTGAGAGGGCTGGATCTTTTTCAATGTGTTTTTGATATTCACGAAGAGTAGTTGCTCCAATTGCTCGAAGCTCTCCACGAGAAAGTGCGGGCTTTAGCATGTTTGAAGCATCGAGAGAGCCTTCAGCTGCTCCTGCACCGACAATAGTGTGGATTTCATCGATAAAAAGAATTACTTTGTCTCCCGCTTTTTCAATGTCTTTTAATATATTTTTAAGTCGCTCTTCAAATTCTCCTCGATACTTTGTACCAGCAACAAGACTTCCCATATCAAGAGATACTAGATCTTTATCTTTAAGAGATTCAGGAACATCTCCTATGGCAATACGATTTGCCAAACCTTCAGCAATTGCAGTTTTTCCTACACCTGCTTCACCGATAAGTAGAGGGTTGTTTTTTGTTCGACGAGAAAGAATTTGTATGACACGACCAATTTCAGCATCACGGCCGATTACGGGGTCGAGCTTATTTTCTCGTGCAAGAGAAGTGAGGTTGCGAGTGTATTTTAAAAGTGCTTTTAGTTTCTTGGGGTGATTACTTTCATGAGCTTTGCCCTGCTTATTTTCTTCAAGAGCTTTCAGAAAATCTTTTTTATTAATTTTAAAACGATCGAGCATCTCTCGTGCAGGACTTGCAACATCAAACATTGCAATAAAAAGATGTTCTGTTGAAACAAACTCATCTTTTAGACCTGTGGCAACTTTTTCTGAAACTTCAATAATCTGAGCAAGCTCGGGAGTAAGGTAAAGCTGATATGAAGGAGATAGAGTGGATGATGCCTCTGCTGGTTCAATAGCTTCAAGGAGAGAGTCGGAAAGAAGAATTGTATCAATATCAAAACGTTCGAGAATAGAATTCACCAAGCTGTCTTCCTGAAGCATGAGAGCTGTCATCAAATGCAATGGATTTACATGATTTTGACCACGCTCGATAGCATATTCGTGCGCTCTACGTATGGCTTCTTTTGCTTTTGTTGTGAATTTTTGAAATGGTGGCATGATTTTTATTATTTTAGTCTTAATTCATTATACTATCTTTTTAAAATAGTCAATAAAGCTTTTATGAGGGCGTTGACTTCCCTTTTAGTAGTAAATCTTCCGAGCGTAATCCGCAGTGAACTTCGAGAACATGTCTCATCTCCATACAATTCTTTTACAACATACGAAGATGAGTCTTCGCTCAATGTCTTGCAAGTAGTTACCGAAGATACTGCAAACCCCAACACATCAAGACGAAGGACTGCGTATTCTGCATCAAGATTCGGAACGCAGATATTTATATTGTTTGGAAGTCTTTTTATTCGGTCGCCATTTACCATAATCCCTGGAACATTTTTAATCAGGGTATCTATAATACGGTCTCTTTCGGCTGAAAGGTGCTTCGTCTGAGATTCTCTTTCCAAGCCCGCAATACGAAGTGCTTCGGCAAAACCAACAATTCCTGGAATATTTTCAGTTCCCGAGCGAAGACCTCCTTCTTGTCCTCCACCGAATATAATTGGAGAGATGGAGACATTTCTTTTTTTATACAAAATACCAACACCTTTTGGTCCATAAAACTTTGAACTATCTAGAGTGACAAAATCTGCCAAGAGTTCATGAGCGAGAAGTGAGAGATAAAGTGCTCCCTGACAAGCATCAACATGAAAAACAATATTTTGTCCTGCATCTTTTTTTGCTTTTATAATTTTCCCAATTTCACGAATAGGCTGAATAGTTCCTATTTCATTGTTTGAATACATTACAGATACCAGCACAGTCTCAGAAGTAATTGCTTCTTCGATTTTTTTCACATCTACAATCCCATTTGATTCAGGAGCAACATAAGAAACTTTTCCACCAAGCTTTTCAATATATCGAAACACTTCAAGCACTGAAGAATGTTCAATTGTTGTTGTTACAAAATGTGATTTGTGTGAATGAGTCTTTTTAATGTTACTAAAATATGTACCAAGAATAGCAAGATTGTTTGATTCAGTACCTCCTCCAGTAAAAATAATTTCATCAGGCTTCACCTGAAGCACTGAAGCCACCACTCTCCGAGATTCTGTGAGAGCTTTTCCCGTCTCAACTCCCTCTTTATAAAGCGAAGAAGAATTTGCAAATTTCTCCACAAGATATGGCTTCATAGCCTTAAAAACCCGCTTATCTAAAGGAGTGGTCGATGCATAATCAAAATAGTTGCGTTTTTTGCTAAAAATGCTAAACATAGACCGAATATATCATGAAAATACATTTCTAGCACATTGTAAACCTCAACCGATAAATAAGGAAAAAACAAATGAAAACAGTTTATGTTTGTGACTTATGTGGATTTCAATCTCCGAACAAAAGCGAAGTTGCTCGCGAGGAAAAAGCTCACACAAAACCCAAGTTCAAAAAAGAAGAAAGGGTCTTTTTCGATGAAGAACTCCCTTGGCGACCATGGAGAAGAGTGATGGAAATCAGATACCGACCAGGAGAACGTAATCCCGTATACGATCTCGATGTCAACGGCGGCGACTACCCTAATCAAGGTCGAGATGTAGGCAGAGATTTTCTTGAATCAATAAAAATTAATATCCCTGAAAGTCGCATAACCTCAGCAGAAGAAATTCAAGAAGTTCTCAAACATTATCGTCGCAAAAAACGCAAATGATTCACCTCCCCAGCCTCCCCCAAGGCTGGTTTTTTCATTAAACAAGGAAACATTCCAAAACAAAAAATGTACAAAATACAAATTTTGAATAGACACGCATAAAATCTACTGATTTTTGCTCTGCTCGTGCACTGCGCAAGGTCTATTCAAAATTTGTATTTTGTACATTTTTTGTTTTGGAATGTTTCAATTTGTATTTAACCAATTTTTGTGGTATTTTGCATAAACTCTTCATGAAAACTACTCGCTCTCCAATTGTAGCCGTACTAGGACACATCGATCACGGAAAATCGACTCTTCTTGACTATATTCGAAAATCAAACGTCGTTGATAAAGAAGTAGGAGGTATCACTCAAAACATGTCAGCCTATGAGGTTGTGCAAGACGGAAAGACAATCACCTTCCTCGACACCCCCGGACACGAAGCTTTTAAAGCGCTTCGAGGTCGTGGAGCAAAAGTTGCAGACATCGGAATCCTTGTTGTGTCAGCAGAAGACGGGGTAAAACCTCAAACAGTCGAGGCTCTTAAATCAATTCTCGAAGCAGGTATTCCCTACATCGTAGCGATGAACAAAATCGACAAAGAAGGAGCAAATATTGAACGCACAAAACAAAGTCTTCTTGAAAATGAAATCTATGTTGAAGGATACGGAGGAAGTATTCCTTGCGTACCTATTTCTGCAAAGACAGGAAAAGGTGTACCAGAACTTCTCGACATGATCAGTCTCATTGCAGAGATGGAAGAATTAAATGCAGACTCCTCAAACAACGCTTCTGGAATTGTTATCGAGACCAATCGCGATAAAAACAAAGGAATCTCTGCAACACTCATGATAAAAGATGGATCAATGAAAACAGGAATGTTTGTAGTCACAGGGACATCAATTGCTCCTGTGCGTATTTTTGAAGATTTCCAAGGGAAAACTATCAAAGAAGCTAGCTTTACTTCTCCTGTAAAAGTAATAGGTTTTGATTCCCTTCCTGTTGTTGGAGATTCGTTTGTAACATTTGAAAATAAAAAAGACGCCGAAGAGCAAATACTGAAAAATAAATCTCTTGAAAAAACCACAACAAAATCAACAAAACTCGACACACAAACTTTCTTCGTACCAGTCATCATCAAGGCTACTTCTTCAGGAGTTATCGAAGCCATCGAACACGAACTAAAAAAATGTGAGACTGAAACTGTAGGAGTAAAAATTGTTGCAACAGGAGTTGGAGATATTTCTGAGAATGATATTAAACTAGCTTCTGGAAACCCTCAGACCCTCGTAGTAGGTTTTAATACTAAAATAGATGGATCTGCTCGTGACCACGCAGAAAAGATTGGAATCGAGGTAAAAGTCTTTGATATCATCTACAAACTTAGTGAATGGGTTGGAGAAATAGTTAAAACTCGCACACCAAAAGTAGAAGTCGAGGAAGAACGAGGGAGAGTAAAAGTTCTGAAAATTTTCAGCAAAACCAAAGATAAGCAAATTCTTGGGGGACGAGTTGAACAAGGGGCAATCGCTCTGAATGACGAAGTCAAAATATTCCGAAGAGAAGCAGAAATCGGTACTGGTCGCGTACGAGAACTTCAGCAAGCAAAAAATAAAACTAGCGAAGTACAAGAAGGTCTCGAATTTGGAACAATGATTGAATCAAAGATTGAGATTGTTCCAGGAGATTATCTGAAGGCAATAGTAGTGGTGACAAAATAAATAAAATAATACAAACAAAATGGCTTTTAGAAACGAAAAAATAAAAGAAGAAGTCCACCACCTTGCAAGCGAGTTCCTTTCTCGTGAATCAAATCGTGATGCTCTCATTACTGTCACCAACACTTTTTTAAGTGACGACAACAAATACGCAACCATTCTCTTCACTACCCTTCCTGAAAACAAAGAAAAAGCAGTTTTGGATTTCCTAAAAAGAAAGCGTGGAGAATTTAAAGAGTATGTGAAAAACCATTCAAAGATCGGTCGTATCCCATTCTTTGATTTTGAAATCGACGAAGGTCAAAAAAGTGCCAATTTGATTTACACGATTGAATAAAAATGCTATAAAGCTCTGTAGGTTTCAAATATACGCATCCATAGCTCAGCTGGTAGAGCAGATCCCTCTTAAGGATAAGGTCGTAGGTTCGATCCCTACTGGGTGCACAAGGTAACAATTGGTTACATATGCGTAAGTGGCGGAATTGGTATACGCGCCAGTCTTAGGAACTGGTCCCGCAAGGGTTGGAGGTTCGAGTCCTCTCTTACGCACAAATAAACAAAAACAACTTCTCAGTACGAGAAGTTGTTTTTGTTTTGGTGCCCAGAGTGGGAGTCGAACCCACATCCCTTACGGGACACAATTTTAAGTCGTGCGCGTATACCAATTTCGCCATCCGGGCATTTATTTTGATTAAGAAAAACTACACACAAACTTTCTTAATCATGGAGGCGTAGGTCGGGATCGAACCGACGAATGACAGTTTTGCAAACTGCAGCGTTAACCACTTCGCCACTACGCCTTTTTGTTTGTGGTCAAAGATGCCCTTTGACCCTCTTTGACCACAATGTCACAATATCAGATTTTCACCAAAAAATGAAGCTGTTGAGCCTCACAAAACTCTTCCCCGCCATTGACTTTTTGTCAAAATCATGATACCTTTCGAACCAGAAACGGGTGCTCGGTAGCAATACCAAACACCCACAACCAAACAACAAATAAAGGTTTAAAAGACCTTTGACAACTTAATAGAAAAAAATGAAAAAAAACATCACATTTATAATTTGGTCAGCTTTTGAGCTGATAATCATCGGTTCAGTTTTTGGTCTGTTGATACTGACCTTCTACAATGCCGGTCACGTTATCAATTTCATCAAGTCATGCAATCCTCTTACATTAATTCTCTTTATTACCGCGATCTTCGCAGTGATTGTGAGTTTTACATGCTTCATATTCCAAGCTGCAAAACAGGATACTTGGGCGACAACTGTTCCTCAAGAAGAATTCAAATTTGTAGCAAAGGGAGAAAGCCTGTCAAAAATTATCCACAACTTGGTGGGTGCAGGATTGGACAAAGATGGGAATGTGACATCAGACCCTAAAAAAATGGTTAAAATCTACTACAATCCAATTTTTCAACTCTTACAAAAGACACTTGGAATATATTGGGTGAGTATTTTGTTTCCAGCCAGGAGAGTGTTCTCGTTCAAAATCGACAAATACAAACTCATACAAGAGAGTGAGCTCCCAGAAAAACACTCTATAAAAGATTTGGTGGAGATTGAAAAAGGAGTCACAATCAACTCTCTCCGTCGATTCTTCCCTCGCCCGCTTTTTATTCCGGCGGTTGAACTACAAGATGGTATCTTTGTCGATATCGTTGTTATGTCAGAATACGAAGCCATAAACCCATACAAAGCGGTCTTCAAATACAAAGGAAAATTTTTTCCTTTGCTTGATGCTCCGACAGAGGGTGCTGTCAACGACTTCGGTTCGACTATTAAATATCAGGATCTACTGAAGACAAAGCGTGGTAAAGGTTCTGATTTTTCAGAAAAAATCATCGGGATGATTGGGAGCAAGGTCGAAGAAACTACAGGGATACGCCAAAATGCTTGTTACATCGTCCAGTTTGGAATACCAATGGGTGAACCAGAAGTGGTCGCTGCTTCTCAAGCAAAAGAGGTTAAACGCCTTGAAGGTGAAGGGGTTAAGTCCATGGCTGATGCCAAGGCTTACGAAATCACAACCCTTGCAACAGCTCAAGCACGTAGCTTCGCTGCCCCAGTAGAAGCAATGGTCGCTCTAAAAGTTGACCCAAACATTGCAGCAGAACAAGTTGGAAGAAAGCTATCTCTTGAAGAAGTTGCGGGTGCAAATTCAAAGATAGTCACCTTCGTTGAAGGTGGTTCAAGCACAAAAACGGGGATTAATATAAATACTCCCTAAACCAAGGAAAAAAGAAAAAATGTGGATACTCATAATGATCTTGTTCACTATTGCAGCAGTCTTTACGGGCTTCACAATAATGATCAGGAAAAATAACAACGCTGGTTCTACAAACACAGGACCGGCGCAAACACAAACGCAAAACTCAAAATGGTGTCAAAGCTGGTGGCTTCTGTTCTTAATCATTTCAGGAGCACTTGTTTTTACCGTTTCGTTCATAGCCGTACCAACACTCCGAGAAGGCCTAGCTGTATCAATTGGTTTTTCAGTCCGAGAGATACAAATTGGTCTTGCTATTTTAGCGGGATTCATATCCTTTGGATTATGGTGCCGTCTTAATAAAGTTCAATGGTCTGTTGAGAGGATTGCAATTGGATGGCTAGTTGTATTGATAATCCTTCTTCTCTCGACGTGGGCATGGCAATTCTTCAAGGAACAAGCTTGGTCGTGGGTAGCAATATCAGCGACTGATTGGAAAAACCCTTGGATAATTGGAGCGGGAGTAGCAATACTTCTTCTCTTCATCCTTTGGTTGGTGCGAAAAAACACCGCTATAATGGCCATCTTGGTAATACTGACGATTGTCTGGGCCATCAATTCGATATCCTACTGGGTACTGAACGCACCGATTGACCAGAATGCAATCCAGAGGCAACAACGAGACCAGTTGTTGTCCTCACAACGTGCACCAGCACAGCAAATCACGGTGACGGTGAGACCAGACGAACCAGTAAAAGTTGACTGGCCTAATGATTCTCAGTGGAACTATCAGACATTCAGCACACCAAGACCAACAAGGCTATTATTCTGGAAACAGGAACAAGAGCCAACTCCTGAACAATGCCCAACAGGAGTGATGGGAAAATTCGGAGAGGATCCATCGGGGATCCCGGAAAACCGAAACCCTATCTGGTTTGTGGCAGAAGATGACGTAAGCTTCGAGCTCGTTGTCACCTTTAGCCACCGATAAACAGAAGCAGTTCTTTAACCCAATCGCCACGACCCGCAAGGATCGTGGCGATTTTTTCATACCTAATTTTCTTTCAGCTTTTATTTCTGAATATTGCTTACATTAGTTTGATCAATTCCAAAAGTATTTAGAATAATTCGAATGATACCAAAAGCTGATACCATGATGAACATTCCTATCAAACCGTAAATCACATGTCTTTTTGCAGTTTCAAGAGCATCTGCTTCTCCGGCATTCCTGACAAATTGTACAAGACCCCAAATAAATACCAGTAGAGCAACAGAGAAAAGCAAAATAATGAACGGATTGATAATATTTGTGTTCAAAGCTGAAATGAAAGCATCCATAGAAATTTTACGGGAGCTTAATAAGTAGGAACTTGTGGAATGTCTGTTGGAGCAGCATTTTGAAGAGAAAATGTACTACTAAGAATATTTACAAGACCCCAAACAGAAGTCATAACGAAGATAATAATAATTCCCCAAATTATAGTATCTCGAGCAGCCTTTCTTTTATCCTCATCTCCTCCTGAAGTAACGAACTGAATCAAGCCGACAATAAACACAAGAACTGCGACTCCGATAACAAAAGGAATCAGTTTATTTATAAAACCTGAAATAGAATCCAGGGTAGTATACAAAGAACCGAAGTTTCCACTACTTGAAGCAGCAAAAAGAAATGCTGGAAGAAATGCAACTGACAATGAAGCTAATATTTTTTTCATAATAATTATTAATTTATAAAACCAACCTTATTAATACCTTAAAATTATACTATCTAAGCTGAGGAATAGCTACTCCACCAGAGAAAAAGGTATTTGTTAGAATTCCTACCAGCCCCCAAACAGAGACCATCACAAAGAGAGCGATAATACCAAATATTATATAGCTTCTGGCTTCTGTAACTTGGTCTTCATTACCCCCCGCTGTGATGTATTTTATAAGACCCATAATAAACAAAAGAACAGCCAAACCTATGATAACTGGAATGACGAGATTAATGAGTCCTGAAAAACAACTTACTACTCCCTGAAAATTATATATAGAAGAACAATTCATAAATATTATTATTGACCTACTGCTGTTACCGTATTAGTAATGACTGTGGAAATTGCTTTGGCACCGAGGAGAATAGCAATTCCAATGACTGTATATAATATAGTCGCTTTTGCTGTTTTGATCTTTCCTTCGTCTCCTGCTGCGGTCACAAAAAGAAAACCTGCGTAAATAAGAGCAACCACAGCAACAACTGCTCCGAGTTTTAGACCTGCATCGATAATAGTGTTAAGAAAAGGAATTAACTCTTCTGTGCTACTTAATGGATTGGTGATTTTACCAGAACCATCACCTGCAACCAAAGAAATAAACGGTAGTAAAGCTGCCGAAAAGATGAAGGTAAATCTGAGAATGTTTGATTTCATAAAAATTATTGTAACAGAGAAAAGTCTGACTTACCACCAAGAGCTGCAAAGATAAAGTGTACGATTATCCATGCCCCGTAAGCAAAAATAAGCCCTATCACCACATTTCCAAAAATTTCTTTTGCTTGTTTGATTTTACCCTCATTACCACCCGCTGTTATCATAATAAAACCCGCCCACATAAAGGATATGACTGCAAGGATTGTAGCCAGGGTGAGAACATAAGTAATAATCTTATTGAATAAAGTTATTAAATCAGCCCACCCACAACTATCACCACACCATTCTGGACCAATACTTGCCAAGACGAAATACGGAGCAAGAGAAACGAAGAAGATGAAAATAAATTTGAATTTTTTCATATTAATTATTTTGAATTTTCTGATTGTATTGATCAATTACAAGATTAAATTGCTTCATGAATGTCTGGATAACATCACTAGTAACAGCATTTCCCGCTAGAGATGATTCAACCATTGTTTGAAAAATACTCGAAGTATTTTGAGGTTGTGGATCAAGCCATCCTTTAGAATAGAAAGTGCTCTTATAAAGAATTGGAGACAAAGAATCTGTTGGAACATTTACCAAAAGATCTCTTCGAACAGGAGGAAGATTACTTAATGATTGATATCTCTTCAAGAAATCTGTTCCTGTCATACTTATAACAGCTTTTAGAGCACCCGTCTGATTTTTAGATGAAGAAAGAATTGCAAGGACGCTCAATTTTCCATAAGTAACGGGGGTGTGAACATCTTTTTGCTGAGGAAACAAAGCAGTATCAAAATCAAGATTAGGATTCTTAGTTCGAATAATACTTGCCTCACTTCCAAATCCAAAATAAATAGCAAGATCTCCTGCCACAAAAGCATCAAGAGAATTTGGTAAGGATCGATTCCATGTGTACTCTTTCGAAACAGGATTAGCAAATTGAGTGTAAAAACTAAGAACAGCTTCAGACGGAGAAACAATTGCCCCTTCTATCCTATCATCCAAAGCAGACTTAAGATTTTCGCGATTTGTTTGTATATCAAAACTCAAAACGGCTATAGGATTACCCGTTTGAAAAAAAAGAGCTGCTAAAATCTCTTTTGCGTGATTTATATTTCGATAATCTCCAAGAGAAACAGCACTTTGTTTTACAGTTAAATTAGAAGAAATATCGGAAAGTTTAGGAACCATAGAAAGGAGAGTACTCCAATCCGCTGGAGGAGATGCTTGCCTCTTAGCTGTAAATATATCTCTGTTCCAATACATGATAAGTGGATCAATAGAAAATGGTAAAGCAAGAAATCCGGCACGTGTTTGAACAAGTTCCCCTTCAGAAATAAAAGAATCTTTAAAAGTTCTTTCACTGACCGAAGAAAAAGGAATGGTTGATATTTTGTCTTGATACGACAAAACGTCTTCTAATGGTATAAGCACGACATCAGGACCCTTTCCTTGAGCTAAAGCCTCGAGAACGTCTTGATTAAAAGTATCGGCAGGTTTTTTAACATAGCCTGCATTTATTGTTGAACCGTTAGGTCCATTGATATCTGAAATAACAGAATTTACCGCTGCTGCATCTGCAGTACCCCAAACAATGACCTTAGGACCGTAGTCTTTTGTAGGATCTCTCTTCCCTCCTCCAAAAGCAAAAACCATTACTCCAATAATTCCAAGAAACATACATACCCCGATAACGATAAGTTGAAAAGGTTTTAGATTTGCCATAGTTTTATTATCTCACACTCACATTTTTTTGAAAACCATTCCGTAGTGATAATCTCCAGCATTGAATTCTTTTTCTCTGACAAAGCCTGCACACCCCACGATCGAAGAAGCTTGATCTTGAGATATTTCATGACCTTTTAAATCTATCATTATTATTTTTCCTCCGGGTTTCAAAAAATTATATGCATGAGAAAGGAGAGTTGATTTATCTTCTGTTCCAGAAAAAGTATTAGCTAAAATAACACGATCAACCGATTGAGGAGAAAGGGTGTCACTGTTTGAAGAAAGGTCTGCTTTAATTCCCTTTATGTGCCCCACCCCCTTAGCTTTTCCTTCGTTTATAACTTTTAATATAAGGTCATGGTTGTTGTCTACAGCATATACTATTCCATACGGACCAACTTTTTCAGCAAGAAGATGAGTAAAAAATCCTGCACCAGAACCAAAGTCTGCGACATGCATGCCTTCAGCAATATCAAAATGAGGGATGACGATTTGAGGATTTAAAAATTGCATCAAAGAAATTGTATCACAAAACCATCACAAAAAACTTGTGGTGTACAAAATATAAATGAACACACATAAAATCTACTGATTTTTGCTCTGCTCGTGCACTGCGCAAGGTTAATTTATATTTTGTACACCACAAGTTTTTTGTGATGGTTTTGTGAATCTATTTATTTACTAGAAACAAATGAGAGATGCGAGTCCGTCACCTTCACGGAGCTTCATGATACGCACACCTTGAGTGTCACGTCCGAGAGAAGGAATTTCTTTTAGGTCACATCGAATCACCTGACTTTTCTTTGAGATGGCAATAGCTTCTTCAAATTCACTTGTGATAATTTTTGCAGAGATAAGGTCTCCTGTTTTTGCTGTAACTTTTACAGTCTTGATACCAGAACCCCCACGTCCTTGTGTTTTGTATTCAGTTAGATTTGTTTTCTTTCCATAACCATTTGCAGACATCACCATCACCTGACCATCTTTGGCAGATTTTTTAATAGTGTCGGCACCTACTACTTGTACCCCTTTATCGAGCTTCATTACACGTACACCTCCAGCAGAACGTCCCATTTCTCGAACATCATCTGCTTCAAATCGGATAGATTGACCATCAGAAGATACCACCATAATGTCATCACCTTTTTCAACAAAAGAAGCGCAAACCAATTCATCTTTAGGATCAAGACGGATAGCAATGATTCCACTACGCCTTACATCATGGAAACTTTCAGCAGACACACGCTTTCCTGTACCAAATTTTGTAACAAGTGACAGAGAAAGCTCGCTTCCTTTTTTGATTTCTTTTGGCATAGGAAGAATAGATGTCACCTTTTCATCTTGTGCAATTGAAAGGAAGTTCATGATTGATTTTCCACGAGTGGCACGCTTTCCTTCTGGAATATCGTAGGTTTTTATCTGATAAGCCTTTCCTTTGTCTGTAAAGAACAGAAGGTCACTATGAGTTGAAGTGGTAATAAAGTGTGTAATGAAATCTTCTTCTTTGGTGTTCAAATCCATTACCCCAACACCCCCACGCTTTTGCTGTCGGTATTCCCCTGGATCAGTGCGTTTAATATATCCACCTGAAGTAAGCACGAGTACTGTTTCTTCATCAGGGATGACATCCTCGATTGAGAAGTTTTTAGCTCCATGTTTTACAATCTTAGTACGTCGTTCATCTCCATATTTCTCACGAATTTCTTTCAATTCATCTTTAATTATTGAAATTACTTTTTTAGCACTTGCTAGAATTGCTTTCAGGTCTGCAATAAGTGCCTGTGTAGCATCAAGCTCCTCTTCAATTTTCTTTCGTTCTAGGTTGGCAAGACGCTGAAGTCGCATTTCAAGAATAGCTGTTGCCTGCAAATCTGAGAACTTGAATTTCTTGATAAGATTTACTTTTGCTTCATCAACATCTTTTGATGCACGAATAATTTTGATTACTTCATCAATATGATCAAGGGCAATCTTAAGTCCCAGCAAAATATGCTCGCGAGCTTCTGCTTTTCGAAGATCAAACTCTGTTCGGCGTTTAATAACATCTTTTCGGTGAGCAATAAATTCTTCAAGAAAAGCTTTGAGTGAAAGTGTCTGAGGAACTCCATCAACAAGAGCTACGGCATTAACATGGAAAGTTTCTTCAAGACGAGTGTGTTTGTATAGGAAGTTTAAAAGCTGTTCAGGATATGCACCATTTTTAAGTTCAATAACAATACGAATATCACTTGTTGATTCATCTCGAAGGTCTTTTATACCATCGATTTTTTTATCACGATGAAGATCTGCAATTGAAGTGATAAGGTCTGACTTATTTACTCGATACGGAATTGAAGTAATGATGATAGAAGCTTTTCCTGCTTTATCTTCTACAATCTCTGCTTCTCCTCGAACTAAAATACCTCCTTTACCAGTTGCATAAGCATGAGCAATATCAGAAGCGCCATAAGCAATACCTCCTGTTGGAAAATCAGGACCTTTAATAAATTGAATAAGATCTTCAGTTGTTGCTTCGGGATTTTCTACAAGATGAAGTGATGCGTCGAGTACTTCGGTAAGATTGTGCGGAGCAATGTTTGAAGCCATACCTACAGCAATACCAAGAGTTCCGTTCAGCAAAAGATTGGGAAGAGCTGTTGGAAGAACAATGGGCTCTTTTTTTGTACCGTCGTAGTTGGGACGATAATTTACAGTTTCTTTTTCAAGATCTCGAAGAAGCTCGGCAGAAAGCTTAGACATTTTTGCTTCGGTGTATCGCATAGCAGCTGCACTATCTCCGTCGATATTTCCGAAGTTTCCCTGTCCAGAGATAAGGGGATAACGCATGGTAAAAGGTTGCACCATATTTACAAGAGAGTCATACACTGCCACGTCTCCATGAGGGTGATAGTTTCCAAGCACCTCTCCAACAACCGCCGCTGACTTTCGGTTTTTAGCACTGGCAGTCAAACCCATCTCATGCATAGCAAAAAGAATACGTCGGTGTACAGGTTTCAATCCATCACGCACGTTTGGCAAAGCACGATCAGTAATAACTGACATGGCATAGTCGATAAAAGACTCACGCATTTCTTGAACAATATTTCGAGATACCACATTTACTCTTTCAGGTACTGCAGGTATTTCTTCTGGTTGTGGTTTATTTTTTGCCATCTGAATCGCGAATTATATTTTAATTATTAAATTGATTATCTGTATTGCTTGTTGAAGTTGAAGCCTGCACAGGCACCGCCTCAGGAACATATTCAAGTGTTCCGCTAGCACTGGAATCAGATTCACCTTTTACAAACTCAACATGAGACCCTGTAATAGCCTCGTAAGCACTTGCAGCTCCACGTTTCAAAACATTTAAAGGACTATTATCTGTGTTCGCTTTAGCTACTTCTGCTTTTGTAATTCCTGTCCCATTAAAATATTGAAAAGATGTTGCCCATACTCCCGCAATGACAAGAGTGATGACTGCACTTGTCCCGTATGCCACACGCCTTTTATGGCTTTCTGGTTTTTCACGAAGTGATGCAATAAGTTTTTTCATATTCTTATTATATTACGATTTTTTAATAATAATAATTTCTCCTTGTTTTGAATCTATATCTTTTCGCTTAATAGTAAGCTTTTCTACACTGTCCGCTGCTTGTTGACTTCCCTCTTTAAGAAATGTTGCGAGAGTCTTTTCATTGTAATGCATAGGAATAATGATTTTTGGTTCAAGAGAGACTGCAAGCTGATAGGCAGGTGCAGGGTCTAAAACTCCATCTCCACCGATAGGTACAAAAAGAACGTCAATTTCTCCAAGAGCTTCTTTTGCTTCAGCTGAAAGAGTTTTAGAACTCTGAGCTCCAAGAAAACACACATTCATACCGTCAATAGTGATTGTATAAATAGTATTGATAACCTCCTTTCCTCCATAATTTGAAATCCCCTGAACACCTCGTATAAAAATATTCTTAATCTCGTATTCTCCGGGACCTTTTATAAAGAAGGGACTTTTTTCTCCATATACAAGCTCTGCTCCACCATCCATATCTTCATGACCAATACTTGCAAGTGCAATATCTGCACCAAAACGAGAAATTTTAAAATCTGAATCCTTCGAAGGAGCGTTTAGTCCAACGACCAAGTCGCCCACCTGTAATTTGAAGAATTCAAGTCCTTGATAAGTGATAACCATGAGTGCATATTAGCATGTTTTTTAAGGGTGTGCCATCTAAATATATCCTTTACAAACCCCTATTTTTAAGCTAATCTGTCTACATATATTAATAGCCAGCCTTTTGGTAACCTCGCTTTGTGTTACGACAGATTTTCAAGCGAAACCGAAAGGCTTAAATCATATATGACAAAATTAACAAAAGACGAAGAGAAGATTGCGGCTGAGATTGGCGCAGAAAACAAGAAGAAAGAAAGTTTGATGGGTAAAATGCTTATCGAAAGCATTACTCCTCCAGGAGCTGGTGACCTTGTAGAAGGTCCAGTTATTGAGGTTATAAAAGACAGAGTGTTTATCGACCTTACTCCATATGGAACAGGTATTATCTATGGACGAGAATTCATCAACGCTCGAGATATCATCAAGAAAATCAACATTGGCGACAATATTGCAGCCAAAGTTGTGTCTGTTGAAAATGAAGAGGGTTATATTGAACTCTCTCTTAAAGAAGCAAAACAAGCTATCATTTGGAGCGATGCAGAAGTTGCTATTCGTGAAAAAACAGCTTTCGAACTTCCAGTTGTTGAGGCAAACAAAGGAGGAATCATTCTTTCTTGGCAAGGTATTCAGGGTTTTCTTCCAGCATCTCAACTTAAACCTGATCACTACCCTCGTGTAGCAGATGGTGATAAAGACAAAATTCTAGATGAGCTTCGAAAACTTGTAGGAACAAAGATTTCAGTCATGATTATCTCTGCTCTTCCAAAAGAAGGAAAACTTATCTTCTCTGAAAAAGATCCCGAGGCAAAAGAAAAAGAAAACATTGTTGGAAAATACAGTGTTGGTGAAGAACTTAATGGAGTAGTTACTGGAGTAGTAGACTTCGGAGTATTCGTGAAAGTAGAAGAAGGTCTTGAAGGACTTGTTCACATCTCAGAAATCGATTGGTCTCTTGTTGAAGATCCTCGAGCTCTATACAAAGTAGGAGACAAAGTAAAAGTAAAAGTGATTGAAATCAAAGACAGCAAGATCTCTCTTTCTATCAAAGCTCTAAAAGAAAATCCTTGGACTAGTGCTTCAAAGAAATACAAGAAAGATGATGTTGTCGAAGGGGTGGTAATCAAATTCAACCGACACGGAGCTCTTGCTTCAATCGAAGAAGGTATTGCAGGACTTGTCCACGTATCAGAATTCGGAGGAGAAGACAAACTTCGAGCAAAACTTGAACTTGGTAAAAGCTATAGTTTCAAGATCACTCTCTTTGATCCAAAAGAACAAAAGATGACACTTTCATTTGTTGAGAGCAAATAATTTTCTCAAATTTCAAAATAAAAACTCCCCAATTGGGGAGTTTTTATTTTGTTGACAAATATTTATTAGTATGTTATCTTAGCAAAGGCAGATGAAACAACAGAACATATCCGGCGTTTTCAGGGCAGGCTTCGAGAGCCTGTATCCTGAAAAAACCGGAATCTCGCAAAGTCTTCGGACCTCTTGAAGAGATACAGAAGAGCTGAAATATGCTCATTTGCGATAAAAGAGATCAACAAGGTTTGTCCAAATTAATGAGGACAGAGTAATAGCATGGTTCAGGGGGTCATGATGAACACCGACAACATGGTGTGAACTTACCCACTAAGCTCACCTTGATAAACTCTTAATCGACACAGCGCCCCGACCACCAATCGGGGCGCTTCTTATTTTCCACTATTCATTTGCATCATCGCTTGTTGGAAACCTTTTTCAACAAGGATTTCTATTACTTCCACAACTTTCTTCCCTTGTTTCTTCAAAATATCAAGCTCAGGTTTTTTATATTCACCAAGAATACATTTTTCAACACTTGTTTCATCTTTTGGCTTTTTTATTTTTCCACTTGGAGTTGAGGGCGAAATACCAACACGAATACGAATAAATTTTTCTGTCTTCAAGGCTTTAATGATTGATTCAAGACCTCGATGACCTCCGCTTCCACGATTGAAAGACATTTTCATAGTTCCAACAGGTAAATCGAGGTCATCATAAATCACAACCAACTTTTCTGCTTTTTTTTCTGAAGTGATAAGTGGTTTTAAAGCACCACCAGAACGATTCATAAAAGTCTCAGGTTCTACAAAAGTAATTTTGTCATCACTCAATTCTCCTTTTGAAACTAAAGCATTTAATTTTTTATCAAGCTTCCAATCAGAACCATCGGAAGCTTTTTTAATATATTCAATGATAATTCTTCCCGTATTATGACGAGTATTTTGATATTCTTCTCCAGGATTTCCGAGACCAACAATGATATAAGGCATATATTAAAGAGTGCATTATGTTTAACGCAAAGTCAATAGTTTGGAAATCATCTCTATAATACAATGATGCCACATCAATTGAACATTATGGAAACAAATACAAATCCCGTTGAAAAGAAAGGAACATTCATGAAAGAGCTTTTCAATTTTGCTCTTATTGTCATCTTCGTCGTATTACCAATTCGCCTCTTTGTTGCTCAACCTTTCGTTGTTGTAGGAACATCAATGGAGCCTACTTTCCTAAATAATGATTACCTCATTGTCGACGAACTCACCTACAAACTCGAAGCACCAAAACGAGGAGATGTCACAGTATTCAAATATGACAGCTCTTATGGTCAAGTAGAATCCACACCAACAGCAGATCAAGGCTCAAAATATTTTATAAAAAGAATCATCGGTCTCCCTGGAGAAACTGTAGATATTCGGGGTGGAAAAGTTACTATTTTTAACACCAAAAATCCAAATGGTTTTGTACTCGACGAGACATATGTAAAAGCTCCTCCAGATAACATAATGAATGTTACCCTTCCCCAAAATGAATATTTCGTCATGGGAGACAACCGAGAAGTAAGTTTTGACTCAAGATCATGGGGACCACTTAATGGAAGCAAGATAGTCGGAAAAGTATTTGTCAGATTACTTCCAACAACAAAAATAGGTGTCAATCCAGGAAGTAATGCAGGAAAATATGTTACTGAATTAAACAAATAATGATACGCGGAATAAAAAACAAAAAACGAAAACCTGTCTCTCCATCAATACGCACCGCTTCATTCTATGGTTTTCTAAGCGCCCCTGACTACATTAAAGATTTTATCGTTACAAAAAAAGACTGTCTAAAAGCTCGAGGGGTTCAGACTCATAAATCCCATTCTCATATTGAAGAGAAAATCGCTCTTACTCGAATGTTTATCGAAAAAAAGATGACCGCTCTTCCACAGCCAATAATGATTTTCTACAAAAGCCCCATGAAATACGAGGACAAGATTCACACCAGTGAACACGCAACCCCAGCTTTTAGCCTTGATATTATTGGAAATTCAAAAAGTATCGCAGATGCCATGATGATTGAAACTACTTATGTCATTGCAAAAGAAGAATACGGAGAGACTGACGTAGCGGTTGAAATCAACACCCTCGGAGACAAAGAATCTCTCACCAGACTCAAAAGAGAGCTTGGGGCTTTCTATCGTAAAAATTGGAGCAAGGTTCCAACAATTCTCAAACCACTTTATAAAAAAGATATCTTCGAATCATTCAGAACAAAAGACAAAAAAGCGGTGAGTCTCCGAGAAAATGGACCAAGCCCAATAGGGTGTTTGTCAGAACAAAGTGCTAAACATTTCAAAGAAGTGCTTGAGTACATTGAAAGTCTTGCTATTCCCTATTCAATAAACCAACACCTCATCGGAGATATTTCTTACGGAGGCGAACTTGTATTTGAAGTAAAATCTCAAGACAAAAAAACTAAAATAAAAAAGATAGTTGCCGAAGGGCAAAGATACAATGGTGTTGCTCGAGGTTTCTTTGGTAAAAAAGAAATCTCTTCAATCGGCGCATCAATTCATCTAAAAAATGATTCCTTCGAGTGCAAGAAAAATGAAAATGAAGGAAAGCATAATCTCTTCTTTATACAACTTGGTTTTGAAGCCAAACTAAAAAGTTTAAAAGTTCTCGAAATGCTACGAAAAGCCAAGTTAAATACCTATCAATCTCTTTCAAAAGACAAAATGACAGCACAAATCGGTATGGCAGAAAAGATGAATATTCCCTATGTCATTATAATGGGAAAGAAAGAAGCCATGGAAAACAGCGTGCTAGTTCGCAATTCAAACACCAGATGTCAGGACACCGTCCCCCTAGACGAGCTTGTAAGCTATATTAAGAAACTTAAGTAATACTTGCCTCAATTTCAAAGGTGTGATAACTTTAGAAACCTCATGATAAACATAGAAGTAGAGCGAAATCCAAACGAAAACAACGCGAATATTATCCGCAAGTTTACTAAGCGTGTCCAAGAAGCTGGGGTTTTGAACCGTGTCCGAGGTATCCGTTACCACGCCCGATCAGAATCTAAATACGTTCAGAAGAAAAAGGCTCTAAAAAGCATTGGTCGTCGAAAGGAAATGGATCTTCAGATTAAGCTTGGAAAAATCCGTCCCTACACTCGATAAAATATCTTAGGATGTTTAATATCTCAAAAACAATAAAAAACAATGCGCCTAAAAACGCATTGTTTTTTAGTCAGGCACTCAAAGCCGTTCTTGGGGGTAATTATGAATTATCTTTAGTATTTATCGGCAACAAACTCTCAAGAAAACTCAATCGTACACATAGAAATATCGACAAACCAACAGATATCCTTTCTTTTCCTCTCGACAAAAAATCTGGAGAAATTTTTATAAATATTCCCTATTCAAAAAAGAAATGTCTGTCTTTTGAAAGAGATTTTGATAATTATATTAAATTTATTTTTATCCACGGACTATTTCATTTGAAAGGTTACGAACATAGTAGTAGAATGGAAAGCGAAGAACAAAAAATGAGAAAAAAGTTCAACGTCTAACCATTTTATTACTACATGTCACAAAATATTTCCATAGGAATTGATATTGGAACAAGCACTACACGTGTTGTAGTACTTCAAGATATCTCTGAAATAGAAAACAATAAATCTCCTAAAGTCTTTGCAACAGCAGAAGCTCCTTCAAAAGGCCTTCGCCATGGATACGTCACCAATGTATCAGAAGCATCAAAAGGGATTCGCACAGCACTTAAATCAATTGAAAAAAACCTTATCGGTATTAAGCCTCCCAAAATCTGCATATCAGTAGGAGGAGTAGGTCTTGGAGGAAATGTCTTTCAATCAACAATCCCTCTTTCGAAAAGCGAACTTGAAGTCACCGATTCAGATATTGCCAAAGCTTCAGAAAGTGGACGTAGTGACATGCCTCAAGCCTTTGCTCTCAATAGAAGAGTTATTCATGGCTTCCCCCTTCAGTATAAGATAGATGGCAGAGTCATTCTTGGAAAACCCCTCGGACTAAAAGGTTCGCGTCTTGAAAGTCGAACACTCTTTATCACCTCCCTTAACACCCACATTAATAGTGTTCTCGAAGCTATTGAAGATGCAGGATTTGAAGTCGAAGACATCGTCTCTTCACCCATAGCTCGTGGAAACTTCTTACTCTCAAAAGCAGAAAAGATTGCCGGTGTTGCTTTACTTGATATCGGTTTAGAGACAACTTCTCTTGTTGTTTACGAAAATGGATTACCTATTTCTCTTGAAGTATTCCCTGTTGGAAGCAACGACATCACCAACGACATTGCTCTTGGTCTTAAAATAAGTTTAGGAGAAGCTGAAGAGATTAAAAAAGGTATCGTAGGAAGAATAGAATATCCTAAAAAGAAACTTGATGAAATTATAAATTCACGCCTATCAAATATTTTTAATCTAGTTGAAACACATCTAAAAAAGCTTGGTAGAAACGGTTTGCTTCCTGCAGGTATCGTACTTTGTGGTGGAGGTTCAGAAATTGCTCATATCGAAGCAATTGCAAAGTCCGTTCTCAAACTTCCATCTCGGCGTGTAGAAGAAAGAATTGACAATGGTTCACGCGGACAGATTAAGATTAGTGAATGGGCTGCGGCATATGGGGCGGCTCTATTTAGCCTTTCAAATACAGACGAAGAATCTTTCGGACTTAAACAAAGTATTGCTCTTAGCAAGCGTGCTGGTAAAGGAATGTGGGAGTGGATTAAGCAATTCTTACCCTAGAAAGTCAATCCGTTTTCTTTTAAATACCTTTCTGATACTATAGTGCCACACAATAACTTTACGAATATGCCACAAATCAAACCA
>Ga0172379_10002751_pt1 | contig 30131 bp, 30 predicted proteins | sample GrowelOW334metaG_FD_119756 | JGI IMG/M metagenome (GOLD analysis project Ga0172379, IMG submission 119756) | Groundwater microbial communities from an aquifer near a municipal landfill in Southern Ontario, Canada - Groundwater well OW334 metaG | ecosystem: Environmental > Aquatic > Deep...
GGATTGGGGGCTGCAACTCGACCCCATGAAGTTGGAATTACTAGTAATCGCGGGTCAGATATACCGCGGTGAATACGTTCTCAAGTCTTGTACTCACCGCCCGTCAATTCAAGGGAGCCGGGAATACTCGAAATCTCTCCATACGGAGGGCCTACAGTAAGCTCGGTGACAGGGAATAAGTCGTAACAAGGCACGGGTAGCGGAAGCTGTTCGTGGAATAATTCAATTTGAAATCGATCTCTCACTTCTATTTATAGAATGAGTCGATCTTATTGAGTCGATATTGTGTTGCTCAATTGACAACACAATGGTCTAGATGTGCTCTGACCTAAAAGTACATTGACTGATGGAAAGACATCTGGAACGGAACAAAATAAAGTATACTTTTTGATTGATTATGATTTCCTATTTAAATTTTAAACAAACTACACAATAAAAAATATCAAGGGCTACCCTTGATATTTTTTATTGTGTAGTTGAGCCAAATATGGAGGGTAGCCCTTGATATTTAGTAGTTATTCTAATAAAATATATATATGGAACGAAAGGTAAAATTTGCAAAAAATGAATATTACCATCTTTATAGCCGAGGGGTTGAAAAACGAAAAATATTTATTGATAAAAAAGACTACGAAAGGTTTATGGCCTTGCTTTATATTCTGAATCAACCAGACCAATTTCATTTTGCTAATTTTTTAAAAAATAAAAAACTTGGTGAAATTTTTAATGAACAAAAAGAAAAAACTTTAGTCTCAATAATAAGTTATACTCTAATGCCTAATCATTTTCATATTTTAGTTTATGAAAAAGAAGATGGTGGAATCAGTAAATTCATGATGCGTTTACTAACAGCCTATTCAATGTATTTTAATACCAAATATGAAAGGAGTGGACCTTTGTTTACTCACCCCTTTCGTTCACAGCATGTATCAAACGAATCCCAATATTTATGGATATTTTCCTATATACACTTAAATCCAATAAAAATTATAAAAAAAGATTTTAAAGAAAATGGTATAGGGGACAAAGATCTCGCTAAAAAATTTTTAGAATCCTACAAATATTCAAGTTATCTAGAATACCAAAAAACAAATCGCCCCGAGTCAAAAATCCTTGATATTTCACTGATTCCAGATTATCTTAAGGGGGTTAATTTGAACATAGAAAAATATTTAGAATTGTATTCACAAACTCAAAAATAAAAATATCAAGGGCTACCCTCCATATTTTCTTGACATGGATAGTCGGGGGGGGGTAAACTACAAGTATTATCAATAAATATGAATTATGGAAACATTAAAAAATAACAAAAGAGAAGAAAATGATTTTGAAAAATATGCTTCTGACGAAGCTCGTAAATACAATTCTTTTATTGAAAACCTTCTTAGTAAGGGGGTTATTAATAAAGAAGATATTATGAGAGTAGATGCTGAACTTGAAAATAGTCTAAGGGATAAAATAAATGAGATAAATGAAAAGAAAGCAAAAGGAGAAAGTTGTAACGACAATGTACTTTATTATCAAAAACAGTTAGAATATTTAAAAGATGCAGGTAGGATATACGATTCCACTCAAATAAGACCGAGTGGGGGATTTAATAGTATTACTCATGAACTCAGAATGGAAAAAGTTAATACTGTGGTTGTTGATGATGTAAAAAAAGAGCCCAGATGAGCAATTCCTGAAGATAGTGGATATTATAAACTCGTTAAAGAAATTCAAGAATTAAGAAAAGTTGCAATTGAGAATCTTATCAAAGAAAGAAAACAATAAAATAGTATAAACAAAAAAATCTTCCATTATTGGAAGATTTTTTTGTTTATGTGCTTGAGCCAGCGGGTGCTAAACTCCAACACAATTGCATATGTGAGTGCAGCCGCTGGCTAGAGCACACAAGCGGCTGACTACATAATTAAGTATATCAATAAAAAACAGAAAATAAAACCCCATTAGAAATAGACTCACGTTGCGAGCCCTCACGATTTCTAACGGGGCAAGTACAAAACCCCAACGATTGCTCGTTGGGGTTTTGCTATGCAATTGTTTTAGTAAAGTAATTCTATACTAATTGTTGGAACTCTTTACTCACTGGGGGTAGTATAGCAAATCAGGAGGAGTTTGTCAAGTCCCTGTTCATCTGATATAATACTTATGGTTTGTATTCTGATAGATGCCACGTGAGATAAATATGTACTATGTATATATATTAAAAGGCCCCAAGCAATTATATATTGGTTCAACAAGTGATCTAAAGCGTCGTTATGAAGAGCATCAGAAAGGAGACTCAAAGGCGACAAGGAATAGAGGTCCGTGGGAAATAATATATTATGAAGCTTGTAAATCAAAAACTGATGCTCTAATAAGAGAGAGGTATTTGAAAACTGCTTGGGGCCGAAGATATATTAAAAATAGACTGAAAAATAGTATATAGTACATAACTATCTCACGTGGAGGAAAGTCCGGGCACACATTTTGGCCTTGTGCCACAATAAACGTAGCGGGTAACGCCCGTCAGGAGCAATCCTAGAGTTGCGAACAGTGACGAACCGATTTAGTTCGGATGAAACGGCAAAATACTTACGCGTGTGCAAGATCGTATTCTCTGACCTCGGTCGGAGTCTGAATCGCTTGAGGTGTAGAGTAATCTACATCCTAGATAAATATCTATCTACAACAGAACCCGGCTTATAGATACAAACCAAATATATGAGAAACACCTTGTCCAAAGCAGGGTGTTTTTCATATCTTAGTGGGGTATATAAAGAATAAAATTAAAATAGTCTTTGAGAAATACATTGCGCAGGCTGTCGAGCCGAGCATAGCAAAAATTCAGCAGAATTTTATGTGCGTATTTCGAGAAGAGCTATTTCAATTTTATTCTTTATCCCATACTAAAAATTTAAGACAAACCATTTTGTTGAAATATTTTTTGTTAAATAAATTTTTTTTAAAATAAAAATAAACTTATCAAAATTTTAGTACGGGATTCTCAATTTTCTAATTTGCGAGGCAAAAAGAAAATTGGAAAGTTATCCACACTTTTTTTGTAAAAATCATTGCAGTATATGTGATTATGTAAGATAATATACATGTGGGTGTGATAAATTTTTTTACAAATAATTTTTTTATAAAATTTATTTGCAAGGTCGTGAGATCACACATCTTTAAAAATAATTTTTAAAAATATATGGCAGCAAAAAAGAAAGCTAAAAAAGCAGTAAAGAAAGTAGCAAAGAAAAAGGCTACAAAGAAGAAGAGAAAGTAATCTCACTCTACTTTAAAAGAAAATCCCCTCTCTATCGGGGATTTTCTTTTTGTGTTAGAATTAGAATTAGGGAATATACGTGTCCCGTTAGAGATATATATCTATAAACAAACGGGATATTTTATATAGTAATTATAAGTATATATTAATAAATAATAGAAAGCTATGAAGCTTTCTATCTCTAACTGGGATGGGAATATTAAAGAATATAATAGGAACTGAAAGTGATAGGCTGATAAAGAAATGGAGACCTCTAGTGGATAAGATAAATAAATTAGAGCCCCAAATACAGAAGTTAAATGATGATGAACTCAAGGCCAAAACTGAAGAACTTAAATTAAGAATTAAAGAGGGAACAAGTCTGGATGATATCTTACCAGAAGCTTTTGCTTTGATGCGTGAAGTATCTGTACGTACTCACAATGAACGTCATTATGATGTGCAGCTTATCGGAGGGATAGCGCTTCACAAAGGAAACATTACCGAAATGAGAACCGGTGAAGGAAAAACTTTAGTGGCAACTCTTCCATCTTATTTGAATGCGCTAACTGGTTTAGGTGTGCATGTTGTAACCGTCAATGATTATCTTTCACGACGTGACGCGGTTTGGATGGGTCCACTTTTTGCGATGCTTGGACTTTCTGTTGGAGTAATTAATTCACAGAATACATCATACGTTTTTGATCCAAGTCATCAAAGTAGAGAAGAAACTGAAGAGGAAGGTGAATTAGGATCGTTCAAGGTGTTATATGAATTTTTGAGACCTTGCACCAGAAAAGAAGCCTATGTCTGTGATATAACTTATGGAACCAATAATGAATTTGGGTTTGATTATCTTCGAGATAATTTAGCCCATAATATTAACGATCTTGTCCAAAGGGGCCATAACTATGCTGTGGTGGATGAAGTTGACTCTATTTTAATAGATGAATCTCGAACCCCACTCATTATCTCATCCCAAGCAGAAGATAGTGAGGATTTGTATTACACATTTGCTGATATTGCCAAGAAATTAAAACCAGAAGAAGACTATACTGTTGACGAGAAACTTCGAGCAATATCTCTAACTGATCATGGGATCACTCTGTCGGAGAGCCTACTTGGGATTTCGGATATTTATACTGAAAAAGGAATTAAATATGTTCACCATCTGGAAACTGCCGTTAAGGCCCGAGCACTTTACGAAAACAATAAAGACTATGTGGTCAAAGATGGAGAAGTTATCATTGTTGATTCTTTCACGGGACGATTACAACCAGGACGACGCTGGAGTGAAGGTTTGCACCAAGCGATTGAAGCTAAAGAGGGAGTGAAAATTGAAAAAGAGACAAGAGCAGTTGCTTCGATAACTTTTCAAAATTATTTCCGATTTTATGGGAAACTTTCTGGAATGACTGGAACAGCCGAGACTTCAAAAGAAGAATTTCTTAAAGTCTACGGACTTGATGTTGTAATAGTCCCGACTCACCGTCCAATAAATAGAAAGGATTATAATGATTTAATCTATCAAACAGAAAAAAATAAATTACTTGCGGTTGCTCGTAAAACAAAAGAACTTAGTGAGAATGGCCAGCCGGTTTTAATCGGTACTGTTTCAATTGAAAAAAACGAACTTCTTTCAGCTTATTTAACTCAGGCGGGTATTCCACATACACTTTTGAATGCTAAGAACCATGAACGTGAAGGGGAAATCATTGCTAACGCTGGACGCAAGGGAGCTGTAACAGTGGCGACAAACATGGCTGGGCGTGGAGTTGATATTAAATTAGGGGGTATTCCTTATGATAAAGATAAATATGATGAAGTAAAAGAACTCGGTGGTTTGTTTGTTATTGGAACAGAACGTCATGAAGCTCGACGTATCGATAATCAGCTTCGAGGTCGTGCTGGCAGACAAGGAGACCCTGGCTCGACTCAATTCTATGTATCCTTAGAAGATGATCTAATGCGTATTTTCGGTTCAGATAGAATTAAGTCAATGATGGGTAAACTTGGAGTACCAGAAGATCAGCCAATTGAGAATCGTTTTATTTCAAATACCCTAGAGAATGCTCAAGCCAAAATAGAAGGTTTTCATTTTGATTCTCGTAAACACACCCTTGAATACGATAATGTCATGAATCACCAACGTAAGGTTGTTTATGAACGCCGCCGAATTATGTTAGCTGGAGATTTTAAAGAAATTGAAAATTTTTTAACTGATTTAACTGTCGATTATCCTAAATTAGAAGAAATTGTTAAACAAAAAAGAGCAGCAATTGGCGATAATTTGTTTTTTGAAACAGTTCGCCGTATTGCTTTATACATTACCGATACTTTATGGGTAGAACACCTAGAGACGATGGAGTATACCAGAAGCTCAGTTAATCTTCGGGCTTATGGGCAGAGAGAGCCTCTAATTGAATACAAAAAAGAGGGCTTGCGCTTATTCCGAGAAATGGAAATTAATTTTAAAGAGAAGGTTTTTTCTTTAATTAATACAATAAATGTTGATATTAAAGAAAATAGCCAAACGGAAGTTGTTGAAGAACGACCAGAACTCATACTAAGCTCATCTGATGGTAGTGATAACCCTGGGACAATCAGAAGGGAATCCAAAAAGATAGGTCGCAACGACCCATGCCATTGTGGATCTGGCAAGAAGTATAAACATTGTCATGGGAAGGAAGAATAATTAAATTTGTTGAAAAATAAGGATATTTATAGAACAGGAGGGGTCTTCTGTCAAAAATTACCAGATATCCTTGTTTTTAGGGCTTATTTTGACACAGTATTCATATAGGTGTCAAGGAATATTATGCAAAAAATCCTTATTTTATAAGGATTTTTTGCATTTGACGACATCAAAAACTATGTTGTAACTATTGACTTCTATCTGCCTTTATGCTACTATATAGGGAGTTCCAAGTATGTTATCTTATGTTTACATTTGATGATATACTAGGAGCTTTTTAGTTTAGCGTCTTCTATCTGTTTATCATAAGGCGTTTAAGCTACCCTAAACAAGGCGTTTGGTACTACGAAAAGCACCACATATGAACAAAAAAGAAATAGTAAGTTATTTGCAGTCAATTATAGCGATTCCAATGCTTGCGATAGCCCTTCCACTTAGTGGAACGGGGAATATCACGAGTCTGACCGCTATAAATGATAGCATTACAAGCGAAAATTCTGTGATAATCACACAAGAAGAAGTAGCACGTAAAGAAAAAGCGGAAGCCATTGATGCATATTTTGCAAAGCATAATGCTCCACTTGAAGGCCATGGTATGAAATTCGTACTAGAAGCCGAAAAGAATGGTTTAGACTGGCGTCTTCTTCCAGCCATTGCGATGATTGAAAGTACTGGAGGAAAACATGCTTGTAAAAAGGTTCCTAATAGTGTCTTCGGTTGGGGTTCATGTAAAATAAGTTTTAACTCAATTGATGAGTCAATAGAAATAGTGGCTCACAATCTAGGGGGTAATAACTCTGGCACCGCTCGTCACTATGATGGTAAAACCACATTACAAATTTTAAGGAAATATAATTCCATTATCCCGACTTATCCACAAAAGGTGGCCAAAGTCATGAAAAAGATTCAGGATGATGGTCAAGAAATAATTTAATAATAATCAAAAAACCCGCGCAGGCGGGTTTTTTGATATAATATAAAGCATGGAGAAATTATATATTCAACATAATGATAAGGTCATAAATACAAACGATACTTTTAAAAATGTAATGGCTGTAACTCTTAATTCCCAAACAAATTATAAAGATGGAATAATTCGATGTATTACAAGTAGAGAGGGAGATGTAACGGTAAAAGGATATGTTGATAGAAGCGAACTACATAGAATTCAAGGGAATTCGTTAGAACATTTTGAAATTGGTAGTAATTTGATAATTAAAAATGAAAAAGAAATTATTGATAGTTTAAGTTCTGAGGGTTGGGATTTTATTGGATTAGAAGATCCAGACATCTGGATAGATGCGGCAACTAATTTAATGCATTTATATTTTACAATTCCAATAAAACCATCAGAAAAAATACGTGATGATGGAGAGAAAATAAAAATACATCTTGGGCATGCTGTTGGAAAAGATTTAGATTCTCTAGAAATGACAATGCCTGTACTTATGGATACAGTTCAATTGAGTGCAAAGGAAGTTTCCATAGCCCCACTAAATTCTAAGGGGTTTAGATACAACCTTATTGAATCTCGAGATCGACAAATTGATACAACTTATTCGATTGTTAAAGTGGCAATTGCAGAAGATATGAGTCAACCCTGGGAGTATGGAGAAACCGTATTTCATCCGAAAGATCATAATATTCCTTGGATAGCTGGACATGCTTCTCCTGGTCCACTATTCTCGAAAGATTTTCTTGATATAGGAGAGGGAAAATTATTGGGTGTTATAAATGGGCGTGAAGCCAATCAAAAAATGGGGGATGGAAAAACAAAATACGGAATGTTTTCTATTGGATTATTTATTTATGATTATGAAAATGGAAAAATTGATTGGGTTTCCTTAGAACCATTTATTCAAGATACTGAAGCAAACACAATTACATTTGCTAGTCAGTTTGTGGAAACAATAAAAGGAGAGGGTATTTTATACGCTCACGTTGATGATTCTTTTGTTAGGGCTTATACCTTGAAGGCAGAAGAAATAAAAAAATTACTTCCTAATTAAATCTTCTTAAAATTCTCGATTGTGATGCTTTTTTCGCCGTTTCTTTCGGTGACTTTGCCGTTTAGAGCTATGATTGTATCAGGGACAAGTAGTTCTTTGTTTTTTTCAAATAAACTACTAAAAACAACGGCGTCTATGCTATCTGTTTCATCAGAAATTCTAATAAATGCCATACGGGTATTACTTTTTGTTGTGACAATCCTGACGTTATCAATAATTGCTGCGACTGTGATTGGAACACCAATTTTCACTCCATTTTTAACGTTTTTGATTAAGGTTCCAAACTTTTCTATCTTTTCTTTGTGTTCGGCAAGGGGATGCCCAGAGATATACAGACCCAATAATTCTTTTTCCCAGATAAGTTTATCTTTCAATGTGACTTTGTCTTGAGGGGCAAGTGAAAGGTTTGTTTTTATTCCACCGATGGACCCAAAAAGTGAATCTTGGTTGGCAACATTTTTTGATTCTTTGTTGAAAGAGAGAAGTGTTTCCAGATTTCTGACAATCATATTTCTATCGGCGAATTCATCCATTGAACCCGATTTAGCTAGAGCTTCAACTGATTTTTTATTCAAATTTTTATGATTAATTCTTTCAAAAAAATCCTCCAATGATTTAAAGGGGCCGTTTTTCTTGCGTTCCTCAATTATTGAATCTGAAATATCAGTTCCTAAATTTTTTATATTATAAAATCCAAATCGGATAGAACGCTCAGTTTTTTTATCTGTTCCATTAATAACAGTGAATCCACCCAAACTCTCATTTATATTTGGAGGCAAAACTTCGATCTTCATTTTTTTACACTCACTTATTATTTCAGCCACCTTCTCAATATCTCCGGATTCAGCGGTCATAATTGAGGCCATATATTCAACCGGATAATTTGCTTTCATATAAGCGGTCTGATAGGCGACTCGTCCATAGGAAGCAGCGTGGGCTTTATTAAATCCGTAGGCAGCGAATGGTTCAATCAAGTGCCACAGATTCTCTGCCATTTTGGGGGTTATTCCGTTTGCGATAAATCCTTCTATGAGTTTTGTTTTCTGAGCCTCCATTTCTTTTGGTATTTTCTTACCCATAGCTTTACGGAGTTTATCGGCTTCAAGCCAAGAGTAACCAGCAAGCTTAATTGCTGTCATCATCACGTCATCTTGATAGGTAATAACTCCATATGATTGATCAAGCACATCTTTAAGTCGTGGGTCAGGATATTTAATTAATTTTGGATTGTGTTTGCGTTTAATATATTCAGGAATTGATTCCATCGGTCCAGGGCGGTATAGCGCCACCATCGCATTTATATCGTGGATTGTGGAGGCCTTGAGTTCTTTCAAGTAGTGAGTCATTCCTGAGCCGTTTAATTGGAAAAGCCCCATTGTTTCTCCACGGGCGAGCATTTCGAAAGTTAATTTATCATCAAGTGGTATTCGGTCTATATCTATTTCGACGTTGTGAATTTTTTTCACAATTCGGACAGCGTCAGCAAGTATTGCCAAGTTTCTAATTCCCAAGAAATCAAATTTTGGAAGTCCGGCATCCTCAATGCTATACATGTCGTATTGAGTGATAATGTTTCCACCCTTGGGGTCAAATTGGATAGGCGAAAATTCATAAAGTGGTCGTGGGGCGATAACAACTCCAGCCGCATGCACAGAGATATGACGGACACACCCTTCCATTTTTTTAGCTAAATCAATTATCCTTTTGGTATCAGGCTCATTTTTATATGCATTTTTAAGATCGGGAACTATTTCCATGGCATGTTTGATAGTCATCGGCATACCTTGTGAACCAAGTGGGATCATCGAAGAAATCCGATCTCCAACTGCGTATGGATAACCAAGAGCTCGAGCAACATCGCGTACCGAACCCTTGGCCATCATTGTTCCAAATGTTCCAATTTGTGCGACCTTATCTTCACCGTATTTTCTTTTTGCATAAGCAATGATTTCATCACGACGATTATCAGCATAGTCCATATCTATATCTGGCAATGATGGACGCTCGGGATTTAAAAATCTTTCGAACGGTAATTTGTAAGCAATCGGGTCCACATTAGTAATTCCGATAAGATAAGTAGTAAGAGAACCGGCGACTGACCCTCGGATGTTTGTGTAGATTTTATTTTCCCTTGCGAAGCGGAGTAAATCTCCAACAACCAGGAAATAAGTTGGATAACCTTTTTGTTTAATAATTTTTAATTCATACTCTAATCGGTTTATATATTCTTCGGCCTGGGGTAGTTCTCGAAAAGCAAAACCTTTATAGGCAATATCACGAAGCATATCATCGGCCGAGACATTATCGGGTATTGGAAAGTCGGGGAAGTATGCTTTTCCAAGTTCCAAATCATATTCTTCACATAGATTTGCAACGAGTAAGGTATTGTCGATTGCTTCTGGTGAGTCCTTAAAATATAGACGTGCAGTTTTTTCATCAACAAGAGAAAAGTCATCTTCTGAAAACTCGAGTCCAGTGCCTTCTTTCCCATCGGTTCCAGTGTTTACAGCAAGCAAAGTGTGGTGGGCTAAATGATCCTCCTGACAAAGATAATGTGAGTCCTGCCCGGCAACAACTGGAATCTTGAATTTTTTACCGAGTGCTTTTATTCCATCGCGAAGTTTCAAATCATTATCAATGTGAGCGTGTGAATGGACTTCTAAGAAATAATTTTCTTTACCAAAAATTTCTTGGTGCTCTTTTATTAATGCTTCGGCTTTCTCATCATTGCCGGCAAGAACGGCTTGAGAAAGTTGGCTTCCCATACAACCTGAAAGACAAATTATCCCTTGGCTGTATTGTTTTAGAATTTCTTTATCCATCCGTGGCTTATAATAATAACCCTCGAGGTTTGCAATTGTAATCAAACGCATTAAGTTTTTGTAACCTTGTTTATTCTTCGCAAGAAGTGTTAGGTGGTAGCGCCTATTGTCTATTCCGGGTTCTTTATCTTTGCGTCCACGTTCGGCAATGTAGGCCTCGACTCCAATAATTGGCTTGATCCCAGCTTTTTTCGCTTCTTTATAAAACTCAATGGCTCCATACATATTTCCGTGATCAGTAATAGCAAGTGCCCCCATTCCATTTTCTTTGCAAGTTTTAACCATATCAGGAATTTTAGAAAGTCCATCAAGAAGGGAATAATGGGAGTGGGTGTGAAGATGTATGAAGTTTGATTTTTTTTCAGTAGCTGGTTCCATATTTTCTTAGTATAGCAAATAAGGTATGATAGCTCTATATGGACAAGAGTGTGAAATATATTGTAGGGATTGATGAGGTTGGGCGAGGTCCAATCGCTGGACCAGTCTGCGTCGCATCATTTATGGTGCGACGCAATTACGAATTGCCAATTAATAATTACGAATTTAAATTACCCAAACTCAAGGATTCAAAAAAGCTATCAAAGAAGCAGAGAGAAATTTGGTTTAATTTTTTGAAAGGTGAAAAAGAAAAAGGGAATTGTGATTATGCTGTGTCTTTTGTCTCATCAGAAAATATTGATAAATTTGGAATTGCAAAATGTATTCAAAAAGCCCTTGATAAATCGCTTTCAGGAATTACAAATCAGGATTATAAAAATTTTCGTCGCTTAACCCTAAAGGGCTCCCTGCCCGATAATGCTATTCATATGCAGGCGGGCGACACGAGCGAAAATTTTTACGATCCTGATTTGTATCAAATATTCCTCGATGGGGGATTGCATGCGCCAAAAGAATTTATTCATCAAGAAACAATTATAAAAGGCGATGAACTCCACCCAATAATTTCGATGGCATCAATAGTTGCCAAGGTCTCACGAGATAGAATAATGACAAATTATGCGGTGGAATATCCTGAATATGGATTTGAGCGTCATGTTGGTTATGGAACGAAAGCTCATTATGAAGCCATAAAAAAGCACGGTCAAACTAAAATCCACCGCAAAACTTTTATTCACTAAATGCACTAGGTCTTGCCTGGTGCATTATTAAAAATCCCCAGAAATTGAAATAATTGCTGGGGGTTCTTATAAATAAAATTTCATTTCCCGTTCTAATCTCGTATTGGTGAAAGCATTTCTTTGGTAAAGGAATTGACGGTTGACCCTTCACTTAATTCACAAAAAAATGTCTCCCTGTTTTTTTCACCTGGAATCATTACGATTTTTTTGCTCAGATCATCTTCTTTCAGGTCATCTATTTTAAGATTCAGGTCTTGAGAAATAAAATTGGATAGAGTTGCCCTGACATAAGGGGAAAACTTGTCATTGAATGATTTAGCAAGAGCTTCACCTATGGTAATTATTTCACCCCTAACATAGGATACGGGGATTGTTTGGGCAATCCTCTTTTCTGAAGATTGATTATCGTGCCCGAATTTTGAACGGTTATCTGTCATAATTTCATATTCATAAACATAATAACAGTAAACCACATTTCTTTGCACTGAAGCCATGTATCCTTTCCGGTATTTATTTTCAAGCTCCAAGACTTTTTTGTAGTATTGCCCGGGTTTTAAATTTTTAGTAAAAGAACAACTTTCTGTCATTCCTGAACCTTTTGTATAATTTTCAAAACTCTGGACATACAAAACCCATACCTTGTGGGTTTTAAAACTGAGAACGTTCTTTTTCATTTTTTGTAGTTTTAAATGTGAATGAAATTATTTTTTTTCTTCATACTACAATTTATTAACTAATTTGTCAAAGTTTCTTAATAATTTTTATTGAGCCAATTTTGGATGTCTTTTTTATCTTCCTTTAGCCAAGATGCATTTGATTCGATTTTTTCGTATGCTTGTTCAAGTGTTCTATCTGCTCCCGGAGCATTATTTTTTGCAAAGAACTTTTTCGCGTCTTTTAGAGTTGTTAAGTCTGTATGGTTTCCAAGTGGAGAAATAAGGCGAGACAAGAAATGCCCACCCTCACCATATTTTTTAAGGAATATTTTCCAATTGGCTTTTATAAACTTCCAAGTCAAATCTCTCCCATAATTATTCTGCCAAACCATTGTGAGCAAATGTGGAGCGTCTTGGCTCTTCACATGCTCTGACATTATAAAGTTGAGAGTCTTTTGTAGAAGTTTTTCATTTCGGAAAGAAGCAAGAGCATAACCGAATCTTTCTTTTTCTTCATTTAGTAATTCTTTCTTATATAATCCCTCAAATAATTTCCATTCTTTTTCATTTCCACTTAGAGCGACTATTCTATAAATAACTCCGCGTATATCTGCATTAATAGATTTTTTATTTTTAAATAATTCTTGAGCTTTTTTTATAATTTCTTTATCTCCGTAAAATGCTGACTGAGAAATTGCTAAACTGCGAAGAAATACGTCGGAATGTTTTTCACCCGCCTTGACTTGCGTTCGGCGAGGCAGGTTTTTTTTCTTTTCAAACCCCATTCGTTTAATCAACGGAGAAAATATTAAACGAGCATAAGTTTCATATTTTTTTGCGAAAGTTTCACTGTGAATTAAATTATAAACTCGATTGATTCCTCCTGCAATTTCAGTCCAGACAATATATTCAGTTTCAGCTTGGTAATTAAGGGTGAATTCGAGTGCTGTGTGAGTTTTTATATATCCACCTTCAACAAGAGCAAATAAGTCTCGAATAATTCCTAGTCGATCACGTACAGAAAGAGAACCACCCCTTATTTCACCGCCGAGTTTTTGTAAAGTAAAATCATCATAACGAACTCGCATGAAAGTTTCTTCTTCTTTATTTATTTTTCCAATAGAATTTCCAATAAGAGGGTCAGATTTTTTTGTCATCAATAATTTTATTATTTCTCCATTTCCTGCTTGTGCAGACAAGGATTCATATCTAATTGGGATAGGCCACAAATTTTTCTTTGTTTTTGAATTTTTATATTTTTTTGCTGAAATACGGCTTGAGAAAAATCTCTCCTGCTTAATTTCCCAAAGGTCCTTCCTTTGGGAAAGGGTGATGAGTGGATAGCCAGTTGCTTTCGTCCATGCAGACATTATTTTATTGACTGGCTTTTTGCTTATTTTTTCAAATGAATTCCATAAATCAACCGTATCGGTATTTTTGTAACTATGTTTTTTCAAATAGTGACGTAATCCATCACGAAAGTTGTCATGTCCAATATATTCAGCTAGTTGCCTAATCATGGCTGAGCCTTTAGCATAAGAGACCATATCGAAAATTTCATTGATTTCATCAGGGTGGTTTACGGATATTTCTATTGGGTGAGAGTTCGAAAGTGAATCAAGCCGTAGAGCCAGAGCATAGCGGTCAGCTAAATATAAATCCCAAATATGCCAGTCGGGAAACATTTTATCAACACAAAAGTTTTCCATGTATGAGGCAAACCCCTCATTGAGCCACAAGTCAGTCCACCATTTCATTGTCACTAGATTTCCGAACCATTGATGAGCCAGTTCGTGAGCAATGACAATCGCCACCCATTGCTTATTTGATAACGAAGTTTTTTCTTCATCAACAAGAATTGCTGATTCGCGGAAAGTTACAGCTCCCCAGTTTTCCATTGCAGCACTTTCGAAATCTGGAATGGCAATTAGGTCGAGTGTAGGAAGTGGATAGGGAATACCAAAATATTCATTATAAAATTCAAGCGATCTAATGGCGACATCAAGGGCAAACTTTGCTTGGTGTTTTTTTCCGGCTGTTGTGAAAACTCGGACGAGAGTTGGTTCGGCGTTGGCTGACAAATTTTCATGGTCTGGCCCCTCGTCCTCCCTCGTCCGAGGACCTGAAAATTTATCTGGCAACGAAGAACCTGATTGTATATTCGCTCTCCTTTCAATATATTCAAATTCCCCAACGATAAAAGCCAGTAAATATGTGGACATTTTCGGGGTTGGAGCAAATGAGACAATTTTATATCCAGCACTGTGCTCTTTTATTTCAATCGGCAGAGTGTTTGATATTGCTGTGTGTTTATCGGAAATTACGAGTGACACTTCAAATGTTGCTTTGTGTTCTGGCTCATCGAAACATGGGAATGCTCGTCGTGCATCAGTTGCTTCAAATTGAGTTGTTGCTAAATATTTTTCTTCTCCATCTAAAATGTATTTACTTTTATATAGACCTCTTAGCCCCTCATTTATGATTCCCGAAAAGGTAATGTGAAGTTTACCATTACCACTTTTTATTTTATTTTTAAAATAAAAAGTAGAAGTTTCAGATTTGATGTCGTATGTAATTTTTGAAGCGAATTGTATTTCGTCTTTGGATTTTCCCCTACTACTTACTACTTTCTGCTTACTACTTATGCTAACTGTCTCAATATCAATATCCTTACTATGAAGAGTAATCTGGTTAGTTTCTTTTTTTATTTTTATTTTAATTATTTCACTACCAGAAAATGTAAATGACTCTAAATCTGGTTTGATCAAGAGATTATAAGAAATTGGGGAAGTATGATTCGGTAAACGTATCGATTGTTTTAAAATCTTTTTTTTCATTTTTATGTTTATTTTGTAGCTTTTTCTATTCTCTCAAGGGCAACAACAAAGGCTGTTCGGCGAATATCTGTATTTAATTCTTTAGAACGATTCCAAATTATTTCTGTTTCGCTCTCCATTATTTTTTGTAATTTTTCAAAAACTTCCTTTTCGGTCCAGTGTTCTTTTTTTAAATTCTGCTCCCATTCAAAAGTAGAAACTGTCACCCCTCCAGCGTTGGCAAGGATGTCTGGTACAACTGGAATATCACGAGAGAAAAGAATATCATCAGCTTCGGGGGTTGTTGGGCCGTTGGCAAGCTCGACAATTAATTTTGTTTTAATATTTTTAGCATTTTTTTCCGTAATTTGGTTTTCAAGTGCTGCAGGAATCAAAACATCGCATTCAATGAGCAGAAGTCCTTCATTTGTAATATTTTTTGAACCTGGGAAGCCAGCAATCTGACCATTTATTTTTTTGTACTCATTTAGTTCTTTTATATCAATACCACTTTCTTTTAGTATCGCTCCTTTTGAATCCGAGATTGCGATAATTTTATGCCCGTGATTTGTCAATATTTCCGCGGCATTACCGCCAACATTTCCGAACCCCTGAACAACAATTTTACATGAATCGGGTAGATTTAATTTTTTACGAATAACATCAAAAACATAAAATCCGCCAAGACCTGTGGCTGGACCGCGACCCTCTGAGCCTCCGACTACTATTGGTTTGCCTGTGATAACAGCATTCGTTGTGTCTCCAGTGATTTTTGAATACTCATCTACCATCCAAGACATTATTTCTGGTGTTGTATTTACATCAGGAGCTGGAACGTCTATCTGGGGACCGATAACAGGAGCCATCAGCTTGATCCATCCGCGAGATAATTTCTCCAGTTCATTTTTTGAAAGTTTTTTTGGATCGACAGTTATTCCACCTTTCCCTCCGCCCATCGGAATATTGGCAACAGCGCACTTGAGAGCCATCCAGAAGGCGAGAGCTTTAACCTCATTTATATCTGTATCTTGGTGGTAGCGTATTCCTCCTTTATAGGGACCACGAGCATTATTGTACTGGACACGATAACCTTCAAATACTTCTAGAGAACCATCGTCCATTGTGACCGGGATAGCAATACGGATTTCTCTATTTGGTTGGGCTAAGCGTTTTAAAAACTTTTCATCAAATTTTTTAATTTTTGTAGCCCTCTCAAGTTGGGACATTGCGTTTTGAAATGGATTGTTCATTTTTGTCTTGGTTCGCCATAGATTTACTCATAGGCGACGTTGTTTAAATTAATATTTTTCTATTATACTCTTTATGTTGGTTATTTTATAATTTTAAAATTACCCTTATTTATCAAGAGTTTTGTAGGGGATAGAAGTACTTGACAAAGTAGTACCTTATATGCTATAATACCCTTATGGATAACAAAATAACAAAAAATTTAATAATTCTTGGAGCAATCATTTTTTCATTAATTTTAACAAATAATGTGTTTGCCGATTATAATCCTTATGATTCTTCTAATTGGCTAAGGCCTGTTACTTCTAGTAATAGAAATAACTATTATGACGATTCTGATTATAATAATTATGCTCAGAGCGGATATAATCAATACACTACATATAATCCAAATACAGATAGACCAACAGTTGTAAATAATTATTATTATCAGGCGGTACCAACCAGTGTCTCAAAGACAAGTACAACCAATAAAGTTGCGACAACTACTTCTACAAAGACGTCAACTAACAATACAAACGTAAGTAAAAATGATTCAGTAGACTCTGTAAATAATAGTCGTGATAATGGCAATGAGATCACCGCGCTTTCACTTCGTGGATCTGGTGGATTTATGCCAAGTTCTATTTGGCAATGGTTTTTGGTTATAATTCTAATTTTAATTATTATTGTGATCTCTCGAATGTTAATGCATAAAAAGCCAGCAGTTGCAATGCAGGAATCTCATACTGCACACGCTCATTAATATATCATTATGAATCTAAAAGTAGCCCCGCCTTCGGCGGGGCTACTTTGCATTTATGTATTTTTTTGATATTATAACCTTACCTGCTAATAGTAGGTAATATTCCGTGGCCCGCCTAGACTCGACGTCTAGTCGAAGCTGGTAGCTCGATCTATTATAAAAAAGATGCCCTTTGTTTATATTTTAAAAAGTATAAATCATGAAAAATTTTATGTTGGTAGTACAACTGACATAGATAGGCGTATCTTTGAACATAATAGTGGTAGCACCACATATACAAAAAGATATATGCCGTGGAAAGTTATTTATACCGAAAAATATGTGAATTTGTCAGAGGCACGAAAAAGAGAAAAATATCTCAAAAGTTCAGCCGGAAGAAAATTTACAAAAACAATTCCGTGGTAGCTCAGCGGTAGAGCGATCGCCTGTTAAGCGATTGGTCGTAGGTTCGATCCCTACCCACGGAGCCAAGTAGGTTGTTTTGCAAATTCTAGTATATGATTATACGGAGAACGTATTGTAAACTCTAGGTTTTTTCCATTTGCAACGCAGTTCTGAAGTAGGTAATTGAGAATTGCTCTCTTTTCAGGAACTTCAGAACTTTTGAATAATTCAAAAGCATTTTTTGCTAGATTTAACACATTAGAAGCCGTAATATAATAATTTTCATCTGCTCTAGTATGGTCCTCAATTTGAATATTAATATCATATTGTTTTTCTTTCATCTCTTTCAACTTTATATCATAGTCATCCTTAGTAATACGCTCATCAAGAAGTAAATCAGTAAGACGGCTTAATCTTGTTTGAATTGTATTATATTCTTGCTGTAAAGATTTTATGGCTTCTTTATGATATAGGTCTTTACCGTCATTTGATTTTCTAAGTCCTTCAACTATCTCGTCTATCTTTGCCTGCGGTATGCTCTTAAATGCCTCTAGGACCTCGTATATAGGCTTTAAAAAGTCTTTTTCTGGTATATAGAGCTTCTCATTACATAGGTCTTTTTTAGCATTTGTGCAACTATAATAAATAAACTTTCCTTTGGCAGTTTCTGGACTCATAGCACAACCACATTTTTTACATCGGACCAACCCTCTAAAGATATACGGCTTTGAAGCATATTGAAAAGGCTTTTTGCCCCAACTCTTTCTTATCTGTTGGCACTTATCAAAAAGTTGTTTACTTATAATTGGCTGATATTTATGCGGATATGTTTTACCCTTTGATAACATTTCTCCGTAATAGAATGGATTATTTAATATATGACTAACCATACTCAAAGCTAATGGCTTGCCGACATTACTATCTAATCCAGCTTTTGACATCTCGGTCCTTAGAGTTAGAGTTGAATGATTACCCGTTGCATACAGCTCAAACATTTTTCTAATTAGATGAGCTGTATTTGAATCAAGTATTATATCTTTGTTTCCTTTTATCTCGCCAATGTTTTGATAGCCAATAGGAGCTTTACCAGTCCACTCGCCATTTCTTCTTTTTTGCTCAAACTTTCTTTTTACATTATCACTAAGTTGAAGCACATAACTTCTTGCAAACATTACCGCCATATCCCAACGAAGTAATTCGGCACTATTTGAATCTTTATGGATGACAAGGTTTTCTCTGTAAAAATGTATTTCAATTTTTCCAGCTTTTCTTAATTCGTCTAGTTGGACCGATTCCTTGAAACTTCTTTGAAGTCTATCAACAGTATCAACCACAAGAGCAATACATTCTTTCATTTCTTGAATAATCTTTATAACTTCTTGGAATTTCTCTCTGTCACCCTTAGTTGAAGATTCTTCAATTTCAATAGTTTTCCAGATAGTAAGGTCTTTGAATTTTATATAATCTGAAATACGCACAACTTGTGCTTCATTTGAATCCTGTTTTTTGTCTGATACTCTAGCTAAAATTATTGCTTTCATAAATTTATTTATTAAATAAAGTTGCTATTCTAATCTCTTCTTCGTTTTGTCCAACTAACTCAAATTGAAAATCTTTATTTATTTTGAATTTAATCAAATTCATTCCAAAATCTTCAATTTTTTCGTTGTTTATCTTATCAAAAACACTTTTCTTGTATTTAGTATCTGGATTATCTATAAGGTGTTCACCTTTGCTTTCTATTATATAGACAAGCTCCAAAGAATCTTTTTTATCTTTCTTTGCAACTATAAAATCTGGTCTTATCTTTCCTCTTTTCCATCCATTTACATAATACCAACTTTTCTTTTCAGCTTTATTTCTAACCCACCAGATAACATTATTATTTCTATCAATAAGGCTAGCCACTTTTAATTCCAACGGATTCATAGACAATTTATCTGATTTTTCAAATAAATTATGGCTAAACATTTCAAATCCATCTGGATATACTTCATTCTCTCTTGGTAATGAATAACCAACTTTTTTATCATCAGAAACAGATAATTTAAGAATTTTTCCTTTTATTAAATCATTAAATAATTGTTTTTCTTGAATATCTTTTTCCTCTGATAGTTTTTTGATTATTTCTTGTATTATAAATCCGCTATTTTTATCAATTTTTTTCTGGTCTTTTGTTTCTTTAAAAATTTTTATAAAATTACCAGCTAATTCTGAAGCGGTAAAAGCATTTTCAATAACATCTGTTATTCTTCGTGATAAGTAATTTTTATCTAAAGCATTACCAAATTCTTCATTCAATTCTACTTTTTCTGATTTTTCTAAATCAATTACATATTCATAATTATCCTTTTTACTGTCTAAAATTGGTAAGATATTTCCCTTTATCCATTTATTGAAATCAATTTTATTCCATTTTATTTTTGATTTTATATCAATTTCATAAGAAAATCTTCTATAAGTATTTTTTTCTTTAATAACCCATACTGGTAAATACAAAGATTCTGGATATTTTTTGATTATCTCTGGTTTTACTTTTGTTTTGATTTTTTTTGAACCAGTTGGACCAGATTCTGGTGTAATATTTTTAACCAAATCTCCAAGCCCTTCATCTTGAAATCCTTTCTGAATATTATTAAGAATATCTATCGTTTCTCCTCTGGTAAAATAAACATAACTTTCATCAAGTTCTTTTATTTCTGTCTTTGTCGCATAAGGTTGTCTTAAAATTCTTCCAACTAATTGAGTCATAGATGATTCTGTTCTAGCATTGGGTATAATCCCTAAAATATATGCAAAGGAGCAATCCCAGCCTTCTTTTAGGGCTTCTTTGGTTATTATATATCTTATCTCACAAGATTCAGATAAAAGCTTTTCTTCTTTTATTTCATCCATCTCGCTAGATTTAACTGCTATTTCAAAAGCAGAAACACCTCTTTCAATTAAATATTCTCTCACATCTTCACTATGAACTTTTCCGCTTTCTCTTTGGTCCTTTCCAGTTCTTTCTACTTGTATAAGTGCTATAGGTCTTATATATGTTCCCTTATTGCCTTTTAATTTAATTGCTTCTTTTTCTAAACTTTCCCTTTTCCTTTTTATATCATTCATCATTTCTTTCCAGTTTCCGCTAATAGTAGGAGAGTGTAAATGCATATCAAGTTTTATCATATCTTCATCATCAAGCTCTTTGCCCATAATTTTAACTAAAACATTCATACCTTTTCTTTCCGCAGGCGTAGCAGATAATCCTATAATCATTGAGGGATTTAATCCATCAAGTGTATTTTTTGCATTATCAGAAAACATAGTATGAAACTCATCTACTATGATTAAGGGATTAAGTGTTCTTATTACATTACCCAAACTTGTTTTTACTATTTTTCTGTTAAATAAAGTATCTGGTATAAAATCTAAATTGGGTATTTTTTCCAATAATTTCTGATGTTTATCATACTGATTATCGTGTGGAAAAAAATCAATATATGCTCCACTATCTTGGAATACTTTCAAATCTTCTTGGGTAACTCTATTAGCTGACCCCATCATCAACATTAAAATTACAAGATTATCTTCTATATCTTGTTTTCTTAACGGATAACCCTTTTCTATTATTAGTGTTTTATTCCCACTACATTGGTCTAACCATTGCCTGTAAATATGGTTTTTATTTTTTAAGTTTTCTATTGTTTGTCTATAAATTGTTTCTCTATGTGTAATCCAAACTACAAGACCTTTTCTTTTTTGTGCAAAGAGATTTTGATATTCTCTTATAGCTTCTATTGCGATAAGTGTTTTACCACCACCTGTTGGAACTTTTATACAAAATCTTGGGTAAGGTTCTTTCAGCCCGTTTTCTGGACGGTCCGAAAAACTTAGATTTAATGTTCTATATAATTTATCAACATACAAACTTTTGTCTATATTTTTAAAGGCAGTTTTTGTTTTCTCTGCCTCTGTGTAAAAGTTTTTAAGTTCTTTGATTACTTTTTCTTGGTATCCTTTTAAAATCATAAATTTTATTTCTTTTCAAATAGATTATAAGGAATACTTACAAATTGAATGTTAAATTTCTCTAAATGCTCATCATCTAGGAAACAAGCAGGGGCATATACTATTTTTTTACTGTTATCTTTTTTATTTGTATTTTCAGCCCATTCAAGAGTAATGGCTAATTTTTTAAGAGAATCAAGATTTTTTTCGTATATGAGATAAATTGATTCATTGCTAGATTTTCCTACAAAATACTCTTTCTCTTTTATTTTCTTTTCATCTGGATGATTTTTACCTGTGGCTAGATAGAATACATATTTAGCAAATTCTTCATATTTAGGAAGTTTTCCAGAGAGTAAAGAATCTGCGTCTATGGATGGACCAAGTGTGTAATAAGTAAAACCATCCTTAAGCTCATCAACATCAATAACCCGTTGCACTCGGTCTTTAGTTATTTCTGACACAAAACGATAACCTTCTTTATATGCGACAGATTCTTTTTTAAGAGATTCTTCAATCTGAATTAAAACAAAATGCCTATTTCCATTATCATATTGGTTTAATTCCATAACCGCTTGAGCTGTAGTCCCCGAGCCAGCAAATGAATCCAATATAATTGAATCTTTATCAGTAGAAGCAATCAAAACTTTTTTTATAAGTTCTACTGGTTTTGGATAGTCAAATAAATCTTTATTATCAAACAATTCTTTTATTGCATTTCTACCAGTTTGATAATTCATTTCCTTCTCAAGCCAAACGCTCTTTATTTTTGTCTGTTTTTCATTACCTTCATCATCATTAGCATAATCCTTTCGGAAAATATCCCAAAAATCTTTTTCCCCCTGTCTATTTACTTTTCGTCCACATAACAAGGAAGAAGATAACTGCACCTTGTTTTTAGACCAAGTCCATCGCCCCTCTTCACCAGTGGGTCTTTTGGGCAAGCATTGAATGTTATATTCCTTATTTTTTTCAAGGGAGACGGAGCCATTTTTTAAGTTAACATAAATTGGGTAAAACATATTTGGTCTATCTGCTCGCTTCCACGCACCGCCTCTTTGTCTCAAACCTAAAAGACGATACTTTCTACCATCTTTTTCTGTATGAGCATACTCATTTAAGCCTTCTTCATCTTTTTCCCGCCCATTGATTTTTAGATTTTCAATTCTTTTAGCATAAACAAGTAAATATTCGTGTGTGCTTGCAAAATGTATGCTCGCCTGTGAACCTCTTGGGTTTGTTTGAACTATAATTTGTTCAACAAAATTATTACTACCAAAAACATCATCCATTAAATTTTTGAGATGAGAGACTTCGTTATCATCAATACTCACAAAAATTGAACCATTCTCTGAAAGTAACTCTTTCAAAAGGTTTAGACGCGGGGTCATCATACAAAGCCATTTATCGTGCCTCGTAAGGTCATCTTTTCCAACTACTTTACCAAGCCAATCTTTAATTAGTGGACTATTTACATTGTCATTATAAACCCAACCTTCATTACCTGTGTTATATGGTGGGTCAATATAAATACATTTTATTTTACCTTGATATTTAGGAAGTAATGTTTTTAATGCTAAAAGATTATCACCTTCAATTATTAAATTCTCATCTTCATTTTCACCCTTGAGTGAATTTTTTTTATCTTTATCAAGTGTATGATAAGGAACTGATAAATGATGATTCCATACTGCTGATTTTCCTTTGAAATATAACGATGACATATTATTTATTTTGTTTTTACACTATTAAGAAACTTATTAAATTCAACCTTTTCAATTCTAAACTCTTTACCAATTTTATATGCTTTAAGTTTTTTCGCTTTAATATATCTATAAATTGTCATTACATTAACTGATAATTTATCTGCTAAATCAAATGCTGTATAAAATTCTTTTTCTTTTTTCATAATTATTTTTTATTCCTGAAGAGAAACAACAATCATTAAAACAAAAATAAATGCTATTGTCCCAATAAATGTTTTTCCTAAATCCGATGTAAATAAATATATTCCTATGGCAACAATAATAGATGCCGTTATAAACAATTTATTAAATGATTTGTCTTTCTCTTCATTATTCATGATAATATTATACTTTACAATACTTTACATTGCAAATTTTGGTAAGTGGATAAACAATTAGATTCAAGGTGCTCTTGATTCTATATGATAGGGCTTAAAGCTAGTAATAGATTCCTCAATTTGCCTTACCCAGCTATGAAGAGGTTTTCCGTCTGCCAATTTGTTTAGTAATTTTATTCCATCACTTACACAATACCAGTTTCTTTGCTTTATTCTTTTTTCAGAAATATCTCTTAATTCTCTTATACCACCTCCATCTTTACATAGAACATCAAGCCCAACAAGATATATTGCTTGTTTTACTTTCATTTTTTCATTATCTCTAAGAATATCTTTATATTTTTGTTTTGGAGTGTTTGAAAGTTCAAAAAGAAACAAATTTTCATCTTTGATAATAGTATCCCAATACCATTTTACAATTTTTTGACATACATCTTTTTTGAATACATCTTTGAAAGTTGGATTTTTTTGAAAGCCAAGTTCTTGCATTATAGAATTTATCTTTGGTTTTTTGCAAAGTCGTATCTCCATACGCAATATTTCAAGTTTTGGTTGTTTCTTCTTAATTTCCTCAAATAAAGAAAATTGCTGTGGTGTTTGGTCTTGGTCAACTGCTTTTTTCTGATTTTGATTTAGGTCTGCAATTTTGTCGTAATAAACAATTGAATGGTTTATTGCATACATTTGAATCGCATTACCATCGTTTTTGAAATTAACTTTTGTCAATTCAAGTTTCTTGGTCAAATTTATTTTACTAAGTTCTTTTATAACACTATAAGCTGTATATCCATCAGATATTACTATATTCTTTGAAGGATGAAATACTGAAATTATTGCATTTTCAAGGTCCATTTTTATAATCAGTTCTCCCATTTCTGATAACCTTCTATGAAGCGTATCAATAATAATAGGAAAATCTTTTTCTTCTACTTCATCAAGGTTATTACCATACAAAAGTTTTGCAACTGAAAATTCTATATTTACCATTGGAATTATATTATTTTTTTCACTACCTCGTTTATATCCTGTAAGTCTTGGATAATATGGACCATCTTCGCCCTTTATCTTTGGCATATTTTTTATCCATATCTCATATCCTTTTGCTCTACTTTTCAAGGTCCATTCTGGATAAAACCCTTGATTATTATCAATTTTTTTAATTTTATCTCTTGGAATTGAAAGAATTACTGTATCAATCATTTTGTTTATTTTGAAATTCATAATTTTGTGGATTAACTCTTTTATCAACCGCCAAAAGAATAGCAAACAAGCCCAGCAAATTTTGCTCTGATTCAAACTCTTCCTGTTCTATATTTTTCTTTTCTGTTTCTTCTAACATAAAATACCCTGAGGTATTTTCAGAGTATTACAGTTGATATTTTTAATGTATTATAAATGTAAGATACGGAAAGTTTCTGCACTACACTTCTTTTCTCTTCTTGTTTTCCAATATTATTATTTTGTTTATATAAGAAAGGTCCAATGATTCATCAAATCTATCATAAATTATTTTAAAAATCTCTCTTGTTGGCAATTTTCTATTTTTCCAAATTAAATCATTTCTCTCTTGTATTCCTTGATTTTTTCCTTTCAGTTTACCAATTTTTGAATTTGGGTCTTTATATTTTTTCATCAAACGTTCCAACAAAAAGGACTGTTTCTTTACAAATTCTTGAATATCTCGCAAAGAAGCGTCTGGGCTTATTCTTATAGAGATAGGATAGCGTTCATCATATCCTTTTGGATAAACAGGGTCAAAAATATCTACTATTTCACATAGACCTATATCTGGGTCAGGAGATGTAAGTTTATTATAAAAAACAAAACAATAAAAGGTATCACAATAATAAGCAGGGTCAAAATTATATTTTTCACATAATTTACAAATATCTTTATCGTATGAAGAAATAAATTCTTTCTTTTTTTCTATTTCTTCTAAATCTAATATTATACCCTTATCTTTTCTAATCTTTTCAACTTCTTTTAAGAATTTTTCATTTTTAACTAAATTTAAAAAGACATTCCATAACTTAAAATACGCTTTTGTTATATATGGGTTATTTTTTAATTCCTTTTTTTGATTCATTACCATACTGCTCTTTACTTTACTTTAGAATAGAGTAAAATACAAGCATTATATATGAGAACTAATGATAAAAAATATGAATATGGGCTAAAAGAATTTTTTAATACACCCTTTTTATACTTTACTGATTTTCTAACACTAGCACATAATAGCCGAAAAAAATCGCTAAAAACTTTTATTATTCAGACAGTAAATATTGTTTTAATGCTTTATGTTATTTTTAGGATTATTCCATTTTTAAGTAATTTTATTTCATCCTTCTCTTATAAAATAGAAGTTTATAGTCTAGGTAATTTTTTTCTTATGATTATAATTGTATTTTCACTATCTGTTTTATCTGAAAAAGTAAAATTATCAAACTTGTTTAAATGTGATTTTTATGTTAGTATATTACTTAGTATATTTTTAATCTGTGGAATTATTGGCTTTAATTATTATGATAAAATTAAAAAGCCTAACTAAAAATGCCTAAAAATCAAAAGTGGAAGGAAAAAATAATAACTTTATTTGTTGGAATTTGTGCTATTGCATTGGGTTATATTCTGATTACCTCAATTGATAATTTGTTTGGGAATAAAAAAGAGGATAAAGTTGACCAAATTGCACAAGATATAAAAAGTATTCAGCAAAATTTATCTCCTTACGAATATAAAGAAAAACTTAAAAAAATAGCAGTTTTAAGTGATTTTGAAAATACATCCATAAATGGTAATCCTTCAGTTACAAGTCGTAAAACACTTAATATTAGCGGTAAAATTAAAACAGGATATTTATATGCGAAAGTTTCTATTAATCAAAAACCTATAAATAAATGGTCTGATTTATATGTTAAAATCCAACGTAACGTAAATGGTGAATCAGAAGAATATGGAGGGCATTTAATTACTAGTAAAAGTCTTGAAACACCAATTCAAAAAGAATATTCAGAAATACTATTTAATCTAAATGATGTTAAATATAAAGAAAAATATACCCAAGGCGATATTGAAATTATATCCAGCGATTGGCTCAAGCTTTTTAATGAAAATATATATAATCCTAAGGTAATTTCTTTTACGTCAACCGCAGACAAAGGAAAAATTATAGAGCTTAGTATTTATTATGAATGTGTAGATGGTGAGGATTGCTCTATTATTTTAAGTAATTAAGCATATTCTTTGAATGGTAATAAAATACCACTAAACTGTAATTCGCTCTTAATACTAGTCCAATTTAGAGTTCTAAACGTATCCAACCACGGGAGCAAGCTAGAATATCCTTATTTTATAAGGGTTATTATGCTTGACTTTTATACTCAAATATGCTATACTATAGGGGTAAATAGCTCTTTGATAATGGAATTTAGGTTTACATTAGTTGGATTATTTTTGTTTCTAAATTATTGGAGATGGGAATAATCTAACTAACTATTAAACCCTTAAAATGTAAGTAAAATGAGAAAATTAACCGCAACATTCTGGCAAAAAATTGGCAACTATTTATATGAAGTTGCCTGTGACTATTATTATAATTACGAAGGTACTAAGTTGATCAGTAATAGTGAAATGTACTACACAGGTAATACGCGCTGTGCCTAGCGTAATGTAATACTTTGAAAAAAGAGCCCCGTTCCTCAAGGAATCTTTGGAGCTTTTATTATTTCTATTCGAACATCCTCCCAAGTTCGGAGCAAAATATAAACCATAATTTACAATGGTTATTTTACCTACCTTAGTAGAAGTTCGAACTGTGGATAACTGTATTGACAATGTACTCACAATGTATATACTAGGCATATGACTACATTAAATATAAGAATTGAAGAAAATATAAAAGCTAAAGCGAATAAGACTCTGTCTTCGCTTGGTCTTGATATGTCTACTGCCGTTAAGATGTTTTTGAATCAAGTTATCACTGAAAATGGTTTACCTTTTACTCCTACTAAAAATATGTCTGCAATAAAAAACCGTTGGGATAAGGAAGTTGCTGATGCTCTAAAAAACGGGAAAAGATATACTTCTGCCAAAGCCTTACTTGATGATATACTAAAATAATTATGTATAAAGTTGTTTTTTCTTCTCAATATAAAAAATCTCTTAAAAAAATTTCTAGGAGCGGAAATTTTCCAATAAAAGAAATTGAGAAGGTTATTAGTTTATTGATTTTAGAGAAAATACTTCCATTTAAATATAAAGATCATGGATTAAATGGCGAGCTTTTAGATTATCGAGAATGTCATATTCAGGGTGATTTACTTCTAATTTATAAAATAGAGAAAGAAAATTTAATATTAGTATTGGTTGATATTGGATCGCACTCGCAGTTGTTTTAGAAAAGGAATATTATATATGTTAAATCCCTGGGTGATTCCAAGCTATTGAACCATTACGGTCAGCTAGACCCCGTCGTTCGCGAACGACGGGGTAGACAAACTGAAATAAATATTGTAATATCCAAACGAAGGCCATTCGGCTCTGAGAGCCTCAGGCTCGAATGAGATAGTTTTTTGACAATGGATTTTTATTGGTTTCTTAAGAAGATATTTTTTGTCTTTTTGAGTAACCAATAAAAACAGATACTATGACAACATCGTACGTTCGAATCGCTCAACCTTATAAGGAATGCAACATGGGGTCGTATGGGAAAGCAAACACAATGCTTATCTCTCAGCACCAATTTCCTTGGGATTATGATTACCACAAAGATAAAATTGCGTCAGCCTATTTGGACAGGATGAGAGAATGGGATTCTGCTCATATAACAAAATGTTTACAAAAATATCGTTTTGATATGACATATTTAGACTCCCAAATAAGGGTGGAAGAATCGGAACAATTATTTAAGTTCATCTGTGAACTTATGAAGGAAGATCGAAAGAAATGGAGTGGCTATCGTGTTACAGGAAATGTTGGAGGTGACGGGCATGCTTATTATCATTTCCAGCTTTTTTATAAACATCCTGAATCAACTACGATGGTGTATTCTGGCGACAAGGCACCAAATATAGAAGAGTAAAAAATAGGCTGATTTTATGTCAGCCTTTTTTAATTACTTCTTTTCGAACATCTCATTCGAGTTTTTCAAGACTGAGTCTTTCAAAAACGAATGTCCTGAAGACTCTCAAGATATGAACGACCTCCAATATTCGGAATAGTAGTATTACTTTTGTAATAAATATATTATTTGATATACTTTTAATATGAAAAAAATAATTATTTTAATTGTTTTAGTTCTGTTGGTTTTGTTTTTTTATCCTAAAAAGTATACTTCTACTCCAGTTAATTTTGATAAGGGACAAGTATTGCATAATAAATGTATAGGTTTTAAATCTGTTAAACTTGGTCCTCCTGGGGGAGGGTCTAGCGTTATTTGTTATGGGTATCATTACTTCTATTCGTCTTTTTAAAGATACTTATTCGAACCCAAATGAATTTTAGTTGGGCAGGCTTAGTAGAAGTTCTATAATAGAATTAACTTTATGAAATTTATACTTATAATAGGTCCTCATGCAGTTGGAAAAATGACAGTTGGGCAAGAATTACAAAAAATAACAAATCTCAAATTATTTCATAATCATATGAGTATTGAGCCGATTGTAAATTTTTTTGATCATGGAACTACTTCGTTTAAAAGACTTTCCAATCTCATTCGTGAAGAAATATTTAAAGAAGTAGCTTCTAGTGATTTAGCATGATTAATTTTTACATTTGTCTGGCATTTTGATGATAAAAAATCTTGGGAATACATTGAAAATCTTATAAAAATTTTTAAAGACAAAAGAGCCGAAATATATTATGTAGAACTCGAAGCTGATATTGAAGAAAGAGTAAGAAGAAATAAAACAGATCATAGATTAAATCATAAGCCATCAAAATTAGGTGAGATTGGTTCTGATGAAAAATTAAGGCAAAGTATGCTAGAACACAGGCTGAATTCTTTAGAGGGAGAAATTAAAGAGAAGAATTATTTTAGAATAGACAATACGAAAATAAGCCCTGAGATTGTGGCTCAAAAAATTAAAGATAGATTTAATCTATAAAACATCTTTTAATATTTCCATTCGAATATTATCCAAAATTCGCCCGCCTGCAACGATGTAGCAACTTCAGGCAGGGAGCATCAGAAAATAGTTGACAAATATCTATAATATGATATGATACTAGACATATAATAGCTCTTTGAAATTGGGATTTTAGATTTACATTAGTTGAAATATTTTTGGTTCTAAATTTTTGGAGGTGGAAATATTTCAA
>Ga0172379_10002752_pt1 | contig 30102 bp, 28 predicted proteins | sample GrowelOW334metaG_FD_119756 | JGI IMG/M metagenome (GOLD analysis project Ga0172379, IMG submission 119756) | Groundwater microbial communities from an aquifer near a municipal landfill in Southern Ontario, Canada - Groundwater well OW334 metaG | ecosystem: Environmental > Aquatic > Deep...
GCGAATCCAAGCTCAAAAGATCGCAACCGCATAGCGGCGAGCATCTTGTGGCCGTATTTTTCCGATCCTCCTTCGGACGATATTCATATCGTCCGTCAGTCAGATCAAAAAAAAATCCAATCCGCAATCTGGCTCGCCAAAAGTTAAATTTTCACCCTTATAGAGTATACGAGTGCTGATCTCTATAAAGAAGATAAATAAAGCTGATGGTTTACCTGTTCAGTGAGCGCAGCGCGAGCCGGATAATATTTTCACTGGTGCATTCCTTCTGATCTTTGCCGGCGAGCAGGTCATGGACTGTCTTTGAGGCGATTTCCTGCTTCAATCCCAGCTGGACAAGTGCGCGAACCGCATCCTCGCCAGCTTTTGAAACGGCATCGGAAGCGGGGGATCGTGTAAAAGAAGATTCCGGAGATACGTCTTTAACCTTTGTCTTCAGTTCAAGCACGAGGAGTTCGGCTGTTTTCTTGCCGATCCCGCTGATCTGGTTTATGGCTTTCAGATCGGCGTTAAGGATGGCGGCGCAGAAACTGGGAACGGTCATTGTACTCAAAACATTGAGAGCCGTCTTTGGTCCGATTCCTGAAACGGAAAGCAACATCTTGAAGAGCTGTTTTTCCTGGGCGGTGGAGAAACCGTACAGCTGAATGTCATCCTCCTTGACATGTGTATAGATGAGGACTCCCGCCTTTTCCCCGACCCTTGGGAGCTTGTCATATGTGCTCAAAGGTATGAAAACCAGATATCCGACACCGTTCACGTCAATGAGCATTTCCGTGAAGGCCGACTCCCTTATAATTCCAGTAAGACTTCCAATCATGACACCACCCTGCTTTGATAAGTTTCTTATCAGGGCAATTTGCACTGATAAGAAATTTTATGTTCAAAAAGTAACACAGACATTCCTGTCTGTGAATCCAAACTTCATTTTAGAGCTTAATACAAGTAAATTCAAGATCAAGTTTTCAAAAGGTCGCACTTAGGATATTCAAATTTCCAGAAATTCCTTCAAGACAAGCTAAAGCTTGAACTCCGACTTAAAATATCAAGACACAACTGAAGTTGTGCCACGTCATCCGACATGGTAAAAACTCCAACATTTTCGCACTTTCACATTTCCGAACTCCCGAATTATGCGCTTTCCCCCTTACCTCTTGCCCCTTTCCGCCTTTTCATCGGCAGGATTCCAGCCTATTGCCGTGGGATAAATCAGCATGTCGGCTCCGGCAAGTGACATCAGCCGTGCCGCTTCGGGATACCACTGGTCCCAGCAGACCATGACTCCAAGGTTTCCGACCGAAGTCTGTATGGGATTAAATCCGAGATCGCCCGGAGTGAAATAGAATTTTTCATAATATCCGGGATCGTCCGGGATGTGCATCTTGCGGTATTTTCCGGCTATCTTTCCGGTTCTCTCCAGGACGACTGCGGTATTGTGGTAAAGACCTGGAGCCCGTTTCTCAAAAAGCGAGATGACAAGGACGATGTTGAGTTTTCTGGCGAGTTTTCCGAAATATTCCGTGCCGGATCCCGGTATTGTCTCGGCAAGATCAAAGTTGTCGGCGTTTTCGGTCTGACAGAAATAAAGGGAGCTGTGCAGCTCTGAGAGGACAACAAGTTTTGCGCCTTTGCCGGACGCTTTGCGGATTCCGGCCTCGCTCGCCTCAACCGAAGCCGAACGATTTTTAAAACATTTTTGCTGTACAATCCCTACTTTCATAATCCATCCAATATTTTTCATGTTTTTGCAACTTTAAATAACTCCCTTTGGAATCTGCATTGTGACACAGTGCAGCGAGCCGTGCTGGCGGATGAGGGGCAGGCAGTTGATGCCGATTACTTTGTGATCCGGGAAAGCGTCCTGTACGGCTTTCAACGCAGCCGAATCCTTTTTATCACGGTAGGTCGGCACGAGAACGGCATCGTTCATTATGAGGAAGTTTGCGTAAGTCGCAGGCAGTCTGTTTCCCGCATCATCATATTTTGCATCGGGCCACGGCAAAGAGATGAGCCGGTACGGTCTTCCTGATGCAGTGCGGAAAGACTTGAGATCTTTTTCCATCAGCTTAAGTTCCCTGTAATGAACATCATTCGTGTTGTCGCAGGAGACATGGACAATTGTATTTTCAGTTGCGAACCTCGCAAGAGTGTCAATATGGGAATCGGTGTCATCTCCTTCAAGGTGTCCGTGTTCGAGCCACAGGATTCTTTTCGCGCCGAGAAAAGTCTCCAGTTTTTCCTCAATCCGTTTTTTTGAAAGACCGCGGTTGCGGTTGGGATTGAGCAGGCACTTGGAAGTTGTAAGTATCGTCCCGCATCCGTCGCTTTCAATGCTCCCCCCTTCCAATACAAAACCGACAGATTCCAATTTTGTTTTGCCGAATGCGCCGAGTTTGTGAAGATTACATGTAATCATATTGTCCTTCTGCGCCTGGTACTTCTGCCCCCATCCATTGAAAGTGAAATCCGTCAGTGTCGGCTTTCCATCCCTGAAAACTGTAACAGGGCCGAAATCGCGGGCCCAGGTGTCGTTGCCGGGAATTTCATAAAGGACTAACTTCTTTGAAGTTATATTCCTGCGTATCAGCTGTGATTGGATCTTGTCCGGACTTGCCAATATTATGGGTTCGAACCTAAGGATTGCCCTTATTATTTCAAGGTAATTGCACTGAACCTCTTCGAGGTGAGGCGCCCATGGCGTGTTCTCATGCGGCCAGGCAAGAAGTACGGCTCCCTGTGTTTCCCATTCCGCCGGCATGCGAGTATGATTGTCGTTCCCTGTGATCATGTTGGAATTTAGATTTGTTTTGCCGGGAATTCAAACGCGCAGAAGATTGTATTCAAGATCCTCAGGCAAGATATACTCTATAGGGGTGAAAATTTAAATTTTCACCCCTATAGGGTATACCTGGGATATTTGCATAAGTGGCGCCGACATTCTTGTCTGCGATTACATTTTTTCTGAAAAATAATTTCATTATTTTTCAGAAAAAATATCACTTCCTCTTTCCGAAGACTGCGGCGCCGATGCGGACTATTGTTGCGCCTTCGGATATTGCGGTTTCATAATCGCCGCTCATGCCCATGGAGAGTTCGGGGAGTTTTGCGGAAAATGACGATTCAATTTTATTGCGGAGTTCGCGGAGCCCGGAGAAAATCCTGCGAAGTTCGCATTCCGGAGCTCCGTAGGGAGCCATGGTCATCAACCCCCTGAGATCCACATGGTGAGATTTAAGCGCGCATTCGGCGCATTTGAATATTCCGGTTTCATCGCGGAGTCCGAATTTAGTTTTCTCCTTGGAGATGTTTATTTCAAGAAGTATTTCCTGTTTCTTTCTTAAGTCTCCAGATATCCTGTTTATGCGGGCGACGAGGTCTACCGAATCGACCGCATGGATCATGCGAGATACTTTGACTGCGCCTGCGACTTTGTTGCTCTGGAGATGGCCGATGAGGTGCCATTCGATATCTGATGGGAGGGAACTGAATTTGGAGGCCATTTCCTGAACACGGTTTTCCCCGAAAAGCCTCTGTCCGGCATTGTAAGCTTCAATGACAGCTTCAACCGGGAAAGTCTTGCTCACCGCGACAAGTTTTACTTCGTCGGGTTTCCTCCCGGCTCTTCCGGCGGACTGCGAAATTCGCAGTCTTATCTCTTCAAGCTGGGCTTTGATATGTGAGAAGTCATTCATAGTTAATTGGGAAAATTGGATAATTGTATTGATTTTGTGCTAAACCAAAGGAGGGCGGGTTTTCTTACCCGCCGTTTTAGTTAAGATTTGGCGGGTTGGAAAACCCGCCCTCCGTTAAAATCGTAAAATTTGAAGTCGCCTTATTTATTGATCAGCCATTTTCCGCGGTGCATCACCTGTTTGTTGTCTATCAGGACATCAGGAAGGAGGAGAATGCAGTCTATATGCACCTGAACGTCATTGGTTCCGCCCATGCTCACATTGTTTCCAAAAGCGAAGTGGACTGTTCCCACGACTTTTTCGTCGCCCAGCAGGTTGCCGGTCATTTCAAGGTGCGGGTTGGTGCCGATTCCGAATTCTGCGATCTTTAACGCTCCGGGACCCGCTTTTTCAAGAGTTTCCCTCAGGAGCTGTCCGCGCTCGCCTTCAAAACTTTTTACGGAACCGTTTTCGATGACGAGTTTTGCAGGAGGGGAATTATTGTCCCAGGGCTGCCCTCCGATTGTGCCGTCAACAACAATTGTTCCCAGACCGGTTCCGGGATTTGGCGCGAGATAAACTTCGCCGGCCGGAAGATTGCCTCCGAATCCGGATTCAAAGAAACATCCGCAGTCGTTGAAAACCGGATAGTTCCCGATAAGGAAGGTTATATCGGTTCCGGCCTCGGTGAAAACCCGGACTTTATGTTTCCCGTTAAGGAGATTCATCCATGCCTGCCCTGCAATCTCGAGTTTTTTCGGATCGGGCTTGAGTCCTTTTTCAAATACGGAGGAATTAATTCCCGGAAGGGTTGCGACTCTCGCACCCGCTTTTCTTGCGTTGATGGTGGCCTTTGTATGTGTCAGGGAATATCTGGTCGGAGCTATGACTACAGGATGTTTTTTCATCAATTGGGCTGTCTTTTCATCCGGTTCCATTGCATGTCCGCCCGTAGGTTTGATTTCATGAAGCGTGATTTTCAGGCCAAGTTCTTTTGCCGCCAGGTCAAACGCCGTCGCAATATCTTTTGTGGTGCTGTCAAAGATCAGGAGGACTCTCTCTTTCTGCTTGACTTCAAGGTACTCCTCAAGAGCCCTCACGGCTGACAGTTTCAAGTTCTTGGTTTTTTCATCAAGCATTTTTTCCTCCCGGCTTTTTATTCCCTGTTTTTATCTTGAGATCCGGAGGGGAGATTGTAACTTTTGTCCCCGGTTCCACGCTCTCCGTCATCCACACATTTCCACCGATTAACGAACCTTTTCCGATGACTATGTTCCCCAGTATTGTGGCTCCTGAATAGATTGTCACGTCATCCTCGATTGTGGGGTGGCGTTTCGCGCCCTTGATTATTTTTCCGCAGGCGTCTTTGGGAAAACTGAGGGCGCCAAGCGTCACGCCCTGATAGATTTTCACATTGTTCCCGATTACAGATGTTTCACCGATCACCACTCCTGTGCCGTGGTCTATGAACATGCTTTTCCCGAGTTTGGCGCCGGGGTGAATGTCGATCCCGGTTATCCTGTGCGCATACTCCCCCATCATCCTCGGTATGAGGGGAACGTTTCTGCTGTAGAGCTCATGGGCGATTCTCTGGATGGTTATCGCTTTTATCCCGGGATAGCTCAGGACTATCTCGTCCAAGTTTCTTGCGGCGGGATCCCCCTCGAAAGCGGCGATCACGTCAAGCTTCATGGTTTCCCTTATTTCAGACAGTTTGTCAAGAAGGTGCCGCGTCGCCTCCTCGGCCATTTCAGGGATGTTGCACTCCTTGCAGTTGTTCATTTCGCAGTTGTACCTGAACGAACGCGCGATCTGGTCTGAAAGCTGGACATACACCTTGGTTATGGTTACTCCCACATTGTAATGGACGCTTCTCAGGTTGAGGGCTGTGCGTCCAGAATACCCGGGGAAGATAATTTCATTCAGGTCCTGCACGATCTGGAGTATTTCGGATTCGCTCGGGAGGTTGAAACCCTCGATATGGTTTATTCCGCGTTTGTCCCCGTATGTTGCGCAGATGTCTTTTACAATACCGTCAAGATACGAAACCTCGGTGTTCGGCACAAAATTGTCGTTCGGGCACTGTTTCATAAATCATTTTCCTTATGTCATTCGATGTTCTGGATCTGTTCGCGGATTTTCTCCAGCTCGGTCTTGAATTCGACGATTAGAGGGGTTATCTCGCTCTGGAGGGCCTTGTTGCCGACGGTCGTGATTTCCCTCTGAAGTTCCTGGGTGAGGAAATCAAGGGATCTTCCGCACGGCTCCGTTTTATTCATGAATTCACGGAACTGCTTGAAATGGCTTTTGAGCCTTGTGAACTCCTCGGTTACATCGCTCCTGTCGGAGAAGATGACGAGCTCGCGCAGGAGGCGTTCATCGCCGGAGTCAATCTGAAGCCCGCTTTCGTTGAGGCGTTTTATAAGCTGTTCCTTCTGGAGTTCCGGTATTTTCTCCGCCATCGGTCTTAGTTTGGCGACTATGGATTCAAGAAACGATATCCTGCCTTCAATATCTTTCTTGAGAGATTCCCCCTCCTGTGTCCTCATTTCAATCAGCTTGTCTAGGGCGGCATTGACGGATACCCTGAACTCCTCCTCGTTTTTTATGAATTCCGAACTCTCGAGGTCGTCCTCAATCACGCCCGGAAGCCTTATGATGTCGGCGATGCCCATATCGCCGGGGATGTCATGCCTCTCCTGCAGACTTTTTATCTTCTTCAGATATACATGGGCGAGCGCCTCATTTATTTTCACCGAATCTTTCAGGAAGGATTCTTCGGCCTTTATGTTAATCCGGATTGTTATGAACCCCCTTGAGAGCCTTTTTGATGCCATCTGCCTCACAAATGGTTCGAGCTGGAGCGCCTCTTTGGGAAGGGAAACCCGGAGTTCAAGATTTTTCTTGTTTACGGAGAAAACTTCAACTGAAAAAGTGACTCCGGAATTGCATCTGTGTTCACTGAAACCGTAACCGGTCATGCTGTTCATTTGTTTTTGCCCGTTCCCTTAACTGCTTCCTCTGTTTCCCAGTCATCACCCGATTTAATCACAAGTCTGTTTGGATACCAGTCGTCAAGCCTTCTTTCGCTGACACCGGACACCATGATATATGTGTTTTCCTGATCGGGATTGGCCCAGGCAACACATGTCTGCACAACGTCCTTTTTGGAGCTGTATTCGCTACCCTCCCTGACAAGTATCCTTTTCTGCATGAGCCGCGGTGGGCCGTATTTCACACAGTGCCTGGCTTTTTCAGAAAGTTCAGGCATTTTTTCCAAAACATATTCACGGGCTTTTTTCACAACCCTGGATTCATAATATGTCGTAGAGCAGCCGCAGACGGCTGCAATCAGGAAAACATTCAGTATTTTGACGAACTTCATTTTTATAAGTTTTTCCGGTTATTGTTATATTTAAAAGGATCCGTTCCATAGTATAGTTCGGAATATATGAATTTTAAAGGCGTAAATTTTGATTTAGTTTTATGGGAAAAATAGATTTGTTGGGGATATACGAACTCCTGTATAAAGCTTACGGGCCGCAGCACTGGTGGCCCGGCGAGACCCCGTGGGAAATAAGTGTCGGCGCGGTTCTCACGCAGAATACAAGCTGGGGCAATGTCGAAAAAGCCATTTCAAACCTGAAAAAGGGCAATAACATCTGTCCGGTTAAAATCAGGAACATGGCTCTTTCTGAACTTGAATCCGCAATCCGTCCGTCCGGATATTTCCGCCTCAAGGCCCAAAGGCTTCTTGCGGTAACCGACTGGTGGCTGGAAAATGTGGAAGACGACAGGCTTCATCCAAAAGGAAAATCGCTGTCATTCTGGAGGGAATCAATCTTGAATGTCAAAGGTGTCGGCCCTGAAACGGCCGACAGTATCATGCTCTACAGTTTCAATCTGCCTACTTTTGTGATTGACGCATACACTAAGAGGATTATGGCGAGACATTTCGGTTTTAAGCATGATATCGGCTACCATGGGCTCCGGCAGTTTTTCATGGGGAATCTTCCGCACAACCCGAAACTTTTCAACGAATTCCATGCGCTGTTTGTCCGGATGGCAAAGGAAGACTGCCGGAAGAGTTTATGCTCCGAAAAATGCCCCCTCTGTCTTCACTCCAGCAATTTGCGGAGTTCGGCGACTTGTGACTGAACTGCGGTCATATCCTGACGGAGCGTGGACAGTTCCGACTCCAGCTTCTCTATCCGCCCGTTTTCCGCCTGAACGGCGATCCGTGCTTTTCCCGGTGCCGGACCTGTTGACATGACGGCGGCGAGTTCCTCCGCTTTTACCGCTCCGGAAAGCAGGTGGGCATAGCGCGGTTCCTTACGTTCCGGCTGACGCGGCAGCAGCATTGCCAGGGGTTCCGGACTCCGTGCCGCCAGCATACCCAGCACCTGTTCGACCGCTTCGATGTTTTCAAAAGGACACATGCGTGCCGCGCGTCCCCGGAGTTCTCCCGCAGTCTGCGGACCTCGCACCAGCAGTTCGCAGAGCAGTGCCAGCGACGGCGGTTCAAGTTCAAGTGCGCGATCGGCCTGCTGTTTGTACTTCATTACCCGGCTGCCGGCCATGCTGACCATCTCGATCAACTTTTTGTCGCGGAGGCTGTCCAGAACCCGTAGCACAACCTGCTCCTCCACCTCCATTACCGGGTCGCGGTTCGATTTCTGGTTGCAGGCAAGAGTAAGTGAGTTCAGCGTCAGCGGATACGTGTCCGGTGTCGTAAACTGCTTCTCTATCAGGCAACCCAAAACCCGGGTCTCAACAGCATTCAATTCATATTCCATCGGCATGACTCCATATATTAGGGAAAACATCAAAGTGACACAGTATCTAATTGTAAGGAAACTAGCCCTACCTCTGAAAATAATCAAGGACTGACGGACAGGAACAGGTTGTTCATGAGGCAAGGACGGGAAAACCGTTTGCGCGAATATATGACCGGGCTCTTAAGGTGTCCACTACACACCGATACCATTCAGGCGATCTTTTTCAGGAATTCCTGTATTCTGTCGGTGTCCGAATAGGGTATGAACAGATCACATGAAGACTTTCCTATCTTTATGGATTTTTCATCCCATCTGCCCATGTCGGGATTATAGACCATCAGTGTTCTCAGTTTATCGTTTTCATGCTTTATATCGGAAAACCGATAGGCCCATATCTGCATGTATGAATTTATATCCGTGAACTTCTCGGCAATCTTGCATACCACGGGCTGTTTCCTGTCGACGACGTAATCCACGTCTATTTTTCCGAGTATCTTACCGGCAACACAGTGTTCTTTCCTGAACTTTAAGTCGTTGACCTTGACAATCCTTTCAAACATTTCCCTGGCTATGAATGCCTTTTCGTGTAGTTTTTCAGATCGGTACACTAGATATGCTATCGACTGGAGTCCTTCGGCGAAAAGCTCCAGCTGCATTGCTGTGGGCCTTTCCAGATAATCCATATAGAGCTCATCACCGTAGCGTTTCATGTTGAAAAACTGGAATTTATCCTTCAGCAGGGAATTGACTTTAACTCCGCCGACATGATTGTCCGTAAGGTATTTGAAGGTTCTTCCGCCGTCCGTGAGTTTAAAATAAACTGAGGGGCCTGTTATCACATGCAGCGAAAACGATATCTGCCATCCATCGGGCATCAAAAGGGGATAAGCGACATGTATCGCGTTGGGTTCAGTATTGAAATTCAGTTGGGTGTTCCAGAAATCAAGCAGGTCTTTTCTTATGCTTTTTGCCAGCAATTTTGTTTTTGGCGCTATATTCAAAGAGGTCTGCTGACTCATTTTTTTCTCTCCAGGTATCTATGTTCCATCTTTCTGCCGTACTTGTGGCGAAGTTGTATATATTATCATAAAGCGTCCAGTCTGTCAAGGATATATGCGTGTTGACCGTGAGGCCGTCCCGGTTCAATGAAATCACATTCTCATGGAAACCTATTGGTTTGGTCTTTGAAACATCGAATTTGTAATTTATAGGAGCCTTGTTGTAATCTATTCCCCTTATCCGTTCGCGATCCAGGAGCAGTCTAGCCGACATGGTCTCGGGATATTCAATATCAGTCTGGGTGATGTTCCATTCTATCTTGTGATGGCCAAAGTCGTTATTTGCTACCGGATCAAGAAAAGACAATTCAATGGTGCGATCATAGCCGGTATGGTTTTCATATTTAATTTTCCGGAAATCCAGGGCGTCACTGTGCGTTTTTCTGCCGACTACGGCTATGTCTATAAGCTTATTCTTCTGGTCGCTCATAATTTTTCTTTCTTAAGAATCTTAGACATACATTAGATCGAGGGATTTTTCTAGATTATATATTCAATACGATAAACCTTGTAAAAATAAGGCTAAAAAGAGAGTGGTGGGCCCGGCAGGAATCGAACCTGCGACCAAGTGATTATGAGTCACCTGCTCTAACCGCTGAGCTACGGACCCGCATCCGAAGTCTGACGACAGCGAGTAAATTACACAACGGAGCGGTAAACGCAAGCTCAGAGCGATGTTTTTCCTTGGGATTTTCAAGCCCTTCGACAAATTCTAAGTTCCTAACCGTACGGGAAATTGTATTTTTGACAGGATAACAGGAACAGGCGCTAAGCTGGATTTAAATATCCTTGAAATCCCGACCGAGACATAGAGGAAGATTTAATAGCCCAATTGCACCCGCCCCGCAGTTTGACTATATATGATAAACAATATAAATTCTCCCGGATATGAATTTACGGTGGTTTGATAAAAGATAGGCTGCATATGTCCAGATTCATATATTTTATTGTTGCATTTGTTTTCATGCTTCTTCTCTCCTCGTGTGACAACGGGGCGCAGAATGAAAGCAGGCATCCGCTTTTCATCAAAGCTTCAAATCAGAAGGATAAAGGCAAGTTTGTCGAATCGGCAAGGACTTTTGAAGAATATCTGAAGATAAATCCTGACTCAGCCAAAACGCACCTTGAACTCGCCACGCTGTATGATGACAACCTGAAAGATTCCTTCCTTGCCATTTATCATTACAGGCGTCATCTGGAGCTCGAGCCTGATTCTCAGGAGAAGAAGAATATCGAGGCCTGGATCAAGGGGGTCGAGAAAGAATATTACGACCAGCTGAAGATGAATTATACCGACAATGATCTTAAAAAAGAGATTGAAGCCCTAAGGGAAAGGGAGAAAAGATACGTCACCCATATGACCCGGCTGAGAAAAGAGAACGAGTATCTCAAAAATCAGCTTAACTTGAAACCCTCGGCTTTTTCGGCAGTTCAGGAAATAAGACAAAAAAGCACTGTGCCAGCGGAAACCGAGGTTCCTGCGGCATCCGTTCCGAAGAAAAAGGAAATGCCTGAATTTTACGTGGTGAAACAGGGGGACTCCCTCACAAAAATTTCCCGTGAAATTTATGGCGATATTAAATACTACAAACTGATTCTTGAGGCGAACAGGGATATTCTGAGTTCTGAAACGCAAGTGCAGATCGGACAGAAGCTGAAGCTGCCGAAACTGCCGGAAAAGCCGCAGGAGTGATATTTTCCCTGACAGAAAAAATATATGACCTGTCAGAAGTTGGAGAGCAGAAGTTGCAGCATCTTTTCATGTTCTGCAGTCCACGGAGCCGGCCAGAGTTTTTCAAAACCTCTGCGAAGTTCGCAGCTGTCAGAACCGAAAAGCTTCTTTGCGGCGATTGCCGCGCCATGTGAGAGTTCGACGGGATTAAAGCCCTGGGAAGCCACAAGCCTCATTGTTCCGATGATTCTGTCATCCCAGCCGAGTTTGCGTTCAAGGTCGCGGCAGACTCTTTCAACTGAATCTGTAAGGAATGGGTTGACCATCCTGACAAGAAGCTCCTCCGCATATTCACGGTAGCCTTTTTCTGTGAAAAGTTCGTCAACACCTTTCCACTTCTTGCATAGCGCCCTGCCTGATTCCTCAATGAAGGCGCGTTTGCCGACTTTGATTATGTCCTGCCTGCCTGCCAGTTCGTGCATGAATGATATCTTGTTTTCCATGGCGTGAAGGCCGAGAAGCATGTGAATCGCATTGTGCCCGTAGAGCTTTGCCTCCTCGAATGGCAGAAGATCGTTTTTGACATAAAGACCCTTTGTCTTTCTGTCTTCAATCCCCGGACAGCCACTGATAAGAATCCTGTTGAATTCTTCAACAAGATGCCCTCGGTCGGATGAGGGAGTCAGTGTAGGAAGTTTTCTTTTTTCACATTCTGAGACTGAAAGAACTCCGCTCATTTTCCCTACGACAGTGTTGATGCAGTGAGTGTTTGAGGATTTTGCGCCGATGGCCTGTTCTAGAAGTTCTGCGGCGTGGTTGTTGTTCTCGGCGGTGTAAATCAGTCTCCTGCGCCCGGGATTTTTAGCGAATCCCTGACTTAGCCAGGGTGCAATATGCTTAAAAAAAGTCACTGCCGGAAGAGCAGTGGCGATTTCATCTGCTTCGGCGGCTATATCAATGAGCTTTCTCAGATCATCGCCGTCCTGCGGATTATAGATCTCGACGTTATGAATCTTTTCCGAATATATTTTGTCCTTTGCGGCAACACTGATGGTTACGCTCCCATTGTCCTTCCTTAAAGAGTTGACAAGGTTTTTGTCGACATCCGCAACAACTATCCGGTCGAAGCCTCCCTTATAAGCCCCGAGCAGGAAAATTCCAGTTTGTATCGGTCCAAATCCTATTCCAAGAAATGTTGACATGATTTATTCCATTAACAGTTATAGATTATAAGAAAAATTTTCCGAATTCGGAAAATTTATATTCGAACAATGATGCAATCACGAGAATTGTTCTATAAGCTCCTGCACCTGGCCTATTGACTTGATCCCCTGGGATGCGGTCGGGTGACTTAATGATGCCGCAGCGACCCCGTTTCCGAATTTCAGGATATTCGCTGTGGATTCCCCTTCGTATATCCGGGAAAGGCATCCCGCGCAGAAAGCATCGCCGGCACCGACTGTTCCTTTAATGAATCCGGATGGAAGCTTCAGGGAGTTCACGGTTTCACGGATGATTCCATTGCCTTCCTTCACTGTCGCAACCGCGCCTTCCGGAAAATGAATCACAACCATTTTCCCGACACCCATTTTGAGAAGCGCATCTGCCGCTTCGGAGGCGTCTTTGAAATCTATGCCTCCGTCTTTCCGCCGGATTCTCTTTTCAAGAACCTTGCCGGCTTCGATTTCATTGAAAATGAGATAGTCGGTGAATTTCAGCGACGGAGTCACTATTCTATTGAATCTGTCGCTGTTTTCGCTGACAACGTCAATCGCAGTTTCAATCCCGGCCTCCCTGAGCATTGAAAGGAGCCTTGCGGCGCGAGTCCCGAATTTTCCATCGGGTTCATCCAGTTTGTCAAGGAGAAGCAGATATCCGACAAGACAGATTCTTCCTTTGATCTTGTCAATCTCAAAATCAGCGATGTCAAGCGTGGCGTTGGCGCCTCTTGCATGGAAGAAAGTGCGGTGTCCGTTGGATTGCACGGTTATCACATCGGTGTATGAGGTTGTCTGACCTTCCCTTTTTTTAAGAAGGCTGGTGCATATTTTGTTCTTTTTGCAGTCGCTCAGGATAAAATCGCCGTGTTCGTCATCCCCGATTGCGCCTACCGCCTGAAGAGGTATGTCTGTTCCGAGTTTCGCCATATCAAGCAGCACGCTGTAGGGGCATCCGCCGTTTGTCGGCTGTTCTGTTTTAAGAATGTTGGCGAGATTCCCTTCTTCCGGGAAACTGTCAACAAATTTTATAAGATCGATTATCCAGTTGCCGCCCGCCGTGATTCCATTTCGCATAACAAACACTCCTCGGTTTTTATTTAAATTTTCCGTTCCGGAAAATTTCTATTCCTAATTTTCCTTGTTAATTTTTCCGGAACGGAAAAATTTTCTTGGACATTCAGGGAATTCGTTGAAAAACATTCAATACTCTCTCCAAAGCGCTTATTCACGGCCCTGACAATCCTCTCTGCGGATTTTGCGGATTTCGCAATTGCGAAAAGCGATGAACCGCTGCCGCTGACTTCCACACCAAGTGAGCCTGACTTTAACAGTGCATCTTTTAAAATACAGAGGACTGGAAATTTTTTCCAGAGGGCGAGAGCCAAATCATTCCGGAGAAGCGAGGATATTTTCCTCAGGTCATCTCCCCTCAACGCCGAAACCATTTCTTCGGATTTTATCCTGTTGTCGGATTTTATCCTGTTCTGATAAGCCCATTTTGCGCTGACAGGGAACTTCGGAAATACTATGACTATCGGTATCTCGCATTTCACATCAAGCGGCTTCAGCCTTTCGCCAATTCCCCTTGCCGATGACGGTACTGGATTCAGGAAAAAAGGGACATCCGCACCTGTTTCCGAAGCTAACCTTATGATTCCCGTTTCGGAAATCATCCGAGGATATTTTTTTTGGAGCAGTTTCAGGACGGCGGCGGCATCGCTGCTTCCGCCGCCAAGTCCGGCGGCAACCGGAATATTTTTCTGGATGTGGATTTTCCAAGAGGGCCGTATTCCTGCGGATTTCGCAAAAGCGGTGGCCGCCTTGTGGCAGATATTGTCCGGACCCGAAAGGGCGGAAACCGAACATGTCACATCGAGTTTTCCGTCTTTTGAATCCGTCAGCGTGACTGTGTCGGACGGATTTTTCAAAGGAAGAAAGATGGTTTCTATTTCATTGTATCCATCAGTGCGTTTGCGGATTACGCTGAGAAAAACATTTATTTTTGCTGGCGATGTTTTTTTCATAATATAAATTTTTCGAAGAAAAATTTATTTCTCAAACACTTTATAATGTTTATTGTAGGCGTTAAGCGTGTCTGTTATAAGGACTGCGAGCTTCAGCGCTTCGAGCCCGTGCCTGCCAGTGACCTTTGGTGTCGGGGCCTTTCCGGTTTTAATGGCGGTCAGGGCGCATTTGACAAAGTCCTCGAGTTCCTTTTCCAGGGCGTTGTGATCGTCAACCGGAACGGCGATTTTCTTTATCCCGAGCAGTCCTCTCGTGTACATGACCCCGGAGCGTTCGGCATAATCGAGGGAAATATAGGAATCCGTGAGGAATACGCGGAATTTGCGCATGGGTTCGGGGCTTACACGGCTTGCAGTGACGTTTGCCACGCATCCGTTTTTGAATTTGATTCTGGCATTCGCAATATCTTCGCTTTTGCTGAGGACTGGGATCCCTACGGCGTCAATGCGTTCGACTTCGCTGTCAACCATGTGTAGAATTATGTCGAGGTCGTGTATCATCAGATCGAGGACAACGCCGACTTCGGTTCCTCGTCTGTGCATGCCGGGTCTTGCAGGAGGGTAGGGGGCCAGCCTGTGCGCCTCGATGAAACGGGTTTTTCCGGCCTGTTTTTCCAGGAAGCCCATGACGGGATTGAAACGTTCGACATGGCCTACGCTCAGGACGACATTGTTTTTCTCGGCGAGCTGGACGAGTTCTTCGGCATGTTCGACTTTGGCGGTTATCGGTTTTTCAATAAGAAGGTGTTTTTTGTCTTTGAGAAGATCAAGGGCGATTTCGTAGTGTGTATCGGCGGGAACGGCGATGCTGAGGCCGTCGCAGGCGGCGGCGAGTTCTTTTATGGTTGGATACGCTTTCACTCCGAACTCTTCAGAGACGGCTTTCGCGGCATCTTTATTTGCATCGTAGATGCCGACCAGTTCCGCCTGTTTATTCTGCTTATAAAGACGCGTATGATGTTTGCCAAGAACACCGACCCCGATTACACCGACTTTGAGTTTGTCAGACATGTGTTATTTTATATTTCCGATTTACGATTGCCGATTTTAAAAACAATAAGCCACTAATCTACCATGAAGATGCAGAGACACAAAGGATAAATTGGAAAAAATGACCTGCGGGATTTTCAGGGGATTTCACTTTCCAAAATCAACCTGCCTGCGGTGAACCGCCTGTCCTGCTTAAAAAAAAAGAGCGCCCGTAACGGACGCTCTTTGACCTACGAGTAAACATGTAGCCTATTATGTGGTGGTTGCGGTCTTTCCGCTGATGACACCGTGCTGTCTGAAAGTACGTGTCAATGCGAATTCGCCGAGCTTGTGCCCGACCATGTTTTCAGTCACAAAGACATTGATGAAAGTCTTGCCGTTGTGGACATTGAAAGTGTGCCCGACGAAATCAGGAATAATCATGGAGCGGCGGGACCACGTTTTGATTGGTCTCTTCATTCCAGATTTATTCATTTTCTCCACCTTTACGAGGAGATGTCCGTCAACGAAAGGTCCTTTTTTTACCGATCTGGCCATTATTTTTTCCTCCGTGCAACAATAAATCTGTTGGAAGTGTTTTTCTTATTGCGGGTCCTCTTTCCTTTGGCGAGTTTGCCCCATGGTGAAACGGGATGTCCGCCACCGCTTGTACGGCCTTCTCCTCCGCCCATCGGATGGTCAACCGGATTCATTGCAACACCGCGAACGTGCGGACGAAAGCCGAGATAGCGCTTGCGTCCGGCTTTTCCCAGCTTGACGTTCATATGATCGAGATTCCCGACCTGTCCGATAACGGCTTTACAGTCGATGTGAAGCATGCGGATTTCATTGCTTGGCAGCTTGACCTGGGCGTATTCGCCTTCCTTGGAACGGAGTTGTGCAACCATTCCTGCGGATCTTGCGATTTTCGCGCCGCATCCCGGTTTGACTTCGATACAGTGGATATCTATGCCTACGGGAATATTTTTAAGTTTAAGTGCGTTTCCGGGCTTGATGTCGGCTTTCTCCCCGCTGACGACCTTGTCTCCGACTTTGAGCCCGATCGGTGCGAGAATGTAGCGCTTCTCCCCGTCCGCGTAGTTGAGAAGCGCAATGTTCGCGCTACGGTTGGGATCATATTCGATTGTTGCGACATTCGCAGGAACGTTATCCTTGTCGCGTCTGAAATCAATAAGGCGCAGGCGTCTTTTTACACCGCCGCCGCGGAAGCGGGTGGTCATACGGCCGTTATTGTTTCTGCCGCCGGTTCCCCTTTTTCCCTTCGTGAGGGATTTATGCGGAGAGTCGGTTGTGATTTCAGCGAAATCAAGAACCGATTTTCCTCTAAGTCCCGGAGTCATTGGTCTAAATGTTTTTAAACCCATAATATTACCTCGTTAATTTACGTCAAACGATTTCAATTGAACCCTTTGACAATGTTACAATTGCTTTCTTAACGCTTGGACGGCGACCCTTTTTCATCTGTTTTCCAGCGCGTTTCATTTTTCCAATTTTGTTGATGATGTTCACAGCCTTGACTTTCACGTCATAGAGTTTTTCCACGGCGCGGCGGACATCTATCTTGGTGGCATCCTCATGAACTTTAAAGATGTACTTGTTTGTGTCTTTAAGGTCCATGCTTCTTTCCGTGACCAGGATCGTTTCAATAATTGCATATGGATTGTTCATGAATCCTCCCTTTATTCAAGACGCTTTGTGAAAACGTCAATTGCGTCTTTTGTGAAAAGTATTTTCGGGGACAGCAGAAGCTGATAAGTGTTTACCGAATCCGCCTTGACAATCAAAACATCGGGAATATTTGCGCTTGCCCTGATGAGATTTTCGTCAAACTCCCTGACAATGATCAGAACTTTTTTACCGAGACTGAGTTTTTTCAGCAGGGAAGTAATGTTCTTTGTCTTGGGAGAGTCCATTTTCAACGAATCAATTATCGCTGTTGATCCTTCAGCAACCCTCTCCGAAAATGAGCGTTTGAGTGCAAGGGCAAGAACTTTCTTGTTGACCTTCATGCCGTATTTGCGCGGCTTGGGGCCGAACGTGATTCCGCCGTGTCTCCAGATCGGACTGCGGTTGCTTCCTGCGCGGGCTCTTCCTGTGCCTTTCTGGCGGAAAGGCTTTGCACCGCCTCCGCTGACTTCAGATCTGGTTTTTGTTGAAGCCGTTCCCGCACGCTGTTCCGCGAGATGAGCCACAACCGAGTCATGCACGGCCTGTGAACCTTTTTCAAGTTCCACAGATTTACCGCTCAGCGGATATTCTCCGGCCGGTGCGCCATTGATATCAAAAATCTTTACTGATAATTTTTCTTTGTCTGCCATAAATCACCTATTTCTTTTTATTGCTTTTTTTAATGGCGCTTCTTATCGACAATATGCTTCCGGTCGGGCCGGGAACTGCGCCTTTGATAAAGAGAAGGTTTTCATCAGGTGAAACTTTGACAACGATGAGATTCTGAATGGTTCTGGGAACATTTCCCATGTGTCCGGGCATTCTCTTGCCCTTTATGATGTTGCCGGGCAGTTCTTTCTGTCCGATTGAACCGCTTCTTCTTTGCCAGCCGCCGCCATGCCCGGCAGGTCCGCCCGAGAAATTATGGCGTCTTACAACACCTTGAAATCCTTTTCCTTTGACGACACCGATGGCGTCTACATATTCGCCGGCGGCAAAGACTTCAGCTTTAATGACATCTCCCGTTTTCAGCTCTGTTTCAGGATTGCGGAACTCCCTGATGGCGATAGGGGGATTGTTTTCAATTCCCGCTTTTTTCGCTAGTCCGAGAAGAGGCTTCCCCGCGTTTTTGGCTTTTTTTGTTCCGAATCCGAGCAGTACGGAAGTATAGCCGTTTCTTTCTTTCGTCATGACATCCATGACAGTGCACGGACCCGCCTGCAGAACAGTCACGGGAACAATGACTCCTTTGTCGTCATAGACCTGGGTCATGCCGAGTTTTTTTGCAATAATACCTTTCATCTTTCTCCTTTTTCTTAAGACACTTGCTGTTAATTTTGATGCAGAGGTGTCCTCACGACCCGATCTTGATGGAAATATCAACACCTGCCGGGAGGTTGAGTTTTTTAAGCTCGTCCACCGTTTTGGCCGTTGGGTTGATGATGTCCATCAGGCGTTTGTGAGTCCTGATTTCAAATTGATCCATTGATTTCTTATCGGAGTGCGGCGACCGGTTCACGGTGAAGCGCTCGATTCTGGTCGGCAGCGGAATCGGTCCCGCTATCAACGCGCCTGTTCTTCTCACTGTATTCACGATTTCCGCCACAGACTGATCCAAAATACGATGGTCAAAAGCCTGCAGTTTGATCCGAATTGTCTGTTTGCTTGCTGTTGCTACTGCTGCGCTCATTTTATGTTTTCCTTTTCAACGATTTGTTTTTGTACTTCAGACGGCACCCTCTCGAAGTGAGAAGGTTCCATTGAATAAGAAGCTCTTCCTCTCGAAAGAGAGCGTAGAGCGGTTGCATAGCCAAAAAGTTCTGACAAAGGAGTGTGAGCCAGGATTGTAGTAGTGGTTCCTTTTGTCTCCAGCTCGATGATCTGACCTCTTCGGCTTGAAGTATCGCCGATCACGTCCCCCATATTTTCGTCCGGAGTTGTTATTTCAACTTTCATGATGGGTTCAAGAAGTGTCATGCCGGCTTTTTTCGCAGCATCCTTGAAAGCCATTGACGCCGCTATTTTAAATGCAAGCTCGGATGAATCGACAGGATGATGGGAGCCGTCGAGAATCTCAACATTGATGTCAACCATGGGGTAGCCGGCAAGTACGCCGGTGTTGCCGGCCTCCTTGAGTCCCTGTTCAATGGGTTTGATGAACTCTTTCGGAATTCTGCCGCCTACAACTTTATTCTCAATGACGAAACCATAGCCTCTGGGTTTTGGCTCAATTTTGATAATAACATGCCCATACTGACCACGGCCACCGGACTGGCGAACGAATTTTGTGTTTGAACCCGCAGAGCTGTTGATTGTCTCCCTGTATGCGACTTCGGGTTTTCCGGTGTTGGCCTCGACTTTATACTCCCTGAGAAGCCTGTCCCTGATGATATCAAGGTGGAGTTCGCCCATTCCTGCAATGAGGGTCTGTCCGGTTTCCACATCTGTCCGGACCCTGAAAGTGGGATCCTCGTCTGAAAGGGCGCCTAGCGCGTCGTAGAGTTTGTCGCGGTCTGCGGAAGTCTTGGGTTCAACGGCCATTGATATGACAGGTTCTGGGAATGTGACGGATTCCAGGACTATCTGTTTGTTCTCGGTGCACAGGGTGTCGCCCGTGGTGACATTCTTAAGCCCTACTGCGGCCGCAATGTCCCCGCTGAAGACTTCGTCGAGATCATTCCTGTGATTGGCGTGCATCTGGAGAATTCTCCCGAGTCTTTCGCGCCTTCTTGTCCTGGGATTGTAAACGGTTGTACCCTTGGTGACCGCGCCGGAATAGACCCTGAAGAATGTGAGTTTTCCGACATAAGGGTCGTTCATTATCTTAAATGCGAGGGCTGCGAAAGGTTCAGTGTCTCCGACATGGCGGGAGACTGGAAGTTCCGTTTCCGGATCCGTGCCTTTGATTTCCCATACGTCCACAGGGGAAGGGAGATAGTCTACAACGGCGTCGAGCAGGGGCTGGACAGCCTTGTATTTGAAGGCGGATCCGCAAGTCACGGGAACAATGTCCCCGGAGACGACAGTTCGTCTTATGGCATCCTTGATTTCCTGTTCGCCGGGTTTTTTGTCCTCTAGGAACAATCCCATGATATGTTCGTCAACTTCGGCAAGGCATTCGACAATATATTTGAGGGCAAGTTCCGACTCTTTCTTAAGTTCGTCCGGAATCTCCCGGACATCTATCTTTACGCCTAACTCATCCTGGTCAAAATAAAGGGCTTTCTTTTCGATGACATCGACAATTCCCACAAAATCCCCTTCTTTTCCAATGGGGAGCTGGATTGGAGCCGCTGTGATGCCGAGTTTCAGGCGCATGTCTTCAACAACTTTCGCGAAGTCAGCACCGGTTCTGTCCATTTTATTTACAAAAGCAAGGATCGGAACATTGTATTTTTTTGACTGGCGCCAGACTGTTTCCGACTGGGGCTGGACACCGCCGACGGCGCAGAATACGGCGACGGCACCGTCAAGAACCCGGAGGGATCTTTCGACTTCCGCAGTGAAATCAACATGTCCGGGAGTGTCAATCAGGTTTATCTTATGGTCTTTCCACATGCACGTGGTGGCGGCAGATGTGATTGTGATTCCGCGTTCCTGCTCCTGAACCATCCAGTCCATTGTGGCCGTGCCTTCGTGAACTTCGCCCATCTTGTAGTTTTTGCCGGTGTAGTAGAGTATGCGCTCGCTGACGGTTGTCTTTCCCGCGTCAATATGAGCCATAATGCCTATGTTTCTCACTTTCGCAAGCGGAACCGTCCGGCCTTCGGCCTCTTTAAATTCTTTTTTCACATTGTTAAGCATAAATTTTCAAAGAACCTTAATTAAACGAAAAAATTACCATTTATAATGGGCAAAAGCTTTGTTGGCCTGAGCCATTTTGTGAGTTTCTTCCTTTTTCTTGAAAGCCGAACCGGTGTTGTCGAAGGCATCGAGAATTTCAGCTGAGAGAGATTCCATCATCGAATGGCCTTTGCGGCTGTTGGCGTAGGATGTAATCCAGCGGAGGCCGATGGCGACCTGGCGTTCGGGATTGATTTCAACCGGAACCTGATATGTCGCGCCACCGACTCGCCGGCTTTTGACTTCGAGACGCGGTTTCACGTTTTCAAGCGCCTGAAGGAAAACCTCGAGAGGTTCCATATCCTTTTTCTTCAGTTTTATGGAGTTGAACGCATCATAAACAATTTTCTGAGCGGTGGATTTTTTTCCGCGCTTCATGATAGTATTTATAAGACGCGCCACCAGTTCGCTATTGTATTTTACGTCCGGCGTAAGGACTCTTGTTGGTGCTCTGTGTCTTCTCATTTTCCCTTTTCCTGATTTTATTGTTTAACCAAAAAAAACTATCGGCATCTTTTCATCATGATGCCGACAGCGTGGCAATATATTTCCGAACAAAAAACTAATTAAGCCTTATTTGCTTTTTTTAACTGCTTCCGCTTTGCTTTTTTTAGCACCGTACTGCGAACGCGCCTGTTTGCGTTTGTCGACCCCGAGGCAGTCGAGAGTCCCGCGGACGATGTGATATCTGACTCCGGGGAGATCGCGTACACGGCCTCCTTTGACAAGAACAACCGAATGTTCCTGAAGGTTATGGCCTTCCCCGCCGATGTAGGCTGTGACTTCTTCGCCATTTGTGAGGCGGACACGTGCTATTTTCCTAAGCGCCGAATTGGGTTTCTTGGGAGTTCTTGTTGTAACCTGTAGGCAAACGCCGCGCCTCTGGGGGCATCCTTCAAGGGCGCGCGCCTTGCTCTTTTTCACTTTTTTGTTTCGGCCGTTCTTGATTAGCTGATTGATGGTCGGCATTATAATTTCCTGTTTTTTATTATCGCTTGCCGCTTGAAAAAAAAGCGGGCGAATACAATAATTCATATTTAATAAATTGCAAATCCCCAAATTAATCTTTAATTGACAACATCTCTCTGGCGGCATTTATCGCCGCTGTCTCCTCGACAGTGTTTTTATCCTGATGAGGCTTTGAAAGATCGGCTTCCGGAGCAAGCTCCTCGCCCACCTTCTTCGTTCCGAGCCTCTGAATCTCCTCCGTGCCTGTTCCGGCGGGAATGAGATGTCCTGTTATCACGTTTTCCTTGAAGCCCCTGAGATAGTCAATCTTACCCAGTGTTGCGGCATCTGTCAGGATCCTGGTCGTATCCTGGAATGATGCGGCGGAAATGAAACTGTCTGTTTCAAGTGACGCTTTTGTGATTCCGAGCAGGACGGGTTCCGCCTCCGCAGGTTTTCCGCCTTTTGCCCCGACACTTGCATTATGCTCGAGGAACCGGAACTTGTCTATTTGTTCGCCGGTCAGGAACTCGGTACTGCCCGGATCTGTGATACGGACTTTCTGGAGCATCTGCCTTACGACGACTTCAATATGCTTGTCATTGATTTCAACGCCCTGCGCCCTGTAAACAAGCTGGACTTCGTTAACCAGGTATTCCTGGAGCTCCTGGGGTCCGCATATTTCGAGAAGTTCCTGAGGCACGATCGAACCTTCGGTGAGTTTCTGTCCCTTGTGTACAAGATCGCCCTTTCCGACTGAAAGATGCTTGTTTGCAGGAACCAGATGTTCCTCGGTCTGGTTGTTTTCAACGTCGCGGATAATCAGCTGGCGGCGACCGCGAACCATTTTTCCGAGCTCGACTCTTCCGTCAATTCTTGCGATTTCGGCGATGTCTTTCGGAGTTCTCGCCTCAAACAGTTCGGCAACACGCGGGAGACCGCCGGTGATATCCTTGTTTTTCGCGGTTTGACGCGGCATACGTGCAAGAACTGTTCCGGCATCGATCTTGGAATTCTCCTTCGTCATAAGATAGGCGCTTGCAGGCAGGGTGTAATGCGATATTATTTCGCCCTTTTCGTCCTTTATTACAATCTGCGGATGGAGATCCTCTCGATGTTCCATGACCGTGATTTCCTCGACTCCGTTTGCCTTGGTCTCACGGTTCAGCGTCACGCCTTCAATCAGGTCGCGGAACTCAATGACACCGGTTTCCTCGGCGATGATTGGGATATTGTACGGATCCCAGCTGGCTATCTTGTCATTGGCCTTGACTTTATCACCCTCCTCTTTTGTGAGGATGGCACCGATTGCCAGTTCATAACGGTCAATTTCAACGCCGTGTTCGTCTTCGATAATCACGAAGCCGTTCTTGTTGACAACAACAGTTTCCTTCTTGTCGTTTATGACAACCCTTACATTGAAGAACTTGATTGTTCCGGAGTGCCTTATGCGGATAACCGGCTGCTTATATGATGACGAAGCGGTACCGCCGATATGGAATGTTCTCATTGTGAGCTGTGTTCCGGGCTCACCGATTGACTGGGCGGCGATAATTCCGAGCGCGTCGCCTATGTCTGCAAGCCTGTTTGTGGCGAGATTTTTCCCATAGCATTTTATGCAGACGCCGTGAGGTGTTTCGCATGTGAGAACCGAGCGGAGATAGATGCGGTTGATTCCACTTTCAACTATCTTTTCGGCTATTGCTTCAGTTATTTCCTCGTTTGCCGCAACAATGAGCGAACCGTCGCCTTTGATTGGGTCGCGGATGTCCTGGGCACTGAATCTGCCTACGATTCTGTCCTTCAGAGGTATGATTTCCTCATCTCCCTCAATAACGTTCCCGACCCATATCCCCTTTACGGTTTCGCAGTCTTCCTCGTGGCATATGACATCCTGGGACACGTCAACAAGCTTACGGGTCATGTATCCGGAGTCGGCTGTCTTGAGTGCGGTGTCCGCAAGACCTTTTCTTGCCCCGTGGGTACTGATGAAGTACTCGAGAACAGAGAGGCCTTCGCGGAAGTTCGATATGATGGGGCGTTCGATGATGTCGCCTGAAGGCTTGGCCATAAGACCGCGCATTCCTGCGAGCTGGCGGATCTGATCCTTGCTTCCCCGTGCGCCGGAATCAAGCATTGCGAATACGGGATTGATTTCATGGTTTTTCGACTTGTCGCCTGACCAGTCAAGAGAAGCGAAGAGTTCGTTGGCAACCCTGTTGCTGGCCTGTGTCCAGATGTCGATGATTTTATTGTGGCGTTCGCCCGCTGTTATGACACCGCGGAGGAACTGGGCCTCGACCTTATCGACTTCCTTTCTCGCATTGTCGATATGTTCCTGCTTCTTTTCAGGAATGATCATGTCCGTGATTGAAATCGAGAATGCCGCACGCGTCGCATAGTCATAACCGAGCTTTTTCAGCGCGTCGAGAACCTCGACGGTCTTGGCATGTCCGACATTGGCATAAGTCAGAGTGATAAGTTTCCCCAGGCGTTTCTTGTCTGCGGAATCATTGTAGAATCCGAGGCTTTTGTCCCAGATTTCATTGAATATGCAGCGGCCTGCGGTCGTGACGATGAAACGGCCTTCCGAATTTCCGTGAATTGTTTTTTTGCCCAAATCAGGGTTCGGCAGATAGATTGCGTCATGGATTTTGATGCATTCGGAATCCAGGGCGGACAACACCTCGTAATAATTCGTGAAGTATTTCGCCTTCTCCACGTTTCTTGGTTTCACTGTGAGATAATAGGCGCCCAGAGTGATGTCCTGGGTCGGCGAGGTGATAGGTTTCCCGTTTGCAAGAGAGAATATGTTGTTCGGGGCATACATGAGAAGCTTAGCCTCGAGCTGTGCAGCGCTTGAAAGGGGAATATGGACAGCCATCTGATCACCGTCGAAGTCGGCGTTGAAAGCCGTACAGACGAGAGGATGTATGCGAATGGCCGAACCTTCGATAAGGATGGGATCAAACGCCTGTATGCTGAGGCGGTGGAGCGTCGGGGCGCGATTCAGCATGATCGGATGCCCCTTTGTCACTTCCTCAAGAATATCCCATACAACCGGTTCGCCGCGCTCGATCATCTTTTTTGCGCTGCGGACAGTATGCACGTAGCCTCTCTGCTTGAGATAGCGGATAATGAAAGGCTCAAAGAGAACGAGAGCCATTTTCTTCGGGAGACCGCACTGTCCCAGTGTGAGTTCAGGACCGACGACGATAACTGAACGGCCCGAGTAATCAACTCGTTTCCCGAGAAGGTTCTGACGGAAGCGGCCTTGTTTTCCCTTGAGCATGTCGCTCAGGGATTTGAGGGGACGGTTTCCTGCGCCGGTGACGGCGCGGCCATGGCGGCCGTTGTCAAGCAGGGCGTCTACAGCTTCCTGCAACATGCGTTTCTCGTTACGTATTATGACTTCCGGGGTTCTGAGCTTCAGAAGGTTCTTCAACCTGTTGTTTCTGTTTATTATGCGCCTGTAGAGATCGTTGAGATCCGATGTTGCGAATCTTCCGCCCTCCAGGGGGACAAGGGGTCTGAGATCCGGAGGAATGACCGGAAGCACTTCCAGAATCATCCACTCGGGACGCGAATTGCTTTTGATGAATCCCTCGACAAGCCTGGTTCTTTTCGCGAGTTTAATGCGGATCACCTTGCTTCTCGTGGAGGACATCTGCTCCTCGAGGTCTTTTGCAAGGACGTCGAGTTTTATTTTTTCAAGCAGCGTTCTGACGGCAGGGGCGCCCATGTCGGCCTTGAAGTTGTCGCCGTAGTCCTCCCTGGCCTCGCGATATTCCAGCTCGGTGAGGGGCTGTCCGAGTTTAAGCGGAGTATTGCCAGGATCTATGACAACCCAGTCTTCGTAATAGATGACTCTCTCGAGAGACCTGGCCGTCATGTCGAGCATAAGGCCGAGACGGCTCGGCATGCACTTGAAGAACCAGATATGTGACACCGGAACAGCAAGATCAATGTGACCCATGCGTTCGCGTCTGACTCTTGACTGTGTGACTTCAACGCCGCACCTGTCGCAGACGACACCCTTGTGCTTCACCCGTTTGTATTTTCCGCAATTGCATTCCCAGTCGCGGGTAGGCCCGAAAATTCTTTCACAGAAAAGTCCGCCTTTTTCCGGCTTGAAGCTGCGGTAATTTATTGTCTCAGGATTTTTGATTTCCCCATGGCTCCAGGAACGAATTACTTCAGGAGACGCCACGTTGATGGTGACCGCTCCGAACGAGGATGATTCCTCACGCTGTCCGAGAAGCTCTTTATATGCATAACTGCTGTCAATCACTGTTGAACCCTCCCTGCAAAAATTAATCAGGCAAGTTTTGTTTGTTTGTAATGCGGATATCGATACCAAGGCTCTGCATTTCCTTCAGCAGAACATTGAATGATTCTGGCCTGTGAGGCTCGAGTACGTTGTGGCCTTTCACAATGGACTCGTAAATCCTCGCACGTCCGACGACGTCATCGCTCTTGACCGTGAGCATTTCCTGAAGAGTATAGGCCGCCCCGTATGCTTCAAGGGCCCATACTTCCATTTCACCGAAACGCTGACCGCCGTGCTGGGCCTTTCCGCCTAGTGGCTGTTGCGTTACAAGCGAGTAGGGGCCGACGGCTCGTGCATGGATCTTGTTCGACACGAGATGGTCGAGTTTCATCATGTATATCTGTCCGACCATGACTCTCTGATCAAATTTTTCTCCGGACCTCCCGTCATAGATCTCTGTTTTACCGTCAAACACATGCTTGCCGTGTTCAACTTTAAACCCGAGGTTGTAGTTTTCCCCCTTGTCCTTGCTGTGCTGTACGTCCGCTTTTTTCATAAGCTCGACTATTTTCTCCTCGCTCACACCGTCGAATACGGGACTGGCGACCGTCATTCCGAGTATTTTTGCAGCCCAGCCGAGATGTGTCTCGAGAACCTGACCCACGTTCATTCGGCTCGGTACGCCGAGCGGATTCAGAACAATGTCTACGGCGGTTCCGTCTGCAAGGAAAGGCATGTCCTCCTCCGGGACAATCTTGGCGACAATACCCTTGTTTCCATGGCGGCCGGCCATTTTATCGCCGACTTCAAGCTTGCGTTTGCTTGCCACGTACACCTTGACTTTTTTGACGATTCCGGGATCAACGCCTTCCCCTTTGTCGAGAGACTTGAGGATTTCATCCCTGTTGAATTCGATTTCCTTGAATCTCGGGACGAAAACATCGATTATGCCGTCAATTGTCTTCTTGAGCGGACATGTATCCATTTTGTATAACTGATACTTGTTGGCGAGCTTGAGCACCGAGCTGCGCGTGACTTTCCTGTTGGCGGAAATAAGTATCGCGTTTTGTTTTGATGAAGAACCGTCGTAAATCGGGCAGGGGAGTTTCTGTCCGAGCATTATCTCGGCAAGTCTGTCCGCAAGTTCCTCGACGATTTCGTTGTTTTCATTTTTGTAGTTGTCCTTCGCCAGTTTCGCCTGGCGTCTGATTTCGGATTTTGTCAAGGTCTGTCTGTTGGGATCTTTGCTTCTCTCAATCCTGACATCCATCACAATACCGCCTTTGCCGCTGCTCACGATAAGACTTGAATCCTTGACATCTGCGGCCTTTTCACCGAAAATGGCCCTGAGAAGTCTTTCTTCGGGGGCGAGTTCGGTTTCGGATTTTGGTGTGATTTTTCCGACGAGAATATCTCCGGCCTTGACTTCAGCGCCCAGCCTTACAATTCCGTCCGGCCCGAGATTCCTCAGGGCTTCCTCGCTAACGTTCGGAATATCCCTTGTGATTTCTTCGGGACCCAGTTTTGTGTCACGGGCGGTTAGTTCAAATTCATCAATGTGAATACTTGTGAAGACATCATCTTTCACAATTCGTTCATTGATGACGATGGCGTCCTCGAAGTTGTATCCGCACCAGGGCATGAAAGCGACAAATACGTTTTTGCCGAGGGCAAGTTCGCCTTGTGAAGTCGCGGCTCCGTCCGCAATTACTCCGCCTTTTTTGATTTTCTGCCCGACTCGGACAACCGGGCGCTGGTTGATGCATGTTCCCGCGTTGCTGCGCAGATATTTTTTAAGCTGATAGGTCTGCGCCTTTTCATCTTTTTCAGATTTGGGCAATTTGCCGTCATGAGTTACTATAACAGTGTTCCCTGTGACGCTTGCAACTATCCCCTCTTTTTCAGCTACCGACACCGCTCTGGAATCGGCGGCGACTCTGCGTTCAAGACCTGTTCCGACAAGCGGAGCTTCGGTTGTCATCAGAGGAACAGCCTGCCTCTGCATGTTTGAACCCATGAGAGCCCTGTTGGCATCATCGTGCTCGAGGAAAGGAATAAGTCCCGCAGCCGCGCTTACAAGCTGTTTCGGTGAAACATCCATGTACTGGATGGATGTTTTCAGCCTTTCAGCTGAATCACCCTGATATCTGCACATTACCATGTCACTGAGGAATTTCCCTTTTTCGTCAATCGTGGCATTTGCCTGGGCAATTACGAATTTCTCCTCCACGTCTGCGGTAAGATAGTCGACATCTTTTGAAACAACACCGTTCTTGACAATCCTGTATGGAGTCTCAAGGAATCCGTAGCGGTTGATTCTGGAATAGAGGGACATAGAGGATATAAGACCGATGTTCGGACCTTCAGGCGTCTCGATCGGGCATACTCTTCCGTAATGACTTGAATGGACGTCGCGGACTTCAAATCCCGCACGTTCGCGGCTCAGTCCGCCCGGTCCAAGGGCGCTTAAACGTCTTTTGTTCGTGATCTCGGAGAGCGGATTTGTCTGATCCATGAACTGGGAAAGCTGATTCCTTGCGAAAAAGTCTCTCACGACTCCTGCGAAAGCTTTTGGATTCACAAGCTGTCCCGGACTTATATTTTGACCGTCCGTTCCGAGAAGCGTCATGCGTTCGCGGATAAGACGTTCTGTTCTGACAAGTCCGACGCGGCACTGGTTCTGGAGAAGTTCGCCTACGGTCCTTACGCGTCTGCTGCCGAGATGGTCGATATCATCAACCTGTCCGCTCGTATTGCGGAGCTTTATGAGACCCTTGGTCGCCTCCATGAGATCCTGTTTGTCGAGAATCCTTACGTTGATGGGGGTGTTGAGGCCGAGCTTCTGATTGATTTTGAAACGTCCCACTTCGCCAAGATCATAGCGGCGAACGTCGAAGAACAAACGTTTGAGGAGCTGTTTTGCATTGTTTATGCTCGGAGGATCTCCGGGTCTCATTCTTCTGTAGACTTCCTTCAGAGCCTCCTCCTGTGTGCGTGCGGGATCACGCTTCAGACACAGTATTATGTGGTTGAGGCCGTCCGGAACTTCCGCGAGTTCGATTTTCTTGACTTCGGCGTCTGAAATTGTTTTCAGAATGGTTTCCGTCAGGGGTTCGAGCTCATTGACAATGACCGAACCCGAAGGATCCGTAACATCGTTGACTGTGTAGAAGTTTCCAAGTTCCTTTCCGTCTTTTTTAAGCAGGGTTGCAACTGTATGTGTCTCAACCTTGTAAATTGCAGAGAGTATGTCCGAGTTTGTCTCGTATCCTATTGCGCGGAGGAATGTGGTGATGAGAAATTTTCTTCTCCTGCGTCTTCTGTCAAGATAAATATAAATGAGGTCGTTGATGTCGTACTGTACTTCCATCCATGAACCGCGATCAGGAATGATCCTGAAAGAATAGAGCGTACGTCCGTTGGAATGGCGTGTCTTTTCAAAGCAGATGCCAGGGGATCTGTGGAGCTGGCTTATGATTACGCGTTCAGCGCCGTTGATGACGAAGGTTCCGCGGTCGGTCATCATGGGAAGATCGCCGAAATAGACAACTTCCTCCACTTTTTTGCCTTTATCGTCTATCTTGAATGAAACATGCAGCGGCGAACAGTATGTTTCGCCGTCCTTGATGCAGTCAAGAACACTTCTCTTAGCATCGCCTATAGTATAATTGTTGAAATCCAGGGCAAGCTGTTTGTCAAAGCTTTCAATGGGGAAAACCTCTTTGAAAACTTCCTGCAACCCTAGATTTTTTCTTTTTTCCGGAGGAACATCCTTCTGCAGAAAGGAAGCATAAGATTCGAGCTGGACCCCGATAAGATCCGGAATATCAAGCACATCCTGCAGTTTTCCAAAATTTAAGCGTTCAGCCATAGTTCACCCGCACAGATTGTTAGTATGTCATTTACACGAAAAAACGGAGACGATATCTCCGACCATGAGAAGCACAGATTAATAAAACA
>Ga0172379_10002753_pt1 | contig 30087 bp, 31 predicted proteins | sample GrowelOW334metaG_FD_119756 | JGI IMG/M metagenome (GOLD analysis project Ga0172379, IMG submission 119756) | Groundwater microbial communities from an aquifer near a municipal landfill in Southern Ontario, Canada - Groundwater well OW334 metaG | ecosystem: Environmental > Aquatic > Deep...
GTCTGACTTCTTGATAAGGGTGGTCCAGGTCACGGACTTTGCCTCGCCGTAGCCATGCAACGGCATGGCGAAGGCGGGTGAGATTTGTTTTGTGGTAACAGATTTTATTAAATTCGCTGTCTGGATTTGGTGGCTAGGGAAGATTACGGTGGTAATGGTTGTGGCAAGAAACAAGAATAGAGTAAATACAAACACGCCCTGCATAACGAATGCGGGCTTGAATTTTATGGGGTAATACGAGTTGGTGAAAAGAGAGACTTCTCTCTTGGCTAGGGACGCAAAAAACTTCTGTATGTTGCTAACAGAAAATATCTTTCCTTGTTTTTTATTTTTGGAAAGCATTTATTTATTTTAACATAAAAAAACAATGTCAAACACTGTGGATAAGTCTTGCAAAAAATAAATAAACTATTTGACAACTTCAACCCAATACCCAATAACTCAATACTCAGTTATCAACGATCGTCAAAAAATGAGGAAGGTAAATTTATTCCAATTTAAAAACTTTTTTCAATCTGGAATTAACATCCTCGCCAATAATTTCCAGAATGCCATAGTGTACATATAGCCCCAAACTAAAATAGTTAACAATAAAATCTATTTCTTTTTTGCATTCATAGGGAATTACAAAAACGCTTTTTTGAAGCTCACAAAATCCTAATTTTCTAATTTTCCATCTTAGAGCGTTTCTCCCCTTCCGTAGCTTTTCTGGCACATCAAAAATTAAAATTCGCCATCGGCCATCCCATTTTTTATCTCTTATTTTTAAATTTTTTAAAAAACAATATTCTGTTGCCAATAATTTTCCTTTCTCGGTTAGTTTTATTGTTGAAGTTCCATCTTTTGCGGTTATTTTTTTAATTAATTTTGACCTATTAAGATTATTGATTTCTTTTCCTAATTTATTATCAGAGTCACTCCATATTTCTCCAATTGTCTCCAAAACTCGCCATTGCCTCTTGGGGGTAATGGCACAACCAAACGCAACTCCAGCCAAAAGAGACAATAAAATTTTTTGTTTTAGGCTGTACATATTATTTCATTATACAACTTTTTCTCCTTCCGTAAAAATTAACGATCGTCAATTTTTGAGTGTTAGGATGTAGAACAAAATTTAAAAAAACTATAGTAAAAATTATCTTCTGGTTTTTATGCTTTGCAAAATGCCAAGCGAAATAAAATTGCCAATTAGTCCAGAACCGCCGTAGCTTATGAACGGCAAATAAATTCCAACAACCGGTAATATTGAAAGATTCATTCCAATATTAATAAAAAATTGTGCTGTTAAAATTATTGCGAAGCCCGAAGCAAAAAGACGAGGGAAATTTGATTGCGACTCTATGGCAATTTTTAAAACCCGCCAAACTAAAAATCCATAAACAAAAAACAATGCAAAAACCCCAAACACTCCCCATTCCTGGGCAATTACAGAAAAAATAAAATCCGTGTGGGGCTCTGGTAAAAATCCGTACTGCACCTGGCTTCCCTTCCCCATTCCCTGGCCAAAAATTTGCCCGGAACCAATTGAAATTTTTGTCTGGTTTTGGCTCCACGAAGCTCCTAAAATATCATAAGGAAATAAAAAAGAAGTGATTCTTTGCCTTTGGTAATCTTTCAGCAAAAAATTCCAAGATAATCCGGCAACCAATAAAAAACACAAAGAAAGAATTAAAAAATGATTTATTTTAATTCCCGATATCAGTAAAATTCCCAGCCACACAAACAGCAAAACAGTTGTTCCGCCAAGGTCGGGTTTTATAAAAACCAAAAAGGCCGGAAACAAAACATAAATGCCAGAAAAAATAATGTGCCTGAACTTGTACATTTCAACATGGCGCATTGAAAAGTATTTTGCCAGCAAAACAACCAAAACAATTTTTGTGGGCTCAATTGGATCCAAGCTCAAAATCCCAATTTTATACCAACCCCTAGTGCCCCTAATTTCGGGAGCAAAAAAATGCAAACCCAAAAGCAAAGCCAGACAAACTCCGTATAAAATTAAAATTAGAGATGGATTGTTTCTTAAAATCCTGTAATCAAAAAAGCTGATAATAACCATCAGTAAAAAACCTACAATAAAAAAAATAATTTGTTTTTCAAGATTTGAAAAATTATCTTTGGCAAGGCAGGTGCTGTAAATTGCAACCAAGCCAAAACAAACCAGCAGAACTGCCGGTATAATTATTCCCCAATCTAATTTTTTTAACTGGCTTGTTAAAACGCTCACTTTATTAGTTTCAAAAATTCTTTTTCGTCTAAAATTTTTAAGCCGAGTTTTTCTGCTTTTTCTGCCTTGCTACCAGGATCTAACCCTACCACAACATAACTGGTTTTTGAAGACACAGATTCGGAAATATCTCCGCCCAATTCGCGAATTTTTCGCTTTGCCTCATCTCTGCTCATAGATTCCAAACTTCCTGTTATTACAAAACTTTTTCCAGATAACTTTAAACTTGATAGACCTGACGAACTTGATAAACTTTTAATTTTTATTTTACTTTCTAATTTTTCCAAAAATTTTAAATTTGATTTTTCAGTAAACCACTCAAAAATTGATTTTGAAACAACCGGCCCAATATCTAAAATTTTCTCAAAATCTTCCGGTTTTGCATTTTTTATCTTTTGAATATTTCTGAAATTTTTTGCCAAATCAATTGCGGTTTCCTCACCTACATTTCTAATTCCCAAAGCATAAATAAATTTTGCCAAAGTGATTTCTTCTTTTTCTGAAATTGCTTTTACCAAATTTTCTGCAGACTTTTCAGCAAACCTTTCCAGCGGAGCAATATCGCCTTCCTTTAAATCAAATAAATCCGCAGGGTCTTGCACCAAACCTTCATCCAGTAATTTATCGATAATTTTTGGGCCCAGGCCGTCAATGTTAAAAGCAGTACGCGAAACAAAATGGTAAAAATTCCTTCTCTGCTTTGCAAAGCATTTTGGGTTGGGGCAACGCAATAAAACTTCCTTTTCTGTTTTCTCAAGTTTTGTTCCACAACTCGGGCAATGAGTTGGCATTTTAAAATTCTTTTCATGTCCGCTGCGCAACTCAGGCAAAACTTTAATAATATTTGGAATAACATCTCCCGCCCTGCCGACAATAACCGTGTCGCCAATTTTCAGTCCCAGTCGTTTTATTTCATCTTCGTTGTGCAAAGTGGCGCGCGAAATTGTAATTCCCGTAACTTGAACTGGATCTAAAACAGCGACCGGAGTTATTGCCCCTGTCCTGCCAACTTGCACCTTTATATCTAAAACTTTTGTTACGGCCTCTGCCTGTGGAAATTTAAAGGCAATTCCGGCCCGTGGAGCTTTACCCACAACTCCCAGTTTCTCAAAAATTTCATTATTATTTACCAACACAACAACCCCGTCAATTTCATAATCCAATTTTTTTCTTTCTTTTATCCAGTGTTCCCGGAATTGCAAAACTTCCTCTAAACTTTTGCAAAATTTATTATGCGGGTTTGTTTTAAAACCCAGATCTTTTAAAATTTTATGCTTGTCTTCATGATTTTTTTGCCCCAAAGGTGTAAGCAATTCATAAGCAAAAGAATCCAATTTTCTGCTTGCCGTAACTTTTGGGTCAAGCTGGCGCACAGAACCTGCGGCAATGTTTCTTGGATTTGCATAAACAGCCAAACCTTTTTCTTTTTGCTCTTTGTTAATTCTTTCAAATTCTTTTTTTGTAATAAAAACCTCCCCCCGCACAATTATATTATTTTTATTTTTTATTGTTAATGGGATTGCTTGGACGGTTTTTAAATTTTCGGTTATGTTTTCTCCAATCATGCCGTCTCCGCGGGTAGAGCCTGTTTTAAAAATTCCGTTTTCATAGATCAGCTCAATTGCCAGTCCGTCAATTTTTAGTTCGCAATAGTAATTTATTTCTTGCTTTTCTTTTTCCGTGAGCAATTTTATAAATCTTGCTTGCCAATCTTCCATGTCTTGATTTGAAAAGGCATCGTTAAAAGAAAGCATTTTTTGCAAATGCTTTATTTTTTTAAATTCTTTTAAAGGCTTTCCTCCAATTCTTTGCGTGGGCGAATCTTGGGTTATAAATTCGGGATATTGGTTTTCCAAATCAAAAAGCTCTTTTTTTAAAGAGTCCGAAGCCGAATCAGAAATCTCCTGCTTATCTAAAACATGATAAAGATGCCTGTGATAATTTATTATCTCTTTTAGCTTTTCAATTTTTTTTTTAACCTCTTGTTTGTCCATAAATTTTAATTTTTAATGCACCGCACAGAAAAACCGTCTTTTTTAACATTTTTATATCGGCCAACTCCCCCATAATCCAAACCAAGCAAACGAAACCATGCATTATCAAAATTGGATAAAGATGACCAAAAATGGCCAAACGTGCCAAGTCCGTAAAATGATCCGGACCTTGCATCGGAGCGAGAACCAGCTAATTGCCCCAAAAAATCGAGGTTTCTTAAAGTTATGCCCTCCCCAGTTCCCCGCCAGCCATCTGTTGTAGTATTATACGGAAATTCGAGCGCGCAACTACTTGAAGAACAAACAAACCGTTCTAAGTCTGTCCATTCATTGTGGGTGGGAATGTGCCAGCCGGCAGGGCAAATACCCATGGCTCCGTTGGCAGTTGAGCCACACATTGCTTGATCCCATTGGTATAAGCCTCCATATTTATTGATTGTGCAATTTACAATGCTATCAGAATAACAATATTTTTTTATTGAAACGCAACTGGTCCCTTGATTAGCCGAGCCGTTAATCATTGTTCCCACATTCAGATTTTGTGTCATCCAGCATTGGCTTCCAATTTTTGCAGTTGTATATGTTTGGCCATCTCTGGAGTCAATTAATGGACCTCCGCAAGACCATGGCGCGATTACAGCCAATGTTTGCTTTGGGCTTTCAGATGCAGAATAAAAACTGTCGCCTAAAAATTTTGCTTGCAATATATAGCTCCCCATTGTTGCTGTGCATGTGGCAGAATCGCAATAAGCCAAAGCAACTCCGCTGGAATTTGTCTGGCCCGTTGTTATGCTGGTTTTGCCGTTATTAAAAGTTATCAATTTCCCAGGTATGGGGTCTCCGGTTGCAAAATTTGTCAGAGTTGCGGTTAAATTTACATTTCCTCCTTGCCCCACAGTTGCAGGGCTAATAACAAACGCTGTTTTTGTTGCTATCATTTCCGGGTTAACCGTAACACTGGCAGAACCAGAAGCTGTTTGCGGTTCGGGGATTCCTGCGTCTATTACTGTAACTACGGCTGTATGAGTATTTGCTGCTGAAAAAGATGTTGTACAAGAATAATTACTATTGGCTCCGTCGTCACAAGCATAGCCTGGCGGAAGCTCCCAGCCATATGTGTAAGTTTCATCTCCCGTTCCTCCTGAAGGCAAGGCAAGAAAAGTTACCGGCTCCCCAACAAAGAAAGTACCCGGCTCAGCTCCAGGCAAAACAATAACTGAAACCCTTAAGGGAATAGTTGTCTGGCCAATTTCGCGCTTTGTAATATTTAGCTGAATTGCTCTTTTAACTGTGTCAACTCCTGTTGCATGAATATAAGAACCAACAGAATTAATGCTAATATTTGAAAACCCAGGATCATCTGCGCCCGGAGATACAACGGCAGTAACCAGAAAATTTTTATTGCCCAGCAAATCTGAGCTGGCAGAATTAAAAGTAATTTTGCAATCTTTGCAAGTTGCAGAGTCACACCCTGCAGGATTATTATTTAGCGTTTCAATTGCTACGCAATCTTGATCCTTTTTTTTATTTTCATTGGCGCACATATAGCAAATGCCATGCTTTCCTTCTGCAACATTTTCCGATTTTCTGTCGTAGTATAAAGCCTTCTCCACTCCGGCATCGGCAGTATAAAATGCTATTACAGAATCTCCAATATTTCTTATAACTTTAATTTCGCTGTACAAAATTGCGCTCACAGATAAAACCACTGCCAGCACAATCATCATTATGAAAAAAGTTATTATTAGCGATACGCCACTTTCTAAATTTTTAAATTTTAAATTTTTCAATTTTTATTTATTTAAATTTCTTTGTGAAATAGTTGTTTGAATTATTCTTTCAACATCTTGATTATCGCCAGGAATTTTTACGCTCAAAAGCATAGTAACTCTTGGCTGTATATTGTCTGTGTTTTTGGCTCCGCACAAATTTGAGTCAGAGCACGAGCCATCCGAGCCATTAATAACAAATTTAATATAATTTATTTTTAAATTTTTTGAAACAAGAGCAACCGCAGGCTCGCTCCCTCTTTTTTCTTTTAAAATGCCGCCTGCGTCCAAAAAGAATTCCTGGCACAAAGCTTCGCCGGTTTCAAGGTCAATATCTGACTGATTTATAAATTTTATGCCCTTTGTGAGCAAATAGCTGTATCCTTTTGGTATGCAACTGTCATCTGTGGCAACACTGGCCATACGTAAAGCTTTAGACATATATTCTTGTACATAGCTGATTTGGCTCAAAAATTCCTGCTCGGCTAAAACTGCTTTTTGATGCAAAACAATTGAAATAAAAATTGTAATTGTAATTCCAATCACAAACAAAAACACAGCCATAACAACAATAAGCTCAATAAGCGTAAACCCTTTATTTTTAAATTTAGTACCAGTCATATAAATAATCTTCTGCCGTAATGCTTCCCTTGCCCGCAGGATTAACAATTGTTGCCTTTTGATCCCAAAATACTTGCACGGTAACTTTTATGGCATTGGAATCGAAAGCCGGGTCTATTATAATTTTCCTTTGGAATTTTGTTTTTAAAGAATTTGTCGGATCATAAAAATAAAAACCATTTGTATTTTTATTCAAATAATTTCCGGCCCAGGCAACCAAAACTACAGACTTGTAATCTGCCTCGCATCCTCCTGAAATTTTTTCGCAGTTATCTAACCCGTCTGTCCAATTATCCTCTTTCATCCAATTGTTATCTCGCAAATTTCTGGCAATTTCCATTCCTTCCTGGGCCAAATATGTTGCAATAAGCTGGTCTGACGCGCTTGAAGTTGAAATAACCATTATTGAAAAAGCGCTAAAAATTCCCACGACTCCAATAGACAAGACAAAAATAGAAATAACCAGCTCTATAATTGTAAATCCTTTTTTAAATTTTAAATTTTTCATTTTAAATTTTAATCATTCTACTTCTATCATTCCTGATTTATTTGTCCAAACCGTCCTCTCCGAACTGCCCGAGCTTAACCCAAAAACAATTCCCACTCTGTCCGACCCCTCTTTTATATTATTTATTTTTACAGTGGGATCGGGCGGGCTGAAGTTTATATCAACATATCCTAGCGTGTTAACATTTTCTATGTTTTTTATAGTCAGGCTTAAATTTTCTTTGGCAATATCAACTATTTCTATAACACAGTCAACTGCAGGTTTATCCCGTTCATTGCATAAAAGAGTGGAAAAATTTCCGTCAAACATCTGGTTGGCAGGACTATTTGGGCTATCCACATCGGCATATATTAAATATTTTTGTTTTTCATAGAAAAAATTTATATAAATTCCATATCCTTTTATTGATATTAGGTTTTTTTGGATATCGTTTACCTGCACTCCCGACAGCCCCAAATCTTCGGCCCTTCTGATGTCTTGCCCCAATTTATAGGTTGATCTTGAAAGCGCAAAAAGCCTTTGAATTTTTGGAAAATCAGAAACTAAAATTACAGAAAAAATTCCTATAATAAAAATCACCACAATAATTTCAATCAAAGTTATCCCTTTTTCTAAATTTGAAATATTTTTAAATACCATTGAATTATTTGCGGGCCCCAAAATAAAGCCAAAAATGTTCCGGCAATTAAAAATGGGCCAAAAGGTATTTCACTTTTCAGGTTTTTTTTCTCCAAAACCATCAGTATCACCCCTATTATAGCACCAAAAAAGAATGCCAAAAATAAGGCGACCAAAACATTTGGCAATCCCAGCAAAAGCCCCATTAAAACAGCCAGCTTTACATCGCCAAATCCCATCCACTTGCCTTTTGAAACCAGCCAAATTACAAAGAAAAATCCAGCCGAAATAATAACTGCCAAGACTGTCATTCCCGCGGAAGCGGGAATCCAGAAGCTTTCGAACAAGCGATACAAAAAAGTTACAATAATTGCTGGGAATAAAACTTTGTCTGGAATTATGTAATGTTTTAAGTCATATACAAAAATAATAATCAGCGCGCTGGCAACATAAAACAAAAATGCTAAATTTAAAATACTTAAAAATTTAAAATTAAAAATTAGCAGGAATATAATTCCTGTTGCAAGTTCTACAACAGGATATTGCCAAGATATTTTTTTCTTGCAGTACCTGCACTTCCCGCGTAAAAATAAAAAACTAAAAACAGGAAACAAATCTTGCCAATTTAAAGTGTGCTTGCAATGCGGGCAAAAACTCCTGCCTTTTAAACTCTTTTTATTCTCCAGCCTGTAAATATAGCAGTTCAAAAAGCTTCCAATGCAGGCGCCCAAAACAAACACAAAAATATTTATTAAGTAATTGATAAACATTAAATTATTTTATCATTTTCTTTCACAACAAAAAAGCCCCATGGCGGGACTTTTTTAGTTTTGTAAAATTCAGAATTATCTATCCCTGTCGCACGCGCCAGCCGAACATATATTAGCACATGTAAACGATCCCGATGTGCCACCCGACACGCCAGTGGTTGTTGCTCTTTTTGTTCCCCTGCTGTCTACGCAAAATACATTATATTGGTTAGCGCCGGAAGTTGCCATAAATGGCACGCAGGCGCACCATGCAGTAGCATCTGAGCTTTTACTGACTGTTATTAAATACCCCATATTTTTTCCAGTTAAAGCGGTACAAACATCTGTAAAGGAGCTATCTGTGCCTGTTGCGTTGCATGCAGTCTGACCAGTCCCATATGTTGCAGACAAAGCAAATTTAGTGTACAACCCGCCATTATCTTGCGCATATGTTACTGCATTGGTTAGTAATGCAGCCATATCTGCCTGCGCTGTTGCGTCTTTACTTCTGTTTACATAACCTGTAACAGCAATAAGCACAATTGTTGCTAAAATTGCAATGATTGCAATAACAACAACCAATTCAATAATTGTAAAACCCTTAAATTTGTTCATTTTATTTTAGTTCTTAATTTTAATTTAATTTATTATACCACAAAAAACGATGCAAGGGTAATAAGGCTGTGTATAACTTTTGCAAAACAAACCGCTCAGACATGTCTGAGCGGTTAAAACTTTACGGTAAATCAGAAAATTATTTGCAGGCAATATTAGTAGCAGCACAGGTATCAGCAGCGGTAGGAGCTCCAGAATAACCAGTGCTATCAACACACCAGAAAGTAGTGTCATTTAAGGTCAATGATGAGCAGAAGGCAGAAGCGCTTTCGAATTCAAGTACGCCCGTGGCACCGGCTCCAACAGCTGCGGTTGATGGGTTTGTGTAAAGCGCGCTTGCACCAAAACCTACATATGTGCTTGGGGATTGCGAATCAAAATACACAGCTGAGTTTGCCATAATTGTGCTCATATCTCCCTTAATAGCCGAGTCCCTGCCTTTGGCTATGTATTGCGTAACATTAACCAACACAATTGCGGCCAACACCGCGATAATTGCAATAACCACGATTAATTCAATAATTGTAAAACCTTTTGATTTATTCATTTTGTTGTAAAATTTAATTTTTTCTTGTTTTTTTCTGTAATTTTTTATTATCGACCTTTAGGTTATAGTTTACTTCATTTTATAAAATACAAGACAAATATGCAATAGCTGGTTGTGGATAACTTAAGGGCACTGAATTATACTGCCGCAAGATCCCAGGGGTATGTCTTTTTTTACTCCCCTGCTGTCAACGCAAAAAGCCAGATTTGGATTTGCAAATTCTTTAACGCAAACAGCCCAGGCTTGAGAGTTGTTTGGCTCAACAAAACAGTTTAAAACAACACCAGGAGGCATTTGCGAAACAGCATTTGTTACCACTGGGTTATTGCAAAAACCGCTGTAACTGTTAGTGTTATTGTAATAAATTTCTCCGGCCGGAATTAATACAGCCAAGTTTCCAGCAATATTTGAATCTTTGCCCTTGTTTATATATTGCGTAATGCTGAATAAAATAATTCCGGACAAAACTGCAATAATGGCAATGACAACAATTAATTCTATAAGTGTAAAACCCTTGTTCATAAAATTTAAATAGTTTCTAATGCTCCGTACAATGGAGCCAAAACCGAAATTGCCAAAAGCGCCACAATCACTCCCAAAAAAATTATCAGCACGGGCTCCAAAAGTGCTGTAAAAGTTTCAACCGCTCTTTTGACTTCTTTTTCATAAAAATTTACAATTTCCATTAGGTTTTTATCAAGCCTGCCGGTTTCTTCTCCCACCTGCACCATTTGCACAACAAACTGCGGAACATATTTTGGATACCTTATTAAAGCAGAACTTATTTTTTCTCCTCCGGAAACTTTTTCTTCCGTGTCTTGAAGAATATTTTTGTAAACAAAATTTTCCACGGTATCTTTGGTAATTTTTAGCGCGCTGTTAATTGAAAGCCCGGCCGACACCAAAGTGGAAATATTTTCGGCAAATCGTATCAAAAATATCTTTTTTAGAAACTCTCCCAAAAAAGGAACGTTTAAAGACAGCTCGTCATATCTTTTTTTGCCTTCTTTCGTTGTAAAATAATAAACAATAAACAAAACCAAAAAGAAAAATCCAATCATTACAATCCAGCCGTAGTTTGCCAAAAAATCATAAAAGTTTATCATCATCTGAGTAAACAGCGGAACTTTTCCCGGGGTTTGTTTTAATAAATCAACCAGCCTTGGCATAACAAAAAATATAACCAGCAAAATTACCAAAAACAAAACCACAATAACAAACGCAGGATAAATCATTGCTCCTTTTATTTGCGAGCTTATGTCGTGCTCCCTCTCAAGGTGATCTGAAAGATAAAAAAGGGATTCTGAAATTTTTCCGGAGGCTTCGCCGGTTTTTATTAAGCTGATATAAAAAATATTATAAACTTCAGGAAACATAGCAAACGATTCGGAAAGAGAATTTCCTTCTTCAATTAGCTGGGAAATTTTTAGAATTTTTTCTTTAAAGCTTGGATTTTTTGTTTGCACTGCCAGACCTTTCAAGCTTTGGGTTACCGGCACGCGGGACTGTATCATAACCGCCAATTGCCTTGAAAATATTGCCAGATCCTTTTTTGAAACTTTGTTTAGAAAGCCTATGTTTTCGGCACGCAAAATTAAAGGAGCTTGCTCCTTTATAGACGTGACAAAAATATTATATTTTTGCAAAAGAAGGGCTGCTGCTTCCTTGGTTGACGCTTCCACTGTGCCGGTTTCCAGCTTGCCCTCTTTGCTTCGCGCCTGGTATAAATATTTCATTTACTTTAATAAATTGCGTACTTCGCTTGGGTCTATTGCAAAATCTGTGGCATTTTTCAAAGATATTTCTTTTCTCCTGACCAAATCAACCATTGCCCTGCTGTAAGAAATCATTCCCTCTTTTGCCGAAGTTTCTATAACAGCCGGAATTTCGTGTATTTTGTTTTCTCTTATTAAAGTTGAAACCGCGTTGTTGCAAATTAAAACTTCGCAAACAGGAATAAATCCGCCCTTAATTCTGGGAATCAATCTTTGGGAAATTATTCCCAAAAGAGAAGATGACAATTGAAACCGAATTTGGGCCTGCTGGTCTCCTGGAAAAACATCCACTATCCTGTGAATTGTTTGGGAAGCTGAATTTGTGTGCAAAGTTGCAAAAACCAAGTGCCCGGTTTCGGCTGCGGTAATTGTTGTTGAGATTGTTTCAAGATCCCTCATTTCTCCCACCATAATAACATCGGGGTTTTGGCGGAGGCTGGCGCGCAAAGCATTGTTAAAATTTAAAGTGTCTATTTCAACTTCCCTTTGGTCAATAATTGCCCGGTCAATTGGATAAGTATACTCAATTGGGTCTTCCACTGTAATAATGTGAACGGCTCTTGTGTGGTTTATTTCGTCTAACATTGCGGCCAAGGTTGTAGATTTTCCCTGGCTGGTGGCGCCGGTTACCAAAATAAGCCCCTGTGGCCTGCTTGAAAAATCGTGCAAAATGGGCGGAAGGCTCAACTCTTCTATTGTCCTTATTTTTGAAGGAATAAAACGCAAAGCCAAGCTTATTGAGCCTCTTTGAAAAAAAATGTTAATTCTAAACCTGCCTTTGCCTTCGTGTTGATAAGAAAAATCCGCTTCTTTTTCTATCAAGAATTTTTGGCGCTGAAGTTCGGTCATTATAGAAAAGGCTATGCCTTCGGAATCTTTGGCGGTAATTACATTTTCCTGGCTCAAGGGCACCAGCTGGCCTGTAATTCTGATGTTGGGCGCATGCCCCACAGAAATGTCCAAATCAGAAGCTTCTTCCCTTACAACTGTGTCTAAAAGTTTTTTAAAATAAGTTAGATAATCCATAAATATAAATTTTAATTATTTTTCTTCTGTTGCTCTGGCAACTTCTTCCACTGTGGTTTGACCCCTTAAAACTTTTAATATGCCTTCTTGGGACATTGTAAGCATTCCCTGCTTTTGGGCAATTTTAAAAATCAAACTCTCCAAAGGATTTTTTTGTATAAGCTCGGCCAATTCGTCAGACATAGACAAAACCTCAAAAAGCCCCGATCTGCCCGCATATCCGCTAAACGAGCACGCCTCGCATCCTTTTGCTTCATAGATAAAAAACGGATCGGTTATTTTTACGCTGTTTTTAGCCAAAGCCGGCATAGATTTCAATCTTTCCAAAATATAATTTCTGACTTTTTCCGACGGCCTTATTTTAATTTTACATTTCTGGCACAAAACTCTAATGAGCCTTTGAGAAATTACAAGTTTTAAAGTGGAAGGAATCAAAAACGGCCTGACTCCCATATCCATAAGCCTTGGAACAACTCCGGCAGAAGAATTTGTGTGCAAAGTAGACAAAACAATATGCCCGGTCAAGGCGGCGTTCACCACCAAATTGGCTGTTTCTTCGTCTCTGATTTCTCCAATCATAATCACATTGGGGTCTTGCCTTAAAATTTGCCTTAAACCGGTTGAAAAAGTATACCCTATTTCACTTTTTACCTGCGACTGGTTTATTCCTGCAATTGAATATTCTATTGGATCTTCAACTGTAACAATGTTTACGGAATCCTGATTTAAAATTTTTAAAATTGAATATTGCGTTGTTGTTTTTCCAGAACCCGTGGGCCCGGTAAATAAAATCATTCCAAACGGCTTTTTAATTGCTATTTTTACAACTTCCAAATTTCTTCCCTCCAGCCCCAAATCTTCAAAAGACCTGTTTGCAGTGGAAGGATCCAAAACCCTTATTTCAACTTTTTCTCCGTAAAGCGCGGGAAAAGTGGAAACTCTAAAATCAACATCGACGCTGTTTATTTTTACAGAAAACCTTCCGTCTTGAGGCACTCTGTTTTCATCTATTTTAAGTCCGGAAAGAATTTTAATTCTGGCCACAATTGCAGGGTGCACTTTTAAAGGCAAAAACAGGCTTGGGTGCAAAATTCCATTAAGCCTAAACCTCACATTTAATCTTTCTCTGCTAGGTTCAATATGAACATCCGAAGCGCCACCTTCAATGGCGTGCCGTAAAATAACCAAAACCATTTTAATTATGGGTGCGTCTTCTGCCACCGTTTCAGCTAAAGCTTTTTTGGAAAAAACATCCAATCCGTTTCCTTGTTCTTTGTTTAATTCTTCCAGCGCTTTTTTGGTTTCCGCAGACAAATTTCTGCGTTGTTTTAAAAGATTTACCAAAACTCCCGGAGTTATCAAATAAACCTGGTAAGTAAAATTTTCCTGGTTTGCCAAAAATCTCAAAGCATTCTGGGCCGATATGTTTTCAGGATAAACCATTCCAATCTGCACAGACTCCGCTGTTTTGCCAATTGGCATCATTTTATAATTTATAGCAGCTTCTTCGGGCATCAATTCTAGAACTTCAAAAGCAACGTCTTCTGCTTTTACCATTTTTAAAGGTGTGCCAAAAACCTTGCTCTTTAATTCAAAAAGAGAATTTTCCGGAACAATTTTTCTTTCCAGAATAATTTCTTCTTCCGGCCGGCCGGTTTTTTCCGCCTGCTTTTTTAGTTCGTCCACAGCCTGCTCGGATAAAAGGCCTTGGGCAAATAATTCTTGTAATAATTTCATCTTATTTTGTTTTTATAACCGGCAAAATGCTTTGCTGGTAATAAGGCGTAAAAGGATTGTCCCTGCCCATTTCCGCTTCTTTTATTTGAGTAACCGTTAATCCCATGCCTGCTAAAATTGTTTTTGCCTCCTCTGTGGAAACAGCCGATATAAAACCTGTTTCCTGTTTGTTGTCTCTTGTGATTGCCGTATAGCTGTATTGCATTTCCATTTCAGAAAATTCCTGGAGATTTTTAAATTGTTCAGAATCAAACACCGACATATCAATGCTGACCTTTGGCTTATTAAAAACCAAAGCTGGCTGGTCTTTGCTGGGCTGTGACAAAAATACTCCAAAAGAAATTGCAAGTAAAAACAATAAGAATATTATTGTAATCCCTATAAAAAACATTTTTTGTCTGGACTTTGGCGATATAAAAACTACTGCCACGCTTTTTTACTTCGTAAAAAGAAATTCGAAATTCGAATATCGAAATCCGAAACAAATTCGAAGCATTAAATTTTTAAAAACAATAAATCTAATTAATGTCAATTACGATTTTTAAGCCTATGGTTGCGAAATAAATAAAGTATAAAGTATAAAATATGTACTACAACAAAAGTTACCATTAACAACAAAAACGCTCCAATCGAGTAGATATATACCCCCAATCCCGCTTCCATTGTACGAGGGGCAACCAAGCCTATCATAAAAATTAAGACAATCAGGATAAACGCATAGAAAAATAATTGAGAAAATTTATTTTTTTCGAATGAATTATTTTTGTAGCTAAACACTATTTTAGAAATTATTAAAACCAAAAAAAACACGAATAAAATTAAATAAATTATGGGCAAAAAATACTCAAAAACTTCATAAAAAGGTAAATAGGAGTTGGGAAGAGATAAATTCATAAATATTTTTTTAATTATTATTCTGATTTTCTTATTATAGCACCAAAAATGTTCATTAGCTCTGTGGATTCTTTTATTAAATTATTCTGTTCTTTTTCTAATTCTTTGTTGTTGTCAATGTCGCACAAGTTTAGCCATAAACGAGTTTCTTTTGATTCTTTCCGGCAAATTTTTACTCGCATTACAAAATCTTTTTTACTCAACGATTCATTTGCCTCGATATAATTTGCTGCCTGCGAGCCAGATGACCTCGCTAATTGTTTTCCGTATTCAATATTTGTAATATTTTTGGGTATCTTTTTTATAAAATTTCTGCAATTTTTCGCGAATTGAAATGTTCTATCTTTTAAATCATAATGTTTTAAATTATCGCATTGTTTTGAATTTTGTATTTCTGTCATTTGAATTTGTTTCGGATTTCGGATTTCGTGCTTTGGATTTCGCTAATAGGAGTGCGTTTTTACTTGTAAATTAAAGCTGGACATTTGTTCTGTTTGAAATTGCGTTTTGCCTGCTTTTATCAAAGACTGCAATGCCGATCCAAAAGAAATATTGGTAATTTCAAAAAGGCGCGAAGACCTTTCCAGCGCCACCATAAAACTGCTAAGCGAAGAATAGTCTCCCAGCAAATCCATTGAAAAAACTATGTCTTTGACTTCGCTTTCCGAATAGTCAGCGGTTTGCGAAGATTTTGATAAAAACAAACCTCTAATTATTATGCCGTTTTCCGAAGCGGTTTTTTGAAAATAATAAACAAGCTGGCCCAAATTTGAATCTGCGGGCAAGGCATTGTCAATTTTTTTAATATCGTCTTTGCGGTTTTGCAATTCAAAATAAGTTTTATCTATTGCGGAATAATATTCAACCTGAGCATTATACTCGGCTCTTTTTTCTCCAAGTTCTGTTTGTAATTGCCTAAATGTCTTGAACTCCGGCACCGCCAAAAAAAACACTATCAATAAAATGACAAAAAGAATTAGCGCAATAGCAATGGGGCGGTCAAATGTCATGCTTTTTATTTTTGAATTTTTTCCAGGCAAATAAAATTGTTACTAAAATCATGGCAATAACAGCAACAGCTATTACAACCACAACCCAAACATTAACTCCCGGCCGGCTGGTTTTTTCTGCAACTTTTGGTAAAATATTTACAGTCACTTTATAATTCTGGGTTGAACCGTCTTTGGCAACAACCGTGTAATCAATAGGATTGGTAAAATCTTGGGCAATATTGGAAGCCGGCGATACCGTGGCAACCGGAGAGATCACAATTGCCGGAGTCAAATTTTTAACATCTGCTCCAAAAGGAACATCCAAACTTACAGCAAAATTTTCCTGGTCTATTGTCCCCGCAACTTCGGGCGTTAAAAGAATATGAAAAGAAGTTATAAGTTTTTCGCTGTCTTGGGGATTTACAAAATTTTCAGGCACAGGCTCAACTGCGGGCTGTTCTGCAAGCAAGGTAGCAGGTAAAATTTTTGCCATATCGGAAAGATAGCTAAATATGCTCTGGTCCAAAGCAAGGTTTATGCTGAATTGATTTCTTTGGGAATCTCCCAAAGAAGAGTTTAATGCCCCCACACTTTTAACATATTTATTTTTTTCAAAAACTGCCACCTGCCTTGAAAGGGCGTCAACATCTTCAGCTTCTCCCGACAGCTGGATTGTGTTGCTTTTTTGATCCAGGCTAAATTGCGTAAACCAGATATTCGGCATTGTCTGGGTCTGCATAAAAGCAAACGCATTTGAAGCAAATTCATGGTCGGCAAACAGCAAAGTAAAATCGTTAATTTTGTTGCGATATCCAATAACATTATCCTCGTGTTCTTTTTGCTGGTCTGTGCCCAGCCCTTGCAGGTCTGTTTGGGCCTTTTGAATGTCTTGGCGTTGGAAATTATTTTTCAACAAAAAAACAAGATAAGAAAATACGGCAGCTATCAGCAAAGATATCGCAAAATAAAAGATTACATCCATCCACCAAAATTTTTTGGCTTTTAATTGAAAGATTGCAGAAAAATCCATTATATTATTTTATTATACATCAAAATTGTTTTTATGTCTCAAGTCCTCCAAGCGCCACTCCTGTTGCCACAGAAAAACTTGGTGCCATTTTTTCAAGCGTATCCCCCAAAATTGGAGGATACAGGAGATCAGAAAAACAATTTGGAATTTCGACTTTCTTTTTCATAATTTCGGTGAAATATTCTTTTAGCCCGGGCAGGCTGGCAGTGCCTCCCGTCAAATAAATCACATCTGCGTCCTTGCCTGTTTGCTGGTAAAAATCAGCCAATATTTTTTTAACTTCAATAATCAAAGGGTCCACCATTAAGTATAATGTTTTTGAAATTTCTTCTTTTTTTGAAACAAGCCCCTCTTTGTTTTTTAATTCTTCTGCTTCCGCATGTCCCAAGCCCAAAGCCGAAGCTATGCTGTAAGTAAGCTGGCTTCCTGCAAAATCTATGCTGTAACTTTTTCTTAAGTTTTGTCTGTCAATAATATTTACAGTTGTGCTTTGCACTCCAATGTCAACCATGCATATGCAATTTCTGTTTCCGGTTTGCAAGGGCAAACCTTTTGTAAAAGATCTTGCCAGCCCAAGGGCTTCTGCTTCCACGGCATAAAGCTCAAGGCCTGCCATTTTGGCAACTGTCTGGTAATCCTGCACAGTCTGGTTTGGAATTGCAACCAAAAATATTTCAAGCGAAGACTGATTGTCTCCGGGAGTTCCTCCAATTAGTTTCCAATCCAGCACTGTTTCTGTTACCGGCAAAGGAATATATTGGGAAGCATTATAATAAACCGCCTCGGGCAATTCTGCTTTTGTCATTGGAGGTAATTCAAAAGAAGTGCAAAAAGTTGAAAAATCAGGAATTGAAAATATAACTGCCTTAGTTTTTATTCTGGCTTCGTCCAAAACAGCCCTTACAGCTCTTGAAACAAAATAATTGGAAAGTAAGTAACTTCCTTTATCAACATTGCGAAAAGGCTCTTTATACAGCGAAACCGACTTGATTTCTCCGTAATTCTCCAAGGTTTTTCCCTGTCCCCATCTGGACAGTTCAACAACTTTAATAGAAGCTGTTCCAATGTCAATTCCCAGCATTTTTTTGGGAAAAAACATCCTGGCAGGATTAGCAAAAATATTCAATTTTCCTATATTAAAATTTGATGCCATAATCAATTTTATTATATAATTAAATCAAGATAAAAACACTGTGGATAAGTCAATAATCAAAACTAAAGAGTTTGTATCGGATTTGCTGTTTCCAAAGTTCTGTTTGGGATGCCAAAAAGAAGGATCTTACTTATGCGAAGACTGCCGGGGGCTTTTAAATATTTGCGAATTTCATTATTGCCTTTGCAGTCAAAACCATCAGACAATTTCGCCAAACCAAAATAAAAACGGCAAATGCAGTCGTTGCCAAGACAAAAAACTTTCAGGGCTTTATTTTGCTCTCCCCTACAAAGAAGGGCACATTACCAAAAAACTAATCCACCAATTCAAATACCAGCCATACTTAAAAGACCTGGCAAGAACATTGGCAAGCATTTTAATTGAGCATTTTGTAATTTCGCAAAAAAACACAAACGAAATTTGGCAAAACTCTGTTTTAGTTCCGGTTCCATTGGACAAAACAAAATTTAAAATCCGCGGATACAACCAGTCAGAAGAGCTTGCAAAAGAACTTTCAAAAGTTTCAAAAGTTCCTGTAATTTCAGATGTTTTAATAAAAACAAAACAGACAAAGCCTCAAATGGAATCAAAAAAAGAAGAACGCGAAAAAAACCTTCTCGGCGCTTTCGCCATTGCGAGGAGCGAAGCGACGAAGCAATCTCTTAAAAACAAAAAAATCTTTTTAGTTGATGATGTTTACACAACCGGAAGCACAATGAATGAATGCGCCCGCGTCCTGCGGGACGCGGGCGCCAAATCCGTTTGGGGAATCGCCCTAGCCCGCGAAGGGTAAAACCTATATTTTTTCTACGGTTGTCCAGTCATCGCTAACATACAAAAGTATAACTTCCACCTCCATACCAAATCTTTCAACAGCTTCTTTTGCTTTTTGCAAATGCTTTATTTGTTCTTCTTTTGTAGCCGGATTTCCTGCGCATCCATCGTGTCCCACAATGGCAACAACTTTTGAGCCGTGATGATGAACAGAAATTTCAACCCGCTTTTTAATATCTTCAATAACTGCCATATCACACCCTTCAGAATTGCACAAAATCTTGTTGGGTCCTGGCTCGGTTATCATATCAACATAATCAACGCCGTAATTTTTTTTCATATAATCCTTTACAGCGTCTTGAACTCTGCCGTCCATACAATTTATTGCACACGCGAATTTTTTATCTGATGTCATAGTTTTATTTTTTTTAAAAAGCGGAGGAGGTGGGACTCGAACCCACGAACCCCGTAAGGGGTCACAGTTTTCAAGACTGTTCTAATAGCCGCTATAGGACTCCTCCGTATAAATTATTTTAACTCTAAATTTTTTAGCAATTCTAAAAGTTCGTAACCTTTTATTTCTCTATAGTCTCCGGGCAATAAGCTTTGCAATTTTATGTTCATTATTCTTCTTCTTTCAAGATGCGCGACTCCGTAGCCCAGTGCATCGCACATTCTTCGTATTTGGTGTTTTTTTCCTTCTGTCAAAATTATAGAAAATCTTTCACTGCTAATTTTTGTAACAACACATTTTTTTGTTACATATCCGTCGTCCAATTTCACTCCCGTAGACATTTTTTTTACAAACAAATTATCTATATTCTTATTTACTTTAACAACATACTCTTTTTCGTGGTTATATTCAGGATTCAAAAGCCTGTCTGTTAATCTGCCGTCATTTGTTAAAATAATTAAGCCGGAAGAATTTTTATCCAATCTGCCAACTGGAAATACATCCTTAAAATTTAAAATATCTTTTATTTCTTTTTCTCCATTTTGCGGGCTATGCGTAATAACTCCTTTTGGCTTATTAAAAGCCACATAAAATAATTTTTTATTTAAATTTTCAACAACAACCTTGTCGTTTTCCAAAACTTTGTCTCCCAAAACAGCGATCCTTCCATTTATTTTAACTTTTTTCTGCAAAATTAATTCGTCTGCTTCCCGTCTTGCGCAAATTTTTTGCAAAGCCAAATATTTATTTATCCTAACCGGATATTTTATTTCTTCCATGCGGAGAGGGTGGGATTTGAACCCACGAGCCCCCGAAGGGGCGCGGGTTAGCAACCCGCTCCTTTAAACCACTCAGGCACCTCTCCAATTGACTTTAACTTTACATTAAAAAATCCTCAAAGTCAATTTGATTTTAAAGGTGTTTTGTTGTATTGTAAAAAAAATGCGCCCATAGTTCAATGGATAGAATACAAGCTTGCGGAGCTTGGGATAGAGGTTCGAATCCCCTTGGGCGCACAAAAAACTAGTTTACTTTTATGCCAACTTTTCCTTTGCCGGCTTCGTTTTTAGGAATTTTAATTGTTAAAACTCCTTTGTCCATTTGAGCGTCGGCCTTGTCTATATCTATGTTTTCCGGCAATATAATTTTTCTGGAGAACGGGCCCCAGTAGCACTCCTGATAAAAATACTTTTTTTCGGACAAATCATGCGGGTCGCATCTGCTTCCTTTTATAACCATCATATCTTTTTCCAAAGATATATCTAAATCTTTTATCTGCACTCCGGCAATTGCCGAAGAGACAACAAAATCTGAATCTGTTTCAAAAACGTCCACTACCAGCTCCCCTGCTTGGTCAAAAATTTCACCTGTCGGCTTTGTTTCCTCTTTTTCCTCAACATTTTCGGGCTTTATTTTTTTTGCCATGTTTTTTAATTTATTTTAATTTGCAAACACTTTTAATTTTTTTAAGCCTTTCAAACCCAGAAAAAACAACGAAAGCAAGTGTCACTATAACAAATAACGGAATTAATAATTTTGCGGATCCCTCTAATGTCATTATAGAAAAATCATAGGTTCCATGCAAGAGCGTGGCCATTATTATACCGCAAGATAAAGGTATATACTTTCTTTTTACCTCGCAAAAAGATATAGCCAGAGAATAACCAATAACCGCAGAACACAAAGTATGCAAAAAGGTAGCGCCAATAAATCTTACAAAACTTATGATCAATGTTCTGTCTAAAAGCTGGTTAAATGACATTTGCCCGGCCGGAACAAATAGGTAAAGGATATTTTCCAATGCCGCAAACCCTAAAGCGGCAATTACCATGTACAGCATAATGTCTAAAGGCTCGTCTAAGTTCGGGCTGTTTATCACTTTAAGTTTTATTACAAAATATTTAAAAATCTCTTCTGAAAAAGATATTATCAAAAACCAGTATGCCAGGTCATAGATAAGGCCAACAACGCCCGTTTTGTCCAAAAGCATTTTTAGCCCAATTTGTACAAAAAACACCGGCACAGTTATCAATGCTCCCCACAAAAATATTTTTAAAACCATTCTTTTCGGCTCGGGATGCACGTCCTTTCTCATATAATAAAAAAGCCAGGTCAGTGAAGGCAGGATTCCAAAAAATATATAAAGTATTATTGTATAATCCATTTATTTTATAACGGCCAGTCTTCTATCATTATACACTTCTTTTTATTTTTTATCGGCAGTTGCTGATAAATTTCTTCTGTTATAAACGGCATAAACGGATGCAAAATTTTCAGCGATTCAAAAAGTATTGTCAGTAAAAGATATTGATTTGCAAGAGTCATATCTTTTTTGCTTTCTTCAATAATTTTATCGCAAAATACATGCCAAAAATAATGGTAAATTTTTTCTGATGCCGAATAAAATCTAAAATTATCCATATCTTTTGTTATTTCCTTTGTTTGCTTTTTGAAATCTGCCAAATACCCCTTTTGAGTTTTTGATAATTTCACAGTGTCATTCCCGCGAAAGCGGGAATCCAGAGTGCGTGCGTTTGCTGTGTTTCTGGATTCCGGGTCAAGCCCGGAATGACAACTAATTAGCACAAATCGGCTGGCATTCCAAATTTTATTTGCAAAATTCCTATATCCTCTTATTTTGTTTTCATCCAACGGCAAAGAAGTTCCCGGCGTGTTTCCAACCACCAGCCCCATTCTCAAAGCATCTGTGCCAAATTTTTCAATCAAATCTATGGGGTTTATAACATTCCCTTTTGACTTTGACATTTTTTGACCTTTGGCGTCCAAAACCAAGCCATGCATATACACATTTTTAAACGGCACTTTTTTTGTATTGTACAAAGAAAACATAATCATTCGGCTCACCCAAAAAAATATCAAGTCGCCCCCAGTTTCCATGACATCTGTCGGAAAAAAAGTTTTGAAATCTTTTGATTTTGGATATCCTAAAACCGCATACGGCCATTGCCCGGAAGAAAACCAAGTATCAAAAACCTGTTTTTCCTCATCACCAGAAATTGGAATTCCCCAAACAATTTGTCGTGAAATATTCCAATCAATGATATTTTTAAGCCAATGCAAAGCAATTTTTTTATAATGCCCGGGAATAAATTTAATTTGATTTTTTTCAATTGCCCTTATTGCAGGTTTTGCCAAGGGCTCCATTTTTAAAAACCATTGTTCTTTAATTTGGGGCTCAATTAAAGTGTTGCACTTATAGCAAGTTTTTGTAACGTGCTTATAATTTTCTTCAATCTTTTCAACCAATCCTTTTGACTGTAATTTTTCTATAATTTTTGGCCGAGCCTCTAAAATTTTCATTCCCGAAAACTCTCCGGCAATTGGCAAAAGTTTTCCATAAAAATCTATTATCTGATCTTTTTCCAAATTGTGCCTTTCTGCAATTTCAAAGTCCACGGCATCGTGCCACGGAGTAATTGTCATAACCCCTGTTCCAAAGTCCATGTCAATTGCCTCGTCCTTTATAACAGTTGCTGTAATGGGGCCATTTATCCATTCCAAATCTATTTTTTGGCCTTCTTTATAATCTTTATATCTTTTGTCTTTTGGATGCATTACCACATATTTGTCTCCAAATTTTGTTTCCGGTCTGGCTGTGGCAATTGTAAACGGGCCGTATTTTAAATAATAAAATTTATCAACTTTTTCTTCGTCTTTTGTTTCCAAATCAGAAAGAGAAGTTTGATGTTTTGGACACCAATTGATTATTTTTTTCCCCTTGTAAACCAAATTATCTTTTTTAAGGTTTTCAAAGGTATTGTAAACAGTTTCTATAATATCTTGGTCAAGCGTAAACTTTTCACGAGACCAGTCGCAAGAGGCTCCCATTTTTTTTACTTGCAACTTTATATTTTTTTTGTTTTCTTCTGTAAAATCCCAAATTTCTTTGTACAGTTGCTCTGCCGGAATTTGAAAGCGCGAGCGCCCTTCTTTTTCTAATTTTTTTTCATAAACAACCTGCGTTTCAAACCCTGCATGGTCAAGTCCCGGAAGCCACAAAGCTTTGCAACCTTGCATTCTTTTGTAGCGAGTCATAATATCTTCAATTGTCACAACCAAAGCATGGCCGGCGTGCAGGTTTCCATTGGCATTTGTTGGAGGCATTATTATGCAAAATGGTTTTTTGTGGCGTTTGGGTAAATTGTCCGGATTAAAAAAACCACTATCCTCCCAGAGTTTGTAAATTTTGCCTTCTACGTCTTTTGCATTATATTGCGGTGGAATCTCCATGTAATTTTATTTGTTTATTTTATCATTTATTTGCCAATCCGTAAATTGGCGTCTGCTTGAATTTTTTCCCAGGCAACGGTTTTTTTTCTATGAAAATAGCCGGTTATGGCGGTCATTACTGCGTTGTCGGTTGAAAGCTCTGGTTTTGGGAAAATTACATTTTCAAATTTTTCTAAAAATTGCTTGCGAAGTTCGGCGTTGGCTGAAACGCCTCCGCCCAAAATAATTGTTTTGGCTTTGTAATCTTTGACGGATTTTATTGTTTTTTTAATTAAAACATCAATAATTGCCTGCTGAATTTCCGCGCACATTTCTGTAATATATTTTTTTGATTTCTGTGTTTTTTTGTCTTGTTTTTGATGATAATATAAAACAGCGGTTTTTAATCCGGAAAAACTAAAATCATAGTCTTTTGTATTTATCATTGGCCGAGGAAGCTGGATAGACATCGGAAGTCTATCTGTTTTTTTTGCTAGTTTTGAAATAATCGGGCCACCAGGATAACTAAGGCCGAGAATTTTTGCGCATTTATCAAAACATTCTCCGGCCGCGTCATCTCTGGTTTCGCCCAAAATCTTGTAACTGCCTATTTTTTTTAACAAAATTAATTGTGTGTGCCCGCCGGAAACAACCAAGGCAATTGCAGGGAACTGGATTCCCGCTTTCGTGGGAATGACAGCTTGGGGAAGAAAATTTACGAGTATATGAGATTCTATGTGATTTACCTGAATCAATGGAACATTCCATTTTTTTGCCAAATCTTTTGCAAAGTTTACCCCAACCCACAAACAAGGCTCTAGCCCCGGGCCGTTTGTGACCGCAATCAGATTTATGTCTTTTTCCAAAACATTCGCTTCTCTTAGGGCTGTTTGCAAAGTTGGCACCAAATTTTTTTCATGTTCTCGCTTTGCCATCATCGGATACACTCCGCCGTATTTTTTGCCAATTTCAACTTGCGAAGCAATTATATTCGCAAGTATTTTAAAATCAGGCGATTTTTTATCACCCAAAATCTCCAAAATTGCAATTCCCGTATCATCGCAAGAAGTTTCTATCGCAAGTATTTTCATATGTTGTTTTTAACCTAAAACTTGAAAAAAATCAATTTTGTGATAAAGTAAACAATGTTCGGCCCCATCGTATAGCCCGGTCTAGTACACTGGCTTTTCAAGCCAAGAACATGGGTTCAAATCCCATTGGGGCCACCACGCTAACACATATATGGATAAATCACAGTACTTAGACATATCAAAAGCTTCTGATATAAAAAACCGCGGAGACAGAGCGCTCTACAGATTTTTTGAAATGATTCCGGCAATTTTAAGTTTGGGCACACTTTTTGGTGTGCTGATTTTTTCTTGGCTTTTGCCAAGTTGGGTGGCAATTTTCATAATTTGTTTTTGCTTTTATTATCTTTTTAGAATATTTTATTTTTCCATGCATCAAATTGTCGGGTATTTTAAGGTCAAAATCAATATGAAAAAAAACTGGCTCAAAGAATTAAAAAAAACAAAAAGGTGGAAAGAAATTTACCATGTAATCATTTTGCCAACCTACAAAGAGTCAAAAGAAATTATTGAAGAAAGCATTGGCTCTTTAATAAGATCAGAATATCCAAAAGAAAAAATGATAGTTGTTCTTGCAATTGAACAAAGAGCCGGAGAAAAATTTGAACATCAGGCAAAAATTATCGCAAAAAAATACTCCGGCGAATTTTTTAAATTTTTGGTTTCGGTGCACCCCGACAATATCCAGGGAGAAATCGGGGGCAAGGGTTCAAACACGGCATATGCGGGAAAAGAAGTAAAAGGAAAGATTGTAGATAAATTGAAAATTCCCTATGAAGATATTTTGGTTTCAACTTTTGATATTGATACAAAAGTTTTTCCGCAATATTTTGCCTGCTTAACCTGGTATTATTTAACAGAAAAAAATCCGGAAAACGCCAGCTACCAGCCGGTTCCTGTTTACAACAACAACATCTGGTCAGCTTCCGCGTTTGCCCGCGTTGTTTCAACTTCAAATACTTTCTGGCAAATGATCCAGCAAGAACGCTCTGAAAAACTCACAACTTATTCTTCGCACTCAACGCCTGCCAAAGTTTTTTTTGAAGTTGGATATCCTGCAAATGTGGTTTCAGACGATTCGCGAATCTTCTGGCGGGCATATTTAAACTACGATGGCAACTACCGCGTTGTTCCAATGTATTATTTGGCTTCAATGGACGCCGTAATGGCAAAAAATTTGTGGCGCACAATTTTGAACCAATACAAACAGCAAAAACGCTGGGCATGGGGATGCGCCGAAATTCCCTATATTATGTTTGGATTTTTAAACAATAAAAAAATACCGACCTGGTCGAAAATTGGACATCTTTATACAATTTTAGACGGATTTTGGTCTTGGGCAACTGCCGCGCTTTTGTTATTTTTGTTAGGATGGCTTCCAATTTGGCTCGGCGGGCAAAAATTCAACTTTTCTGTTTTATCTTTTAACTTGCCAATTTTAACCAGCCAAATTATGACAGTTTCCATGGCGGGAATGTTTGTATCGGCAATTTTGAGCACAATGCTTTTGCCTCCGGTACCCAAAAGTATGAGGTGGTATACAAAATGGATAAAAAGATCCACTGTATTTATTCAATGGATATTTTTACCAATAACTCTCATTTTATTTGGCGCTTTTCCAGCCTTAGACGCTCAAATCCGCCTGGCGCTGGGCCAATACATGGGATTTTGGGTAACCGAAAAAATCCGCAAATAGTTTATTCAAAGTGGATGCGTTGCTGAAATTGCTTTAACCGCTCATGAAGCATTGGGTGGTTTTTTAATTCCGGATCCTTTTCCAAAATTTCTTTGGCAGCCGCCCTTGTTTTCTCCACTAAAAATATATTTGACAGGCCTTGCATTGCCATATCGGGAATTCCAGATTGCACAGTGCCGTACAAGCTTCCCGGTCCCCTAATTTCCAAATCTTTTTCGGCCAATTCAAAACCGTTATTTGACTCAACCAAGGCTTTTAATCTTTTTCGGTTTAGCATGGAGGGGTCTGTGGTAAATAAGAAGCAATACGACTGCATGTCGCTTCTGCCAACTCGTCCTCGAAATTGATGTAACTGAGACAAACCAAATCTTTCGGCTCCCTCTATCATCATTATAGTAGCCCTTGGAACATCAACGCCAACTTCGACCACAGAAGTTGAAAGCAAAATATCAATTTCTCCTTTTTTAAAATCCAGCATTATCCTTTCTTTTTCTGCCGGCTTCATTTTTCCATGCAACATTGTAATCCTCAAATCAGGAAAAATTTCTTTTGACAATCTTTCATATTCTTCTTTTAAGGCTTTTACTTCGTTGATTGCCAGCGAAGCCAAAGAATTTAAATTATAATTTTGTGGAACAAAAGATTCTGTTGCAGACCCAGTCATTGGTCCATGCTTTTCAATAGCTTCTTTTAATTTGCTGGCTTGCGACTCTATTTTAGGATAAATAACAAAAACCCCTTTACCCTCCAAAACTTCTTTTTTTATAAACTCATAAGCATCTTTTCTTTGCGAAGGTTCCACAATAACTGTTTTTACCTTTTTTCTGTTCTTTGGCATTTCATCAATCAAACATAAATCCAAGTCGCCATAAACAGTTAAAGCTAGAGTCCTAGGTATGGGAGTTGCTGTCATACTAAGCAAATGGGGAACCAACTTTTTACCCTTTATTAAGTGGTCTCTCTGCTCAACGCCAAAACGATGCTGTTCATCCAAAATTACCAAAGCCAGATCTTTAAAAATAATATTTTTTTGTATAAGCGAGTGAGTTCCAATTGCAATATCAATTTGCCCATTTTCCAAGTCGCCGTTAAAACTTTTTTTTGAAACTTCAAAAGTCTCGCTATCTTTGTAAATTCTTGCGTCTTTGCCGGTAAGCATCCCAATTTTTACATCAAAAGGTTTTAATAATTCTGAAACCGTTTTAAAATGCTGTTTTGCCAAAATTTCTGTTGGCGCCATAAAGGCAACCTGATGTCCGCATTTTACAACATTTAGCATTGCCATTGCCCCAACAACTGTTTTACCAGATCCAACGTCACCTTCCAGCAAGCGCGACATTGGAACTAATTTTTCCAAATCTTTCAAAATTGCAAATGCGCATTTTTTTTGCGAATCAGTCAACAAAAAAGGTAAAGTGTCGGTAAACTTTTTCATTAAATCTGCGTCCATCGGGCAGGCTGGAGATTTTTTTAGCATCAATTTTACCTTTTCTTTTAAAACATTCAGCTGTATTAAAAAAAGTTCCTCAAAAGAAAATCGTGCTTTGGCTGCATCAGCGTGTTCAAAAGAATTTGGAAAGTGCAATTGCCACACAGCTTCCTGAATTGGCAAAAACTCATATTTTTTCACTATTTCTCCCGGCAAGGATTCCTGTATTTGCTCAACAAATCTGTAAAGCAGAGGTTTTATAACATACCTTAACCAGCGCGAAGTTACACCTCTTGTTTCAGAATAAACCGGCACAATTCTCCCTGTATGTGTTAGCTCTTCGTTTTCACCAATTTCATTTATCCTTTCATAGCTTGGATTATTCAAGTAAACTCCTTCTTTATATAAGCTCACTTTTCCAGCCAAACAAACAAAATCGTCCTGCCTCAACGACTTTGCCAAATACGGCTGGTTAAACCAAATAACTTTTATTTCCGAATTGTCATCTTGCACAACCGCTTCCGTTAAAGTGCTGAATTTTTTAAATGTATTGGAATTTTCAATTTCCGTAATTTGCCCTTGCACGCAAACAGTTTGGCCAAGCCTATGGCGAGCTTCTTTTATTGAAATTATTTCAGAAAAATCATCGTATCTTGCAGGAAAATAAAAAAGCAGGTCTTGCACTGTTTTTATGCCGAACTTTTTTAGCTTTTTTGCGTAAGCAACGCCAATTTTGGGAATTTCTTCAACTGGAGTTGATAATAAAATCATAGTGCCGGCGGTGGGACTCGAACCCACAACTCTTGCGAGATTAGTTCCTAAGACTAACGCGTATTCCAATTCCGCCACGCCGGCAATTGTATTCTTTACCTTGAATTGTACTCATATATATAGAAAGGCGCAAGGTATTGACAAGGAGGCTTAAATATGCTATAATTAAATAGTACAGTTAGCCCCTTGAAATTTTGGAGAAACTGCCGTGAAAACGAAAAACATCGTCACATGCGTGCTCGGACTCGTTCTTTGCTCCTTGGTTGGCGCCGTCCTTATAATGGCTACCCGCCAAGCTCCGGAGACCGAGAAAGCGCCTGCGAAACAGGCGCCCGAAGCCCCGACATCAACGCCACCGACTTCAGCACCTACCATGCCCGTACCTGCCCCACCGCCACCGGTCGCTGAAAAACAACTTGAGGCGGGATATTCTACAACCCCCCGCCCAATGCCAAAGCCCGAGGCAACTCGGCGCGAGGACACTGCCGAAAAAGCGGCCGATCTCCGAACAGACGTCGCAGAGCTTGAACGAAAAATCAGGTACACGAGGCGTGACCTTGAAATCTGCAAAGAGACTGTGAGACGAGGAAGCTGGAGCAAAAATGTTATTGCTCAAGCGGAAGCAGACAAAAGACGGGACGAAGCTGTCTTAGCGAAGCTTGAATCAAGGCTGTCCGAAAAAACGGCCGAACTTCAAAAAGTTTCGCAATAATGTTGCGAGAAAATACGCGACAAAAAAAACAAGCACTCGAGATTGTTTCATACAATCTGAGTGCTTTTTCTTTACAAAACAAAATTAAAGCTTATTACCAAAGGCTGAATGCATCCGACAATACACCCAATATGGCCTCCGAGTCTGCTAATATAATTAATATAGTTCCAATTACACAAGCAATTATAGCCTTTTTTGCAGTTCCTGTTTTCTCAGGACTTCCGCCAGAAGTAAGCCACAAAATGCCTGCCCAGACCCAACCAATCAGCACCACTGCATTGCCAACGGTAATAAGTACAACTTTAACTCTATTTGCCATTGCAGTTACGGTTGGACCACCCTCGTCCTGCGCATAGATAAAAAAAGGTAAAACCAAAATGGTCATCAATAATGTAACAAATAATATTGACCTTAGTGTTTTTTTGTTCATATAACTTTTTAAAAATAATTAAAAATAGTTTTAAAATTTAAAGGCCAAAGGCGCTACCAACCAAATAAACTGCCGAGCTTGCCACAATAACCAACAATGTACCGACTACTGCTGCAAGCAAGGCTTTTCTTCCCTGTGTAACTTTGTCCGGAGCGCCTTGAGCAGTTAAAAACATAAGCCCTGTTATAATCCAAAGAATAACAACCACGCCAGACGCAATATATAAAGTTGTTTGCACAGCGGCGCTA